>JAEEGJ010002069.1_pt1 | contig 150827 bp, 130 predicted proteins | sample 8958761 | NCBI WGS metagenome assembly JAEEGJ01 (sample SAMN16246546, study PRJNA631951) | gut metagenome | biome: gut microbiome; feature: rumen; material: RS-attached | host: Bos | place: Iran: Karaj | collected 2018-10
AAGCGCCCAGAAATGTTTAAAAATTTAAACAAAGGGCTCGATTTCCATAAAAATCATCATTCGTTTAATGGCGACTTGTCAACAAACCTTCAACAACACTGAAGTAATACTTCGCCTAGATTTTACTGCACGCATTACTGTTGAAAATGGTCGATTGCTTGTTCCGGAGGGCCTTGAATCCCGTTCGTATATGCTGTACGACCTGAACGGGCGTGTCCTGCGCGGAGGTCTCCTTCATAACAACATGGCCTTGCCCCGCGAGCCTGCAATCTTACGTGTAAAAGATTACGGTGACGTCTATTTGAAATAAAAAATCCGCGACAAATATGTCGCGGACATTTTGTATCTAATTCGCTGATTCTAAACTAGGCTCCGAGCTTTGCGCGGATCCAGTTGTTCGCGTTGGCGATAGCTCCGGCAATCTTGTCGACTTCCTTGGTGCCGGCCTGAGCGCGGTCCGGGCGTCCACCGCCGCGGCCACCGCAAGCAGCGGCGAGGTCCTTGACGAGGTCGCCGGCCTTGATGCCCTTGGCCTGGACGTTCTTGCCGACCATCACGGCGATGCTGCCGGAACCGTTGTCCTTGTTGGCAATCACGGCGACGCTGTCGGTGTCGAGTTTGTTCTGAACGCCGTCCAGCAAGTTCTTGTACTTGTCTTCGGGCATGTTGAGTTCGCGAACGTAGAGGTTCACGCCAGCCACATTGATGCCACCGTTCAAGAGTTCGGCTGCGGCAAGCGTCGCAAGTTCCAGCTTCACGGACTGCAGGCTCTTTTCCAAGTTCTGCGTCTTGGCAAAGCTCTGCTGAATGCGGTCGAGAACTTCGGCGTCCTTGCAGCGGAGCTGTTCGCGGAGGGCCGTCAAAATCTGCGTTCCGGCGCGGAGCAGCGAGAGTGCGCCACGGCCAGAAACGGCTTCGATACGGCGCACGCCAGCGCTCACACTGGATTCGCTGATAATCTTCACGAGGCCGATGTTACCGGTGTTCTGCACGTGCAAACCACCGCAGAGTTCCTTGGAGAATTCTTCGTTGCAAGCACCCATCTTCACGACGCGGACTTCTTCGCCGTACTTTTCGCCGAACAGAGCCATAGCACCGCTCGCCTTGGCTTCGTCGACGCCCATCACCTGGGTGTTGACCGGCAGGCATTCCATCACCTTGGCGTTCACGATGTCTTCGACCTTCTGGATTTCTTCGGCGGTCATGGCGCTAAAGTGGCTGAAGTCGAAGCGGAGCACTTCGTTCGAGACGAAGCTACCCTGCTGCTGCACGTGGGTGCCGAGTACTTCACGGAGAGCGGCCTGCAGCAAGTGGGTCGCGGAGTGGTTCTTGCGGATATCGGCACGGCGTTCGTTGTCGACAGTGGCCATGAACACAGCGCCCATCGTTTCTTCGTTTGCCGTACCCTTCTTCACCTTGCCGCGGCAGATGGCGGTGTCGTTCACCTTCACGGTGTCGAACACGTCGATTTCGAGGTCGGCGGAAACAAGCGTTCCCTTGTCACCGACCTGGCCACCCATTTCGGCATAGAACGGGGAAGTCTCGAGCACGATGCTCAAAACGCCCTTGTCTTCGCGCCAGCGGACGACCTTCGTTTCGCAGGCGGAGAGTTCATAACCGACAAACTTGGTGCTTTCTTCGCTGTACTGCGTCCAGCCTTCGGTACCCATCGTGTTGATGCCCTGCTTCATGTTGGCGCGGGCGCGGGCCTTCTGTTCTTCCATGCACTTCTCGTAGCCTTCTTCATCGATGAGGAGGCCCTTTTCTTCGGCGAGAATGCCGGTGAGGTCCGGCGGGAATCCGTAGGTATCGTAAAGGAGGAACACCTTGTCGCCCGGAATCTTGTCGCCCTTCTTGAGGTCGGCGGAAATGGCGGCGAAGCGTTCGAGGCCGGCGTCGAGCGTACGGATGAAGCTTTCTTCTTCGCTCTTGATCACGGAGGCGACGAATTCCTTGCGTTCGCGGATTTCCGGGAAGGCGTCGCCCATCGTGTCGGCGAGAACCTGAACGAGCTGGCAAATAAACGGCTTCTTCTGACCGAGCAAGCGGGCAAAGCGGCTTGCGCGGCGGAGGATGCGGCGGAGCACGTAGCCACGGCCTTCGTTAGAGGGAAGAGCGCCGTCGGCAATAGCGAACGAAATCGCGCGGATGTGGTCGGCAATCACGCGATGCGGGGTGCCGGCTTCGCCATCGTTGTACGGAACGCCGGAGAGTTCAGCGATCTTAGCGATGATCGGGGTGAACACGTCGGTGTCGTAGTTGCTGGTCTTGCCCTGAAGAATAGCGCAGATACGTTCGAAGCCCATACCGGTATCGACGTTCTTCGCCTTCAGCGGAATCAAGCTGCCATCGCTCACGCGTTCGTACTGCATGAACACGTTGTTCCAGATTTCGATGTAGCGGTCGTTTTCGCCGTTCACGCCCTTGATGGGGTCCTTGAATGTTTCGGCCTGCGTAGCGAGGTCGCCGCGGTCGTAGTGGATTTCGGAGCAGGGGCCGCACGGACCGGTGTCGCCCATTTCCCAGAAGTTGGAGTGAGCGTCGAAGCGCATGATGCGGTCATCCGGGAGGCCGGACACGTCCTTCCAAATCTGCCAGGCTTCGTCATCGTCCTGATAGACGGTCGCAAACAGGCGTTCCTTCGGGAGCTTCCACACTTCCGTCAAAAGTTCCCAAGCCCAGGCGATGGCTTCTTTCTTGTAGTAGTCGCCGAAGCTCCAGTTGCCGAGCATCTCGAAGAAGGTGTGGTGGTAGTTGTCGCGGCCCACCACGTCGAGGTCGTTGTGCTTACCGGACACGCGGAGGCACTTCTGGCTGTTGCAAGCGCGCTTCCAGCCCTTCGGATTGTCGCCCAGGAAGATAGCCTTGAACTGGTTCATGCCCGCGTTCGTGAACATGAGCGTCGGGTCGTCATGCGGAACCACCGGCGAAGAACGCACAAAGAGGTGGCCCTTGGATTCAAAGAACTTGATAAAAGATTCGCGCACCTGCGCAGAAGTCATTTTTTCAGCCATAGCTTTACCTTTTGATTTTTACGGCACAAAGATAGCAAATAGCGGCAGAAATTTCTAACTTTGGGCGCCGATGAGCCAATTCTACTCCCAGCGACTGAACTCCTTCGGCACGGCAAGCATCCCGAAACTGGTTTTGCAGTTCTCGGTTCCTTCCATCATCAGCATGCTCGTGAACGCGCTCTACAACATCGTGGACCGCTTTTTCGTGGGGCAGGGGGTTGGCAGCCTCGGAATCGCGGGAATTACGCTCTGCTTCCCGATATGCCTGTTCATCATGGCGATGTCGATGATGATTGGCGTGGGCGGCAATACCCTCTTCGCGATTCGCCTCGGGCAAAAGAAGTATATCCAGGCGAGCATTATCCTGAACAACTCGTTCTCGCTGCTCATATTGATGGCAATTTTTACCTTCACGATGGGCGAGATTTTCATGGAGCCTTTGCTCCGGCTGTTCGGCGCGAGCGAACAGACTTTGCCTGTCGCAAGCAGCTACATGCGTATTTTGCTGTGCGGGGCGGCGTTCCAGACGATTGCGCCCGGCATGAACCACTTCATCCGTTCGATGGGCCACCCGAAAACCGCGATGTTCCGCGAGATTATCGGCGCAGTCACGAACATCATCCTCGACTGGCTCTTCATCATGAAGTTTCACTGGGGAATCGAAGGCGCCGCCTGGGCGACCATCTGCGCGCAGCTGGTTTCCGCATCGCTCATTACGCAGTTCTTCGTAAAGAAGGGAACTCCCATCCGCATCCGCTGGCGCCACATGAAGTTGCGCTTCGCCTACGTGCGTAAGATTGTCATCCTCGGTATCCCGCCCTCACTCATGCAGGTATGCAACAGCCTGATGAACGCCATTCTCGCCTGGAGCCTCACTACCTACGGGAACGTGAGCCTCGCTGCGACGGAAAACTTGTCGGGCGGCGACATGGCGATATCGGCTTTCGGCATCGTGAACAGCATCGCTTCGTTCATACTGCTTCCGCTCCTCGGTTTTGTGCACGGTACGCAGCCGATCATTGGCTACAATTACGGCGCGCGCCTCAACAGCCGCGTCAAGGCAACTCTCAAGTTCACGTTCATCTATGCGCTTGGCTTTATGGTTGTCGCCTGGGGCCTCATGATGTGGCAGGCCGAAGCGCTCGTGGCGCCTTTCGCGCCCAACGACATCGACTTGCAGAAGGTCTCCGCCTGGGCCATGAGAATCTTCGGTGCGGCGTTCTTCATGATTCCCTTCGGGATGATTTCGGGAAGCTTTTTCCAGGGGACGGGAAAGGCTTTCCGTTCGATGTTCCTGAACGCTTGCCGACAGGTGATTCTCCTGATTCCTTTCTTGCTCGTGCTGCCGCATTTCTTTGAACTGCAGGGCGTGTTCATGGCGCAGCCCATCGCCGATGCAGGGGCGGCCATCATCGGTACGGTGATGCTCTTGCACGAACTCAAGAAGTTGCCTAAAACCTAACTTGTTGCCAGTAAATCAATTAGCCCTCACTACCAAAAAACGTAAAATTTTTGGGGTTGTGAACGGCTCAAAAATATTCCATTCCAAGCCCTTCGGTCTGCCTTCCTAATTTCTATATTGGTGCAAGAAAAAAGCACAAAGAAGGAAAGCAAAAACATGATTGACGCATGGAAAGGTTTTGAAGGCGGACTCTGGCAAAGTGAAATCAACGTCCGCGACTTTATTCAACGTAACTACACCGCCTACGACGGAGACAAGTCCTTCCTCGCAGGCCCGACGGACGCTACCACAAAACTGTGGGACGAACTGCAGAGCCTGCAGGCCGAAGAACGCAGACACGGCGGCGTCCTCGACATGGACACCGACATCGTCTCGACCATCACGAGCCACAAGCCGGGCTACATCAACGAGAACCTCAAGGACCTGGAAAAGGTCGTAGGCTTGCAGACCGACAAGCCGCTCAAGCGCGCGTTCATGCCGTTCGGCGGTATCAAGATGGCCGAAGAAGCTTGTATGCAATACGGCTACAAGCCGAGTGCCGAGCTGCACAAGATTTTTACCGAATACCACAAGACGCACAACCAGGGCGTGTTCGACGCCTACACTCCGGAAATCCGCGCCGTCCGCAAGGCTCACTTGCTCACCGGTCTTCCGGACACTTACGGCCGTGGCCGTATCGTTGGCGACTACCGCCGTGTGGCCCTTTACGGTATCGACTACATCATCAAGCAGAAGCAGAACGACTTTGCCCACATTGGCGACGGCACCATGACCGACGACGTCATCCGCCTGCGCGAAGAAGTGGCCGAACAGATCCGCGCTTTGCAACAAATGAAGGTGATGGCCGCAAGTTACGGATTCGATATTTCCGAACCCGCGACGAACGCACGCGAAGCGTTCCAGTGGCTCTACTTCGGCTACCTCGCCGCCATCAAGACGCAGAACGGTGCCGCCATGAGCGTGGGCCGTATCTCCACCTTCCTCGACATCTATATTGAACGCGACCTTAAGAACGGCGCGCTCACCGAAAGCGAAGCGCAGGAACTCGTGGACCACATGGTGATGAAGTTCCGCATGGTCAAGTTTGCCCGTATCGAAAGCTACAACCAGCTCTTCAGCGGCGACCCGGTGTGGGCCACCCTCGAAGTGGGCGGCATGGGCCAGGACGGACGTTCCATGGTCACCAAGAACGACTTCCGCTTCTTGCACACGCTCGAGAACATGGGCCCCTCTCCGGAGCCGAACCTCACCGTTCTCTACACCAAGCGCCTGCCCGAGAACTTCAAGGAATACGCCGCCTTCATCTCGGTGAAGACGAGCTCCATCCAGTACGAGAACGACGACGTGATGCGCCCGGTATGGGGGGACGATTACAGCATCTGCTGCTGCGTTTCTGCAACGCAGACCGGCAAGGAAATGCAGTTCTTCGGCGCCCGTGCAAACCTCGCGAAGGCCCTCCTCTACGCCATCAACGGCGGCAAGGACGAGAAGGGCGGCCTGGTGCCCGGCATGCAGATTGGTCCGGAACTCTCCCCGATTACGAGCGAATACCTCGACTACAACGAAGTGATGCACAAGTACGACATCATGCTGGAATGGCTCGCGGGCATCTACGTGAATACGCTGAACCTGATCCACTACATGCACGACAAGTACTACTACGAAGCTGCTGAGCTCGCCCTCATCGATACCGATGTGCGCCGCACGTTCGCTACGGGTATCGCAGGCTTCAGCCATGTGGTCGACAGCCTCTCCGCCATCAAGTACGCGAAGGTCAAGACGGTCCGTGGCGACGACGGCCTCGTGAAGGACTTCGTGGTGAAGGGAGACTTCCCGAAGTACGGTAACGACGACGACCGCGCGGACGAAATCGCCGTGTGGCTCCTGAAGGAATTCATCGCGAAGATCAAGAAGCACCACACTTACCGCAATGCGGAACCGACGACTTCCATCCTTACGATTACAAGTAACGTCGTGTACGGCAAGGCCACCGGTGCCCTGCCCGACGGCCGTCCGGCAAACGCCCCGTTCGCTCCCGGTGCAAACCCGAGCTACGGCGCCGAAAAGAACGGTCTGCTCGCCTCGCTCAACTCTGTCGCCAAGCTTCCGTACGAATACGCGCTCGACGGCATCAGCAACACGCAGACGATCAGCCCGAACGCCCTCGGCCACAGCGACGAGGAACGTTCCCAGAAGCTCGTGACCGTGATGGACGGCTATTTTGCCCAGGGCGCACACCACCTGAACGTGAACGTGTTCGGCGTGGAAAAGCTGCTCGACGCGCAGGCCCATCCGGAAAAGCCCGAATACGCGAACTTCACCATCCGCGTTTCCGGCTACGCCGTCAAGTTCCTCTCGCTTACGAAGGAACAGCAGGACGACGTCATCAGCAGAACCTGCCACGGCGTGTTGTAATAGCTGTATAGACGCATTTAGGAGTCCGCGACCTGATGGCCGCGGGCTTTTTTTTTATCTGCTTTGCAGATTCTAAAGCCTGCGCCTCTCGTTTTCGTGCGTGTTGTGAAAAATGCACAATTTTTAAAACTAATCTTTAAAAAAGCTTATTTTTTAATAAAAAACAAATTTTGTGTTGTAAAACTATTGACTTTTTTAAAAATAGGTGATATATTTGTTTTTGAGAGCGAAAGGGACACCTAAAGTCTACAGCCGTTCTCTAGGAGGAACAAATGAAAGAAATACTAGAATATACAAGCTATCGCCAGTATATTGCGGACTATTACGCCGATAGGAAGGCGAAATCCGCATTCACCTGGCAGGAGTTCGCGGACGAGGCCGGTTTTTCCTCGCGAGTCTACCTTAAATACGTGAGCGAAGGGCGCTTCAACCTGAGCGAGGCGGCGACGGCCCGCGTGGCTGCTGCCATGCGCCTTGCCGATTACGAACGGGACTATTTCGCCGAGATGGTCAAGTTCAACCATGCGAAAAAGGACGCCGAAAAGAAGGTCGCCTTCAACAGGATGCTTGAAATTGCCGATGCGCACAAGGCCAAAATCCTGGAAGGCGACTCTTTCCGCTTTTTTGGAAACTGGAAGAATCCGGTTATCCGTGAACTGGCGCCTGCGATGCCCGGGGCAAAGCCGCTTGCGCTTGCGCACGCCTGCCGCCCCGAAATTACCGCTGCCGAAGTCACCGAAACGCTGAACTTCCTGGTCAAGGCGGGGCTGCTCAAGAAAGACAAGAAGGGAAATTACGTACAGACGGAAAAATCCGTCACGACGGGCCCCATGGAGATGACTCCCGTGGCTGTTCGCGCCTTGCACCGCCAGATGGGCGAATTCGCGCTCGAGGCCATCGAGGGCGTTCCGCAGGACAAACGCCATTTTTCGGGCATTACGCTTGGCATTACGAGTGAAGGCTACGAGGAAATTGTGCAAGAAATCGCCGATTGCCGTAAGCGTATTGTCGCGATTGCACGCAAGAACGCTGCGACAGACGAGGTCTATCGCCTGAACATGCAGCTGTTCCCGATGACGAACAAGAATGTTAATAAAAACGGTTAGGAGGATATCATGAACTACTTAAAGATTGACAGGCAGGTTGTCTGCAAAATGGCGATGCTGCTCGCCTTTATGTTCGCAGCATGTTCCGAAGACGGCAAGTCCATAGCCGATGGCGGGACTGCAGAAGAGACGGGAATCTATGCGTTGAAAAATATTACCGTGGCAGGGAAGGTTGGCGACTTGGTTCCCATGACTTTTGTGGCCATGAAAGATAACGGTGATACTTTGCAAAAATCCAATCTGGTTTTGGATTCCCTGGACGAGGCGATTGTGACAATATATGAACTTGATTCCACAACGCTTGATACGACAGGACGGTTCTTTACCGACACGGTTCGTGGCGCCAGCGGAGATTTTTCGTTTGACAGTATCTCGCTCAAGAGCCCGTATGTGTTGGTGGAAGTGCTAGATTCGTGCTACACCCCGAATTGTATCGAGAAAAGCGAACCGAATATCGCTGCTACGATACTTGAGAATCTTGATTCGACGGGAACTGGAAAATTAAACAAGTTCCCGCGGTTGTTAAAAGCGATAGTGGATATTCAACAGTCTGGGAATATCAGTGTAAATATATTGACCGACATGAAGGTCCAGCGGTTGCGCGAACTTGTCGCCGCGGGGACTTCCTTTGCTGTGGCGAACAAGCAGGCGGAAAGCGAAATCCTTGAGGAATACGGCGTATATGAAGATTTGGGAAGCTTTGAAAGTCTAAAAAATGGCACCGAGTCGGAATTGGCCTTTGTAAGGCTGTTGATTCTGAGCGGTGAAAGCGAAGGTTGGCGAATGGGTGACGAGTATGAATGGTATAGGCTGGCATCGTCAAAAGCATTCGCTGCTTTGGGAGAAAAGGTAAAAGAGAAATACCAGAATGTAGTCAAGCTGTTCGAATATAAGGTGGGATATTTGGCGCATTCCTATGGCCTTGGAAAGTGCACTGAACAGCGAGAAGATGAAGTGGTCCTTAAAGAGGGTATTTCGTTTGTCTGCCGTTCCGGCAAATGGGATATGGGTTACAAAAAGATAAGCTATACGAGGGGGTCCATGACAGATGATCGAGACGGGAAAACCTACAATACGGTAACATATACTATCAATGGAAAACAGCAAACCTGGATGTCCGAGAACTTGAACTTCGCCGACACGACATCGGCCTCGATCGACAGCGCGTTGAAAGCTCATTTGATGAAGAATACGAGCACCTATGGTAACGACGTTTCGGGAGATGTCAATGGAAGGTATTATGTGTGGTTTGCAGGTGCAAATATCGGAAAAAATGAAGTGGACGTGTATAGAATAGAACCTCAAGGCGACACGACGATTTTGGATAAACGGTGTGGAGGGCCTGAAATCAATTGTATAGATGCTGCTGACAATTCGATATGTCAGGAATGGGAGGAAAATGTCACAACGTATTGTGCACCCTTGATTGGGGACGTGTCTTGGGATGGATGGGACTGGAATCACGAGAAATTCATTCCGCAGTCAAAGCCGCTCCAGGGAGTATGCCCCGATGGCTGGAGGATACCCAATATAGACGATTGGATTTCGTTGCTCGAATATGTCGCAAATGAATACAACATCGAAATCTCGGATGTGGGAACCATGCTTGTGGATGATGTTGCGACTGGATTCGGTTTGAAACCCGTGCTTCGCATACGGGGAGACGAAAATCACTTGAGAATAGGTGACTCTGGCTATGGTTATCAGTTCATGTCCATTCCCGATTTCCAATCTGACGAGAAAAAGTCTTCGTACGGAGTGCATTTCTCCCGCATTACGGATAGAGTAAAAATGCCGAAAATTGCGCTTGGTTATGACCTGAATGTCATTGACTTCGCCATTCTCTATAACCTTCAGCAATTAAATGGTACGTTCCTTGTCCGCTGTGTCAAGAACTAGACAGCGAGAGCCTGGGTAGGAGGAACTCGGCCGAATGGTCGAGAAAAGGGCCGCGGCAAAATGCCGCGGCCCCAATGTTTAAGTCCTGGGACCTACTTTATCGCGATGCGCTTGGTCAGGCTTGCTGAGCCTTCGCGCACACGCACCACGTACAATCCTTCGGAAACGTTCTTCAATTCGATTGAACCCGTTTCGCACTTGGCGCTGAATACCGGGCGACCCTGCATGTCGAATACGTCGACCATGGCGGACTGCGTACCCGCGATAAGCAGTGTATGGCCTGAAACCTGCATGGACAGGCTTGCCGGAGCCATAGACGCCTTGATGGTTATAGTACTCGACGAAGATGACACATCCGTTGACGAAGAACTTTCGGGAGTGTTGCTCGAGTACGGCGAAACCACTTCGGACGGGGCGTGCGCCTTGAGGCTTACGATAAGGCTGTCATAAGCGGGCTTCGGCTTGTATTGCTTGTCGTAGATGAGCCCCTGGGTCTTGCCCTGGCTACCGTCGAGCCAGCTGTGCGCATCGGTCACGCCCCAGATCATGAATTCACCCATGTTCGGTTCTTCGAGGAATACGTCCATGAACTGGCGGTAGAGATGGCCCTGTTTCTGGTAGTCCTTTGCGCTCAGGCTGTTTGCGGAACCCTTCGGGAATCCGATGTCGAGCTCGGTGATGTTCAGCGTGATTCCCAGTTCGGCGAGTGCCTTGGCGAAGTCGCGGACGTTTTTCGGTGTGGTTTCGTGCGAGATTTCGATATGGGTCTGCGTGCCTACGCAGGTGATGGGAATCCCGTTCTTTTTCCAACGCTTCACCTGTTCCAAAACGAATCCTGCCTTGCTACCGGAACCTAAACCCCATTCAATGGCGTAGTCGTTGTAGCAGAGTTCTGCGTCGGGGTCGGCGGCGTGCGCCCACACGAAGGCGGAATCGAGGAAGTCTGCGCCGAGAGTCTCGAACCAGACGGAACCGGAAGAACGCCAGCCGTGGTTGTTGTTGTCGTTGATGGCTTCGTTTACCACGTCCCATTCGGCGATTTGGCCTCTCCAATGGCCGACCACGTTTTCGATGTGGTTCTTGAGCACCTTGAACAGCTTATCTTTTTGTCCTTTGTAGTTGTTTACCCAGTTCGGGACCTGGCTATGCCAGGCGAGGGCGTGGCCGCGGACGCGCATGCCGTTCTGTTGCGCGTACTTGACCATCTTGTCGCCGTTGCCGTAGCTGAACCTGCCTTCGCTGGGCTCCGTGGCGTCGAACTTCATCTCGTTCTCGGCAACGACAGCGTTAAATTGTGCCTTGTGAATTTGTTCGAACTGTGATTCGATTCTGCCACCGAACCATTCGCTGTTCAGGATGGCTCCGATGTAGCGGCCGCGTTCTTCGGCCAGGGATCGAAGGGTCTCGTCGGCGGCGAAGGCGCTCGTGACGCCTGCGCCAAGAAGGGCGACACCAACCATGGCGCCCATAAGATAAGGCTTTGTTCTCATCTTCACTCCTTAATGTTTGTTGAAAAGAAAAATAAACACAAAATATGACGATGGGGTTGGTTCGGGGATAAATGTGTTGTAATACTTTAAATGCCGTTTTTGATTGAAAAACGATGATTTTGTACTAAAAAAGGCCGCGGTATTTGCCGCGGTCTCGTTATTTATGAGTTTATCCAGAGGGAAATCGCTTACTTTATCGCGATTCGCCTGGTCAGGTTTGTCGAGCCGTCGCGCACACGTACCACGTACAGGCCTTCAGGAATTTTCAGGTCGACGGAACTCTTCACGTTCTTCGCGCTGAATACGGGGCGTCCCTGCATGTCGAACACGTCGACAATGGCAGACTTGGCGCCAGTGATTAACAGCGTGTGTCCGGAGAGTTGCGTGGTGATGCTGCCCGGGCCGGCAGATCGCGCAATTGAGATGGTGCTGTCGAGTCCAACTGTATCCTTGACGGTCGTATCCTTCTTGGTGGTGTCGGTGACGGTCGTGTCTTGCTTGGTTGTATCCGTAGCGGTGGTATCTTGAGGCGGCTCGAAGTTCTGGAGCCTCACCAGGAGGCTGTCGAACGCCGGCTTCGGTTTCAGGTTGTCGTCGTATATAAGGCCCTTCTGCCTGTTCAGGCCGCCAAGCCAGCTCCATTTATCGGACACGCCCCAAATCAGGTAGGTGTCGGCGTTCGGTTCTTCGAGGATGATGTCCAGGTACTGGCGGAATGTCTGACCCTGGCGCTCGAGGTCGCTCTTGCTCACATTGATGCCGCTCTTGAACCCGATATCGAGTTCGGTGATTTTCAGCTTGACGTTGAGCTTGGCAAGTTCCTTGGCGAGGGAACGGAGGCTATCCGGCGAACCAATAAAGTGCTTGTCGGTGGTGGTGTCTTCCACGTGCGTCTGGGAACCCACGCAATGGATAGGAATGCCGTTTTTGACCCAGCGCTTCACCTGCTCCAGCAAGAACCCCGCCTTGGCTTTCGGATTCACGCCCTGTTCCAGGTTGTAGTCGTTGTAGCAGAGTTCCGCATCCGGGTCCACGGCGTGCGTCCACACGAAGGCGGAATCGATGAATTCAGGACCGATACCCTGGTACCAGACGGATTGGGAGCGCCACATCGGTTCGTTGTTGCTGATGGCCTCGTTCACTACGTCCCATTCGGCGACTTTGCCCTTCCAGTGGCTGACCACGTTCTGGATGTGGTTTTTGAGCACTTTGAGCAGTTTCTGCTTGTCGTTCCTGTAGTTGTTCACCCAGCCCGGGACCTGGCTGTGCCAAGCGAGGGCATGGCCACGGACTCGCATGCCGTTCTGCTGAGCGTACTTGACCATCTTGTCGCCGTTACTGTAGTTGAACCGGCCTTCGCTTGGTTCGGTGGCATCGAATTTCATCTCGTTTTCGGCGACGACGATGTTGAACTGCGCTTTGTGAATTTGTTCGTAGTTTCCGGGAAGACCGCCGCTGAACCACTGTGAGTTCAGAATGGCACCGATGTAGATGCCATTTTTCTCGGCCAACGATCTGAGAGTTTCGTCTGCGGCGAATGAGCTGGTGACGCCCACGCCGAAAAGGGCTACGCTAAGAGCGATGCCCAAGATGGGATGCTTTATTTTCATTTCTTTGTCCTCGTTTTTTCCCTAAACAGGCTGCATCCGTATATAAAATAAACAAAAAAGGGGACGAACGATGTAAACAAAGCTAAACCAAAAACGCGGCCATAGGCCGCCAAATTTGCGAAATTTTAAATTAAAACACCGAATTACAGGAACATGTTGAGACGCAAGAAGACACCAATCGGGAGGTCGTCACCAGTGTGCCGGCCGAATGCGATTCTGCCTAAAGCGCGTATGCTGAACGTTTGGTTGATGACGAACGTTGCGCCAGCACCAGGCGAAACGTTTCCGTGTCCCGTATGGTTGTCGCCGTAGTTTTCGCCATCGTATGAGTACTCTCCGATTTCCATGGTTGCGGCCACATTGATCAATGGAATGATTGGACTGCCAAATTCAAAGGCGGTCTCGATTGCGCCGTTAAGGAGTAACGGCGGAGAAATCTTATCTTTTCCCTGTGTTTCGATGCGCATCTCCAGTTGTGAACCGAGATTCACTATGCCAAATTTTTGGGAATACTGTGCGCCAAAGAAGAATGCCCAAGCGGAGTTGGTATAGTATCCGTAAGTTGTAGGAATGGTCACGTCTACAAAGGCGTTCAAGTTCTCCAAGAATTGGTAGCGGACCATAGCCGTTGGGTTGCCGAGTCCATTGTCATTGCTGTTCAGTTCTACGAGGTAAGGGAGGGTTGCTGCCAATTCTAAATTTGGCAAGACGGTGTAGCGAGACCCTACATAGGGGTGGAGGGACTGTGTTTCACCGCGGTCGTAAAATTCGATGCCGACGCGTGTTTCGCCTTTATGGTTTTCAAGAACCGGGAATAAGTCCCAGCTTGCAAAAGATGTAGTGACAACAAGGGCGCATGCGAGCGCTATTTGCTTGAACATTTGTTCTCCTTTAAAGAAATCAACTTCGACCACAACAAAATACAAAGTTGTGTGTATAAAGGCAATGTTTTTTTATGTTTTTTTAGTGCAGCGATAGTCCCGGGATTTGCTGTTCGAGTTCTGCTGCCTGCGATGCCAGCTTCTTCTTGAACTCTTGTGTCGCGGGGGAGTCAACGTCCACGATTCGGTGGTTTGCGCTTTTGAGGAACTTCTCGACGGCGGCGATGTCGCCGCGTGTGCGCTCATCGCAATACGTCTCGACCATGCGCTTGAAGATGTAATCCTCGGCGGTTTTGGACAAGTGAACCATGTCGTCGGCGTAAAAGCGGTAGTCGCGCAGCTCATCCATCACGATTTCGTAACTCGGGAAGTATTCGGCACCCGTTTTATTAATGGCGAGCTGGAGCGTTGCCTTGGAAAGGCTGTTTTCATGGGCGCCGTCGGTCATGTGCCTGAGCGGCGAAACGGTAAAGACGATGCGCAGGCTGTGCGCGTCATTCTGAGCGGAGGGAAGAATCCAGTCCTGCTTTATTTTTGCCAAGTCCTGCACGATGCTTTCGAGCGTCCGTGCGGATTCTTCTACAGGAATCATCCGGCGTTCAAAAAGCGAAGGGTCTTGCCGGTGGCAATTCGAGACGGCGTCGCCCGTCGATTTTAAGAAGTACACGAACGCGGTGCCGAGCGTAATAAAGACGACGTCCGCTTTCTGCAAGAATTCGCGCGCCTGGGTGGTCGCGGCGTTTAATTTTTCGATGCATTCTTCGCGGGAACTTGCCGAAAGGGAACTGTGGGCGTCGAAACAATGCCAAAGCCTGTCGCATCGCGCATCTTGGAAAACATCTTCTTCGCCGAAAACTTTCCCGCTGGCGATGGCCTTGACTTGGCGCGCCATGGAGACGGGATTGTACACGGTCCCGAACGGGTTCGCAAGCGTATGGAACTTACGGTTTGCGAACTGCGACGATATGTTGTCCGCAAAGCACGAACCGAAGAATGCGATATGGCTCGTGTAGTCAATCTTGAAATTTGCGGCGGGGATGTCGATTCTCGTGAAGAAATCCATATTGTAAATATAGAAGGAAAGACATTCTCTGGGGCGAAACATGGGGTGATATCGAAGAATTCATATTGTAGAATGCTGTAATTTTTGTTTGTTTTTGCAAAAAAATGCCTAAATTCTTTAAAATAATGAAAAAATATATTGTGAGCTATTGACTTTTTTGAAATTAGGGGTATATTTGTCTCAGAGCGGAAAGGAACGCTCAGAATGGCTAGGCGCCATTGCGTTAGGAGGAAAAATGAAAGATGTACTCGAATATACGGACTACCGTCAGTATATCGCGGATTACTACGCCGACAGGAAGGCGAGATCCTCGTTTAGCTGGCAGGGGTTCGCCAAAAAGGCGGGATTTACCTCGCCGGTTTACCTTAAATATGTGAGCGAGGGCAAGTTCAACCTGAGTGACGATGCGGCAAGGCGCGTCGCCGATGCGATGCGTTTGCTGGGTTACGAGAAGGATTATTTTTGCGAGATGGTCCTTTTTGACCGTGCGGGATCGGATGCCGCCAAGAAAGCCGTGTTCAAGAGGATGCTTGCCATCGCGGATAGCCACAAGGCGAAAATTTTGGAGGGGGATTCTTTCCGGTACTTTAGCGACTGGAAAAATTCGGTGTTGCGTGAGCTGGCGCCGACGATGCCGGGGGCGAAGCCCCTCGCGATGGCCCGTGCTTGCCGCCCGAAGGTGAGCGCTGCCGAGGTGAGCGAGACTCTCAAGTTCCTCGTGAGCGCGGACCTGCTGCAGAAAGACGAAAACGGAAACTACGTACAGACCGACAAGACGGTGACTACCGGCCCGATGGAGGTGACTCCGGTTGCCGTGCGTGGTCTGCACCGCCAGATGGGCGAACTCGCGCTCGATACTATCGAGGGCGTGCCGCAGGACAAGAGGAATTTTTCGGGACTGACGCTCGGGCTCACACAGGGCGCCTACGATGAAATTGTTCAGGAAATCGCCGAGTTCCGCAAGAGGATTATCGCGATTGCCACGAAGGAAGACGCTACGGATGAGGTGTACCGCATGAACATCCAGTTCTTCCCGATGACGAACAAACAGGATTTAAAAAAATAGGGTAGGAGGACACTATGAAACTCGATAAGATAAACGGACGTACGGTCCTTATATTGTCGCTGTTTGCCTTGGCGCTGGTAGCCTGTTCCAATGACGATTCCAAGTCGGTGGCGGGCGGCGCTTCCGAAGAGACGGGGCTGTATGCGCTGGCAGGTCGTGTTGGCGATTCGCATCCTCGGATGTTGACGGATCAAGGTGGCGAGTCTTCGGACGATGGTAGTTCGCAGTATGCCCCCAAGGGGACGATTGTGACTGTTTATGAACTGGATTCCTTGACGCTTGATACGACGGGACGTTATTTTGTGGACACTATTGACAACGATAACGGCTTGTTTAAATTTGATTCGCTCCCTGTAGAAAGTCCGTATGTGCTGATTGAAACGCAAGATTCCTGCATAACGGAAAACTGCAGTGAGCGTGGGGCGTGGACTCTATCTTGGATACTCCCTATGAGGTTTGATTCAGAGGGCGTTCATGTGGATAGTTCTACCATGTTCTCGATAACTCTGAATGCAATTGTTGATTTGCGGGATAGCCAAAAGGTAAGTGTCAATTCGTTGACCCGTATGAAAGCTCCCCTTGTTCAGCAGTATTTTGCCGAAGGAATGTCTTTTGCCGAGGCAAGTCAAAAAGCGCAACAGGAAATTCTTGAGAATCTGGGTATTTATGAGGACTTAGGGGACTTTGAAACGCTTGAAAATGACGAATTGCCTTATGTCATTGAGCTTGTGTCTTTGATTCCTTACGGAAATGATTGGCTTGTGACTCATTTGATAGATACGCAACGGCGCTATGGCGGCAAGCCTCGGGCAGTATTTGCCGCTTTTGGGGAGGCCATGGAAGGGTATTATTTGAGCACGATAAAATTGGCTGACTATGAAGCCGCTTACATTGCGCACGAGGCTGGCCTGGGTCGTTGCACGGAGTCTCGAGACGGCGAATACCATTCTGTTGAGTTTGATTATGAACCCCATTCATTCGTTTGTCATTCGGGAAAGTGGATTAGTGGTGTCGAGAAAATGGAATATACAAAGGGAACGATGGTTGATAATCGTGATGGCAAAACATATAAGACCGTTACTTATACCTGGAATGGCGTGCCCGTTACATGGATGGCGGAGAACCTGAACTTTGAAGATACCACGTCGTCGAATGTCGATAGCACTTTGAAAAAGAATCTGCTCGGAAAAACAAGGTGTTATGAAAACGACCCCACGTGTGAAATTTTCGGACGCTTTTACGCGTGGAGTGCTGCGATGAATCTTGATTCGTCAACGTTAAAAGTGGTTGCCTGGAGGTATAGAGATTATTATGACGAAGAAAGTGAATCCTGGAAAGGAACGAGTGATTCTATGATTGTAGAATCTGGATGCTTGACGGGGTATCCGTTTAATCCTGTTGCGCTTAATCCCTTCTATCGTGTAGATTTTGGTGGCTGGACTCGCGAAAACGATTATTCTGATACCGCTATGTACCGGTATTGCATAGAAAAATACACTGAGACTGAATTGAGCATCGATTATTCCAGATTTATTTCGGATTCGAGGCCGGTCCAGTATCAAGGCGTATGCCCGGATGGTTGGAGAATTCCCAATAACAGCGATTGGCTTACCTTGTTTGCGATCCTTCGCGATAAATACGCCGAAATGCGTATTTCTCCGATAACGTTGTTGGGAGATTCCTATGCAACTGGATTTGATTATGTTCCTCCGATGAGCATTTTGTTGGAAGACTCAACGAACTTGCTGTCGTTGGATATAATTGACATGTATACCACCAATTATGCTGCTGTTCCGGATGTAGATGATGAAAACGCGGCGATGTTTGCTTACATGTTCAATAACGAACATGAAAGTATACTGAGTTGGAAATTCAACCGATTTGATCAGGTCAGTGAACCGACTCTTGTCCGCTGCGTCAAGAATTAACAAAAATCTCTTTGGGTAGGAGGAAAGGAAGGCGGGCTTCGGCCCGCCTTCTTTGCTTTTTTACCATTTTGTTATGTTGTGTGTATTATGAAAAATGCCAAATTATTCTATAATGATACAAAAAATGCCGAATTTTTGAAAATTTTTAGATTTTTTTATTATAAATCTACCGCTTTTTGAAAAATTATGGTATATTGTTCATGGGAGGGGACCAAAAGGTCCCTGTTAGGAGGATCAATGAAAGATGTACTAGAATATACGAGCTACCGCCAGTATATTGCGGATTATTACGCCGAGAAAAAGGCCAAGTCCGCGTTCACCTGGCAGGAGTTCACACGTGCGGCGGGATTTTCTTCGCCGATTCACCTTAAATACATAAGCGAAGGGCGCTTCAACCTGAGCAACGATGCTGCAAAGCGCGTGGCCCAGGCCATGCATCTTGTCAATTTCGAGCAGGAGTTCTTTTGCGAAATGGTCAAGTTTGACAACGCGAAGACGGATGTCGATAAAAAAGCGCACTTCAAGAAAATGCTCTCGATTGCCGATGCGCACAAGGCCAAGATTCTGGAAGGGGATGCTTTCCGCTATTTTGAAAGCTGGAAGCACCAGGTGATTCGAGAATTGGCGCCCGCGATGCCCGGGGCGAAACCGCTTGCGCTTGCCCATGCGTGCCGCCCGGATATTACTGCCGCCGAGGTGACCAAGGCGCTGAATTTCCTTGTCAAGGCAGGCTTGCTGAAAAAAGATGAACAAGGCCGTTACGTACAGACCGACACATATGTGTCTACAGGCCCTATGGATGTGACGCCTGTAGCGGTTCGCGGGCTGCAACGCCAGATGGGCGAAATCGCATTGGATGCTATCGAAGGTGTGCCACAGGATGAACGCCATTTCTCGGGCCTTACGCTTGGCATCACGCGGGATGCCTACGGAGAAATCGTGCGGAAGATTGCTGAATTCCGTAAAGAGCTCGTTGCGATTGCGACGCGTGACTCGGCAACGGACGAAGTCTATCGCTTGAACGTGCAGTTCTTCCCGATGACAAAAAAGAGTTTAAACAAAAAAGTTTAGGAGGGTGCTATGAAAAAGATGATTCAAAACGCGCTATGGCGTGATTTTATAGGGGCAACGTTGTGCTTGGTAATGACGTTTGTGCTTCTTATGATGGTTTCGGGCTGCTCCGAAGACTCCAAGTCCGTGAGTTCGCTTGGCGGCGCCGGAGAAGAAACGGGGATTATTGCAAACTCCCAGTATTATTCCATTAAGGGTAGTGCTCAACGTTTGAACCAGCTTGTCAATCAGGTGGTAGAACAGGTAAACGAGCATTCGGACGTGGACTTCGATTATCACAACTTGGGCATGAGGGTGTCAGAACTGGATTCGACCACTCTTGATACGACAGGGGTTGTATTTTACGGAACTTTCAATGACGCCACTGGAACGTTCGCCCTTGACAGTGTCTCGTTGAATAGCCCGTATGTAATGCTGGAGGTTTCCCCGCACATCATTGATGGAAACGAATATATTTGGGGAAGCTGGGTTTACACGGATGTATTCATGCCCAGTGTCATTGTCGATTTGCGAAAAACCAGCAGTGTAAACGTCAATAAGATGACGACCCTGGAAAGGTTCCGTCTTGTCCATTTGTTCAAGACAGGAATGACGTTCGAGGAGGCGAAGAATCAGGCTGACCGGGAAATTCTCGATGCGTTCGGGATGTCTGACATGCAGTTCACTTTCGAGAATATTGAAAACGCCGAGGACCATGACAATGTCGCTCTGCTGAATCTCGTAGACGATTATCTATATGGCCGCGATGAAACTCGCGCGGCGGTAAGAATGCTGGAAGAATATGGCTCGTTCGAGAACGACTCCGTGGTAATAGGGCGGTGGACGAATTGGTCACTTAATGCTTTAGACGGGTACATGCGAGTCAAGGAAGATTCCTTGTCCGAGAGTGCTAAATACGATAAATTTCTTGAAGAAAATTTCGTGGCCACTTTGTTGCGCCTGGATGAATGCTCTGCAACAAACGAGGGAGAGGCGTTTGATGTAGGGGATCGCCTGTTCAATTTAGTCTGTCTGTCGGGGCATTGGACCGCCACGCTCAGGACGATTAATCATGGTGATGGCGAATTGACCGATGAGCGCGATGGGAAAACGTACAAGACGGTCTCGTACCTTATCGATGGTGACTCGGTGACTTGGCTGGCCGAAAACCTGATGTACAATTCCAATGATGGCCTGTATTCTATGCCTGCCTATATGGCCCTGGATTCTGCAGCTATTATGAATTCGTATGAAAAATGCTTTGCGGAGTGGACTCCTGTAGTTAGCGATGATACCGTGCTGTTTACTCTTACGGCAAGCGATTCTCTCAAAGTTGATTCTATTTGTGTGTACCAGCAGTATTATCCCGATTACGAAGCTTTGTACTCTGTAATGGATTCCCTCGGCATCTCTGGCAGCAATATTCAGGGAATTTGTCCCGATGGCTGGCGACTTCCTACCGCAAACGATTGGTTGGCGTTGTTGGATCATGTTGAAAAGGAGTTTGACACGGAGTACTGGAATCTTGCGGACTTCTTGTACGGTGCGGGTTTTGACGTGGTGACTGCCGAAGAGCGAACCTATTTTGCCATTAAGCCTGATTCGACCTACGAAGAAGATAAAAATGCTTCTGTCATTACGTTTGACCGCGGAGGGAAATGGCTTGTTCTCCCGCAGGTCTCGTGGAGTACATGGGCTCTTCCGGAAGGTCGCTTCAGTTATGTCCGTTGCATCAAGGAATAGTTTTCCTGTAGCCTAGAAATTTCCTCTATGGGGGTGGGGGACGGTTTCTCTACGGGGGTAGGAGGAAAGGAAGGCGGGCTTCGGCCCGCCTTCTTTACGACCGCTCGTTCGTTACATATGGTATAAAACCTCCGGTTTCTCACTCGCTCTAGAATATGTTTTTTCAACTCTGGTAGGCGCTCGCTCTCCCCTCCGGGGCGCGGAGCCTGCTCCACGCGAGAATAATGGGGAAAAGTCTGTTTGTATCTCGCTATTGAGGTGGCTTGAAAAATGCAATTATTGTATCTTTATCATAAATTGTGCGGTAAACGCAAAAAAAGGACTATTATGAAACCTGGGAAGACCGAACTCCGCTTGAATGCGGAAATCGAAAAACGCGGCGCGCTTTTTGCCGTGTTGCTCGACCCCGATACATCGGACGAGGCCGCATTCGTGAAGGCAGGTTCGATGGCCGCCGAGAACGGCGCCGACCTTTTGCTCGTGGGCGGTTCGTACCTCGGGAACTTCACGCTCCCCAAGCAGGTGGCCGCCCTCAAGGCGGCGGTGAACCTGCCCGTGGTTCTTTTCCCGGGTGGCGCTTCGCAGGTGGTTCCCGGTTTCGACGCGATGCTTTTTATGACGCTCGTGAGCGGTCGCAATCCGAACTACCTGATTGACGAGCAGGTGCGCGGTGGTGCGCTCGTGCGTGCGCTCAACATGGAAGCCATCCCGACGGCTTACCAGCTCATCAACAGCGGCAAGCGTACGACGGTGGAATACATCAGCGGAACTATGCCCGTGCCTGCGAATAAGCCCAAGCTCAGCATGGTGAACTCCATCGCGGCAGAACTCATGGGCATGCGCTACGTGTACCTGGAAGCAGGCAGCGGCGCCGAAGAGCCCGTGCCCGTGGAGCACATCGCTTATACCCGTAAGGCCACCGAGATGACGATTATTACCGGCGGTGGAATCAAGGACCCGCAGACGGCCGCCATCCGCGTGGCTGCAGGCGCGAACATCATCGTGACAGGAACCCTCTGGGAGAAGGTGGAAGACCCGGCTCTTCTTAAGGAGTTCGCCTCCGCCATCCACGTGAAAGGCTAAAAGCTTCGTAATACAATTTTGCCCCCGACCAAATGATCGGGGGCTATTTTCGTAAACGGTCTTTATTCAGTCTTGCCTGGGCCCATCTTCTTGGAGAGTTGCCCAATCAGGAACTTGTAGAATTTTTCCAGGTGGGAGTTGTCCTGCTTGATGCGGCGGTATGTAATCACGATATCGCGCTTGAAGTCGGCATCGGTGATTTTCAGCAGTCGGATTTTGCGGCTGTCCACCTTGCCCCAGGAGAATTCGGGCCAGAACCCGACGCCGAGGCCGCTCGCGATGGCGTCCTTCACGACGAGGGCGTTGTCGCTCTCGAAAATGTCGTGCGACTTGAATCCAATACGGTCGCAGAAGTCGCTGCAAATCTTGTGCAACTGCTTGGAACCGTACAGGCCGATAAAGTCCGTGTCGCCCAGCTCGTGGAGCGATATGCTGTCGCGCTTCTTGTATTGTGCGTTGTTGGGTACGGCCAAAAAGATTTCTTCGGTACACACGAAGACTTCTTCGTCGGGGTTCTCTTGCGGCCGGTATTCCGCGAAGGTCTGCACGCAGATGTCGTAGAGGGTGGATTCTTCTTTCTGCACGAGGTAAAAGCGGATGCCCGGAGTTTTCTTTTTGTACTGGATGATGGCGTTTGCCACGAATGACGAGGCGGCCAGCACCTTCACGCTGATGGTCACGGCCTGCTTGTCGGATTTGGCGCGGAGGCGTGCCGGCAGTGCTTCGATGTCTTCGTAAAGCGGCTTCACTTTCTTGTAGAAGTAGTCGCCTGCTTCGGTAAGCTTGATGTTCCTGCCGCTGGTCTTGAACAGCTTTACGCCCAGTTCGTCTTCCAGTTTATGAATGGCGTGTGTCAGTGCGGGCTGCACAATGCACAGGTTGCGCGCACTCTGCGTCACATGTTCGGTTCGGGCGACTTCCAGAAAGTACTTGATGTGGGTCAGTTCCATAGGGGCCTCTTGGGGGTTTCATAAAAATTATTGATGAAAATAATATAAACAATTTATTAGACATTATCAATTATTGTTGCTAGTTTTTTGCCCGAAAAAAGAAAAATCCTTGCTGAAAAGCAAAAAACACAGGAGTCTATCATGAATCAGATTTACAAATCCTTCGCCGCAGCAACTATCGCCTTGACCGCCGCCGTGGCTCTTTCTGCCTGCAACGACAACCGCGACTGCAGTTTTGACGGGGATGCTCACACGCTCACTTGCCCCGAGAAAACGTACGCGACGGTCGACATGGGCGGAAAGGTCTGGATGGCCGAGAACCTCGTTGCCTACGTGCCCGACTCGAGCGTATGCTACGGCAACGACCATGCGAACTGCGATGCCATGGGACGCCTTTACACTTGGAACGCGGCGAACAACGGCCTGTGCCCCAATGGCTGGGCAATCCCTTCGCAGGATGACTACAAGAACGCTTTTGGCACGGCCTCTACGGAGGAACTCAGAAGCGCCGACGGTTTCAAGATGGTACTTGGTGGATTCAGGTACTATGACGGCAACTTCGCCGACAAGGGCATGAGCGCAAGCTTCTGGACCAAGGACGGCTTTGACGATTCCAGGGCGTTCCTTGTGCGCGTCGCCGACTCGGCAGTGTCCTATGAGCACTTCAACAAGAGTATCGCCGCCTCCGTCCGTTGCGTGAAGGAATAATTCGGAGTTATATTTGCTCTAACACGAATCTCTTTCAACAATCCTCAAAGCGGCTTTGCCGCGACCTCACACCTCAAAGGCACGAAGTGCCGACCTCAAACTCTCTATGACTTGGCTAATAGACTTATTTACAAAGCCCTCGGTCGGGCAGCAGATTGTGGCGATCGCGCTTACGGCGGCCATTGGCCTTATGGTGGGCAAGATTCGCATCAAGGGCATCGGTCTTGGTGGCGCGGGGGCGCTCTTCGTGGGTATCCTGCTCGGCCATCTCGGCTTGCGCGTTGAAGGCAACGTGCTTCATTTTATCCAGGAGTTCGGTCTCATCCTGTTCGTCTACACTATTGGCATGCAGGTCGGACCCGGGTTCATGGATTCCATCCGCCGCCACGGACTCGTGCTCAACGTGCTGTCGGTGGGAATTGTACTGCTCGGCGTACTTGTGACGCTCTGCCTGTACTGGCTTACGGACATGCACAATAATGTGCCCGTGCTCGTCGGGATGCTCTGCGGTGCCGTGACGAACACGCCCTCCCTCGGTGCGGCGAACTCCGCCTTCGCGGCGGTTGGCGTCGACTCTTCGCTTACGGGTATCGGCTATGCGGTCGCCTATCCGTTCGGCGTCATCGGCATTATTCTCGTAATGCTTCTCGTTCGCGTGATTTTCAGGCAAGACCCGAACAAGGCTGCCGAAAGCTATGCGGCCGAAATTGCGGCGACTTCCTGGGAAATCGAATCCTGCAGCCTTACGGTCGATAACCAAAATTTGTATGGAATCCAGCTGAAGGATATCCCGAACTTAGTTTCGAGCGGTGTCGTGGTGACGCGCCTGCTGCGTGACGGCAATATCTTTACCCCGACGGGTTCTACGGTTATTGGACGTGGCGATAAGGTCCATCTGGTGGGAATGCCCGATGCCATTGCTTCGATGGAAAAGATTATCGGTAAAAGGCTCGAGACGCCCATTACCAAGTTCGCCTCCGATTCGGCGAAGCCCATCCAGGTAAAGACGGTTCTCGTGACGAACAAGAAGATTCTCGGCCATACAATCGGTTCGTTGGCCCTGGCAGAACGCTACGGCGTGAACGTGAGCCGCGTGACCCGCGGGGAATTCAAGTTCACGGGGCGCCTCGATTTGCGTATCAAGTTTGCGGACAAGTTAATGATTGTCGGCCCTGCGGAAGGAATAGAGGCTGCCGCGAAGGAACTGGGCAACTCGCTGACGGCGATTGACCATCCCGAAATTCTCCCCGCATTCCTGGGAATCTTCCTCGGCGTTGTTGTCGGGAGCATCCCGTTTGCCATTCCGGGAATGCCCACTCCGCTAAAGCTCGGTTTGGCCGGAGGCCCGCTGATTGTCGCGATTCTCCTGAGCCGCAAACGCAAGATTGGCCCGCTCAACTTCTTTATGGCGAACAGCGCGAACCTGATGCTCCGCGAATTCGGCCTCACGCTTTTCCTCAGTTGCGTGGGTCTGAATGCCGGTATCAAGTTCTTCGATGTGCTATTGAATGGTGACGGGCTCTACTATATGGGCCTTGCGGCCCTCATCACCTTCCTCCCGCTTGCCATCATGGCGTGCGTCGGCCATTTCGCGTTCAAGGTGAACTACCTTTCGCTCTGTGGCGTGCTCGCCGGTGCCATGACGGACCCGCCGGCGCTTGCCTTTGCGAACAGCCAGGCGGACAGCGATGCGGTGAATGTGGGCTACGCTTCGGTCTACCCGCTAACCATGTTGCTCAGGATTCTGAGTGGCCAGGTGCTGGCAATACTGCTTTTGTCGCTCTGATAGGCCTCATTTTGCCCGATTTCCAGAAATCGGGCAATTCTTTTCTCGGGATAATTGTGTATTTTTCTTGAAAAGACGGATGCACCCGAAAGGTGCTGTTTTTGAGGTATACCTATGCGAAAGTTGGTCATAGTGACTTATGTGCTGCGTGGACTCGGTTTTGTGCTGGTTCTGCTGAGCCTGTTCGGCCACAGTCTGATTTTGAATGTTTTCCCTGGACTCGAGGGGACTTCCATCAATCCTATTTTCTATTCGGGCATCGCCGTCTACCTCGTAGGCGCGGTCATCTACTTCTTTGTCAACAAGAAAGAGAAGGCGGAACGCCGTCGCCGTGAAATCGAGGAAGCCGAAGAGCGTGCGTTCGGGGGCAAGAAGGCGCCGGAAGACGCCCGCGAAGATTAAGGTGACGTATGAGTGACTTTATGATACAGATTGAGCATTTGCACAAGACGTACCGCAGCGGCTTTTTGATGAAGCCGAAGCTTGCGCTCAAGGACGTGAGCTTTAGCGTGGAGCCGGGGCAGGTGTACGGCTTTATCGGCCCGAACGGTGCGGGCAAGTCGACCACCATCAAGGTGTTGACGGGACTTTTGAATTTTGATTCGGGCAAGGTGCTCGTGAACGGTATTAGCCCGCGCGACGCTAAGAGCCGCCGCTTTATCGGCTACTCCCCGGAACAGCCCTATTTTTATGACTACCTCACGGGTCGCGAACTCTTGCGCTTTTACGGCAAGCTCGTCGGGCTCGACGGGGCCGAACTGGAAAGCCGTATTGGCTGGGCGCTTGAACTCCTGCATGCGAACAAGGACTGGATTGACCGCCGCCTGCGTTCGTATTCCAAGGGCATGATGCAGCGCGTGGGAATCGCCCAGGCGATTCTAGGCAAGCCGAAACTGTTGATTCTTGACGAACCGATGAGCGGGCTCGACCCGATGGGCCGCCGCGACGTGCGCGAGGCCATACAGCAACTGAACCGCGACGGCGTAACGATTTTCTATTCGAGTCACTTGCTCAGCGACGTGGAAAGCATTAGCCACAAGGTCGCGATGATTGTGGACGGCAAGATTGTACGCGAGGGAACGGTTGACGAGATTACGGAATCGTGTGGCGTGGAATACCACGTGCGTACCCGCAAGGCGATTCTCGGAAGCGACTTGCCGCAGGGTGTATCGCTGACGGGACATCCCGAAGAATTCGTCTGCGAGGACGATGCCGCCCGTGACCGCCTGCTGCGTTTTTGCTTGGACAATGGAATCGCGGTCGAGAAGATGGACCACAAGCGTCCGAGTCTCGAAGACATTTTGACGGAGGAGATTGCTCGTGCAGACGCTTAAACATATTGCCATTATTGCGCACAATACCTTCCGTGAATCCATCCGCGACAAGATTCTCTACAATATCGTGTTCCTCGCGATTGCGCTCACGCTGTTCAGCATCGTGCTCGGCGAATGGTCGGTGTTCGACCGCGCCTACGTGATCAAGTCCACCACGCTTTCGGTGATGAGCCTTTCGGGTCTTTTGATTTCGATATTCGTGGGCATCAGCCTCGTGCAAAAGGAAATCCAGCGGCGTACGGTGCTGACCCTGCTTTCTAAGCCCATAAGCCGCGTCACGTTTATTGTGGGCAAGTATTTTGGGCTATTGGCGGTAATCGCGGTACACCTTGCGATTTTGACATGCATCTTCTACGCGATGCTGTTGGCCTTCCATGCCGACCCGACGGCGAACCTGCTCCTCGCGATTTACCTCATCTTCTGCGAGATGGCGGTGGTGATTGCCGTGGCGCTCTTGTTCAGCAGCTTTAGCAGCACCGTGCTTTCGGCGCTGTTTACGCTGGGCGTGTACTTCGCGGGCCACCTGAGCAACCAGCTTTTGGAGCAGGTGCGTTTTGCGAGCCGCATGGGCGAGATGGGCGACGCGTCTACCGCGGTGTTCGAGAAGGCCGCAGTCGTGATTCATGCCGTTTTCCCGGGACTCTACCGCTATAACGTGACGAACTACGTGGTTCACGGATTGGCGCTCCCGGATATGTACCTGTTCTGGAATACAGTTTATGCCATCGGCTACGTGGGATTGTTCCTCGGGATTGCGAGCTGGTGGTTCAGCCGGAGGGATTTCCTATGAGAAACCAGTATATGGCTAAGGTCCTCGTTCACAACAAGATGGTGAGCGAGGATCAGGTGAACGCCTATTGGGGCGAGATAACGGATTCTCAAGATATTGGCCAGGTGCTTGTAAAGGCGGGCCTATTGCAGCAGGGCGTGTACGAGAAGGTGCTTGCCTTCGTGAAGAATCTTGAAGAGAAGAACGCTGCCGCGGCAAGGGCGCCGGAACCGGCGGCACAGCCTGCCGCGCAGGAAGCGCCCAAGGCGAACCGCTCGACGACTTCTATCCCGGCCATCAAGCCGGTCGGTATCCCGACTCCCGCTTCGCCGGCCCCGGTAAAGACGGAGCCCAAGGACGAGGAACCGACGCTCCAGATTGAGGGCAACAACATTTTTGGCGAGGCGACTTCGTCGAACATGGATGTGGAAAAGGTCTCTGGCCTCGAGACGACGAGCATATCGAGCATCGGCATCAAGACGGACGAATCGGAAGAAGAATCGACGGAAGAAGGCGAACTGCCGAGCCGCTTTGCGCTTGCGACAGGCGAGGGCAAGGCCGTGGAAGCGCCCGAGGTGCTCACGACGAAAATGAACCTGAGGAAGATTATCGCGTACGCCCGCAAGTTCGGCACTACCGACATCTACCTCTTCGCGAACCGCCAGATTATCATGCGCCAGTCGGGCAACCTGTTCGCCGTGACGGAAGACGCCTTGGTTACTACGCGCCTCACTGATTTGCTTGGCGAGGCTTCCGAAGGATTTGCGGATGCCTACAAGGTTTCGGTGGGCAAGAATTTCAGCAAGACGATGGGCCTTGCCGGCGTAGGCCGCGCCCGCATCACGGTAACGTGGGACGATGTGGTCCCGAATATTTCCATCCGAGTCATCCCGATGGAATCGACGACGCTCGAGAACCTTTACCTGCCTGCGTTCTGCGGACGCTTTGCCGATTTGCAGAGCGGGCTTGTGCTTATTGCGGGCCCTGCTTCTAGCGGGCGCTCGACAACCATGACGACCTTTGCCGAGACGGTCGCTGCGAACCGTCAGTGCTACATACAGACGGTGGAACGTCCTATCGAACGCCTGTTGCAGAATCCGAATGGCGCCATTGTGCAGAAAGAAGTCGGTCTCCATGTGCGTACGGGTGTCGCCGGCATTGAGCTTGCCATCCGTGACGGTGCCGACGTGATATGCTTTGACCATCTGACGTCGATGGACGAACTGAACCTCTTGTTGCAGGCTGCAAACGCGGGGGCGCTCGTTTTTGCCGTTACGGGAGGCAACAACATCCATGCACTGCTTTCGCGCTTGCTCGCGTCCGTGCCCGAGGTTGGGCGCCCCGCTTTCGCTTGCGCATTGGCGGACCAGCTCAAGGGCATTATCGTGCAGCACCTTGTTCCCGTGGTGCAGAACCAGGGTCTTGTGCTCGCCTGCGAGGCGATGCGTATTTCGTCGACGGTCGCGAACATGATTCGCAAGTGCGATTTGTCGCAGGTGGCCGCCGCAATCAGCAGCCAGAAGGATCAGGGCGTTACGCTGGATGATTCCCTGCAGAAGTGCTTGGAATCCGGCTATATCGAAGGTACCGAAGCCTGGAAGAGGGCTTACGACAGCCGCCGTTTTGCGGCTTACAGGCCTGCGGGTAAGGAGGCATAAGATGGCAACAGAAATCGAATCTCTCCTGGATTATGTGATGAATATCGGCGGGACCGAGCTCATCGTGACCGAAGGTGCGCCTTCGGCGGTGCGCTTGGCGGGCAAGGTGTGTTCCATCCCGGATGCTCCGGCGGTCGAGAGCGGTGCCCTCCGCGAATTCCTGGGTTCCATTGAAGGCGAATCCGGTGCAATCATTGGCGGCCCCTGGGCGAACTCCAGGTGGCGTGTGCGTTATTTCCGTTCGGCGCTCGGCAATTCTGCCGTGTTCCGCCCGCTTATGGACGAGTGCCCGAATTTCGCTGACCTCGGCGCTCCGCAGACTCTCAACAACCTGCTCGGTTTGAGCTCCGGCCTTGTCGTGTTTGCTGGGCCTGCCTGTGCGGGCAAGACGACTACGGCGACATCGTACGTGAGTGCATTATGCGAATCGCGCATGCTCCGTGCATGCCTTCTCGATTCGGCGGGCGAGTATCCCGTGCGCACGGGCGATTGCCTGGTGCTTGCGAATACGAACGGTTCTGCCTCCGACAAGATGGCGCAGGCGCTGCGTTGCGGTTGCGACTTGTTCTGGATGGGCGATTTTGACGGTGAGAACCTTTTGCCGATGCTCAGGGCGGCAGACTCGGGCGCGCTCGTGGTTTGCACCATTACAGCCGGCAATACGGTCGGTGCCATCGAGGCCTTGCTTTCGGGAGTTGCCCGCGAAGACCGAGCCTTGGCGCGTACCATGCTGGCGTCGGCATTCAAGGCGGTTGTCGTACAGCGCCTGTTGCCGGGAGCTTCCGAAGGCGCAGGTGCCATTCCTGCCTGGGAAATCTTGTTCAATACGCAGAACGTGGCGACGTTTATCCGTAACGGTGACCATTTCAAGTTGCCGTCCGTCATTGCGGCTTCGTCTTCCGAGGGAATGCTCTTGATGGACGACTGCCTCGCGGAACTTGTCCGTGGCGGTTATGTCTCTCGTGAAGAAGCGGGGAAGTATGTTTCCAATGTGGCTAGGCTCGGCTAGGAATGTTTTGGTGAAAGCGGGCGCGATTCTTGTCGCGTCGTTTTCGCTCGCGCTTGCTCAGCAAGATTCCGTAGCGCAAGCTCCGGTCAATGATGTGGTGGATTCGTCGGCGAAGGTCGTAGATTCCGCTGCGGTGGCGCCTGTGGCGGACTCGGTGAAGGCCGCCGAAGCAGAACAGGATTCAAGCCTCATCCTCTTGAGTCGCATGCAGGCAAAACCCGTGACTCCGCCCAAGGCCGAAGTGAAGCGTCCGTACCGCTCGGTGTTGTACCTCGGTGGCGGAGAACATTCCGCCTGGTTCCACCTGGGTGTTCTCTATGCTATCGAGAGCTATGCTATCCCGGTGGACTCGGTCGTGGGTGTTTCGTGGGGTGCCTTTATCGGGTTCCTGTGGACAAAGGGCGTCTCGCTGGACGATATCCAGCGGATTATGCTCGATCCCTATATCGCAGGGCTTGTCGGGCATAACGAGATGGATGACCTGGATGCGAAAACGGAACGTACTTTTGAATTGCCTGTGTCGCTGGACGGCATGCCGACCTTGCGTCACCGCTTTACCCTTTCGTCGGATACGGCCGGGAACCTTTACCGCAACGTGAAGACCCTGGAGCCCGATATGCCGCACGTGAAGCGTTCGCTTTCGCGCTTGCGCTTGCAGGAATCCCTTTACCGCCAGCCTGCCGGATTCATGATTCCCTTCTTGGCGGAACGTGGCAACGGTGCGTCGGGCAAGACGGTGGAAGATGTGTACAAGGGCCTTCCGCTGCAGGAGAATGCCGAGAACGGCGAACTTGACCCGTACCTCGCGCTTCCGCATGAACAGCGAGAATGGGAACTTTCGCTGGTGTCTGTTGCCGATCCCAAGAACGGTGCCGTATCGAATTCTCCGTGGCAGTCCGTGATTTCCCGCGACGCTCTGGAAAAACTGGATGGCGTGTCTGGAGTTGTCATTCGCGCCCACTCGATTCAGGATTCCACGCGCAGCGCATGGATCCAGGCTGGATTCTCTGCCGTAGAACGTAGGCTTAGCGAAATGATGGTGTTGCGCCCGCGCATGGCCGATTACACGCAGCGCAAGAGAAAGTCTCTGCCCTGGTTCAAGTTCAAGCCTGCTTACGACAGCCTCTCGGCCGAAGTGCAGGCTTCCGTGGGAGCGTACTGGAATGAAAGCGATACGGGCATGGTCGCTCCCGAGCGCTTTGCCAAGTCGCTCATGTCGCAGCCCACTTACGATTCCGTGTCGTTCAAGATGCAGGCTACGGGCGATGTCCAGGTGACTGCGGTCGTCAAGCCGACTTTCGATGTCTATGCCGGCGGGTTCGGCTCCAATGCGATTGGCCCGAACCTGTATGCGGGCGTTACCATCGGATACGTGGACCAGATGGAATTCAATCTCGACCTCCCGTTCTTCTGGGGGAACGAATCGTACGGGTTCATGCCGCGCCTGCATATTTCTCGCCTGTGGAATGCGCGCTGGTCGCTCCATTTCGGCTACGACCTCATGAAGCTCCGTCCGCTTGAATCTTTCGGTAACGATACGCCCGCTGCGAGCCGGATTTATTCGGAACAGCGCAATGACCTGACGATGTCCGTGGATTACAAGATAGATGCCTTGCAGCACGTATCCCTCGGGTTCCTCTTTGGCGACAGGACGTTTGAGCTGGACCGCCGCCTTTACAAGGAATATGAGTTTGAAACGTACCCTGTTTCGCCGAGCCTGAATTATGAATTGCTTTCTGGCGAGAACGACCGCTGGTTCGCACGCAACGGCTTTGCGGTGAACGGTAGCGTTGGGATGCAGTCTATCGGCTTCCAGTTCGGCCTGAGCAACGTGATTCCCATTTACTGGAAGCTTTCCGGCGAAGCCCGCTATACGTATTCCCCGACCGAGTTCTTCACGGTCAATGCCGCCTTGGCTGCCGGCCTGGACGCCTACCACGACGAAGGACACGGCTACGTGTATCCGGAGTCGTTCGACTACCGCGTGCTGGACAACTGCTTCCGTCAGCATGTGAAGGCGACGCCGTGGAGTACGGAATGGTACAATCCCGATTTGGCTTCGCACCATTACGGGCTTATCCGCATGAACGTCGGCTTGCATCGTGGCTGGGTGGGTGCGTGGATCTTTGGCGCCTATGTCAGGGACTACGAAGACAACCCGTCAGCACGTCTTGGCGAAAACAAGTTCGCGCTGGAACCCGCTCTGCGCTTCGCCTACAAGTCAATCAGTGCGTACGTGGGTATGACACGTCTTGTGGATAACCGCAGCTTGGACGAACTCAAGGAACTTGATGACTACAAGTTCTTCGTCCGCATTGGCAACTACGATTTATTCTAATTGAAATCCTATTCGCCGCGGTTTTTGGCGGCGATATCCTTGAACTTGTTGTGGTCGGCGAGCGTGCTGCTGAAGAAGTGCTCGCCCGAACCATTGTCTTTTGCAACAAAGTAAAGTGCCTTCGTCTCGGCCGGATGAAGTGCCGCCTCGATGGCCTTGCGCCCCGGATTGGAGATCGGGCCGGGCATGAGTCCTTTGAACTTGCGGGTGTTGTACGGGCTATCGCTGTTCAACTGGCTCTTGTAGATGGGGCCGGTCAAGTTCCTGAAGATGAACCTCACGGTCGGGTCGGCCCCGAGCGGCATGCCGATGCGCAGGCGGTTGTGGAATACTCCGGAGATGAGCGGACGCTCGTCGGTCTTTCCCGTCTCCTCTTCGACAACGCTCGCGAGGGTCAACACGCGGTGCCAGTTGCCGAGCGTGCTCCACATGGACTCTCCCGGCTGCTCCTTGAGCTCGTCCCTCAGCTTGAGGTTCGCGGCGACCATCTGCTTCAGGATGGTCTCTTCGTCGGCGTCGATGGGGAAGGGGTACGTCTCGGGGAGCAGGTAGCCTTCGAGACTGTTGGCCTCGACTCCCAGGGAGCGGGCGAACTTCGGGTCCTGGACGAGCTTGTTCCAGCGGTCCTCGTCCAGGCTGGGAAATGCCTTCTTGAGGTACGCGGGAATTTCCCAGGAGGCGCGGCCTTCGGGGATGGTGACCTTGCGCACGGCGTTCTTGCCGCTCTCGATGATGGCGATGATCTCGTTCAGTTTCAGGTTGGCGGGAATCTCGAACCAGCCGGCCTTGAGCGAGGGCGGGTTGATTTTGCACCAGATTTTAAAGGCGAGTGGGTCGTTCCAGATGCCCTTTTCTTGTAAAATTTGGGATACTTTGGCCGCGGAACTGCCCTTGGGGATTTCCAGGAGGACTGTTTCGGTGTTTTGGGCCGTTGCCTCGATGCGTTTTTTTGCCAAAAAACCGCAAAAAAGGCCTGCCAGGACCAGAAAAACGAACAAAATTGCAAAAATCTTCTTCATACGGTAAAAATTTAAAAGAAATTTCAACGAATTGCAAAAATAAAAGGTATATTCCTTATGCATTGTTGAATATTTTACCTTGCTTTGAGGAAAGCTATGAAAATGATTAAAAAGGTTATGTTTGTCGCTCTGGCAGTCTTGGTTGCTTCTTCTTTCGCGGCCAAGAAGGTTAAGTCCAAGATTGGCGATGTCGATCTCACCAAGGAGAAGGGTGGTGGATCTGTTGTCTGCACCGCGGGCTTCAATGATGAACTGACCATCGTGAAGGAAGCCGACACCGACGTGCTCGTGAAGGGCGCTTGCGGTCAGGGCTGGGTTGAAAAGTCTAAGATCGAATACGTGGCCGCTCTCGCAGGCGATAAGTCCATGAAATTGGAAGGCGTGGACGTGGTCGGCTGGCTCGATAACCCGAGCGCCGTGTTCGTGTTGGAAAACGATGACATCGACTTCGACGGTGTGAACATCGACCGTGACTTCAAGGAATACTTGCAGCACACGATGGACCGCGAACAGATGGAAATGCACAACAACGAAAACTAATTCGTAAACCGCGAAAAAGTTTAATGGGATAACGCTCTGCATGGGGCGTTGTCCTTTTTTTATCCCTGGACTTTCCCTGTCGTACCATGGACCGGCAGGGATTTTTTGTTGTCCTGGCCCACATTCTCTCGCGCCGTGTTTTTAGTCACGTGGATTTTGGGCCCCCTTGAATTAAATTTGGGGCTGGGTAGGTGTAACCCGATAAAGGATGTTTGTATGAGAAAGATCGCGCTTTTGATAGCCGCCTTGTTGGCTGCGTCGGCTTTCGGTCGAGTGGGACCGGTGAGCCAGTATGGCCAGCTCATGGCGGGCAAGAATTCAAGCAACAAGGGCCAGATTTATGGTTCCTGCAAGGGCGTTTCCGACGGCAACGAAGTCGCTGTGCAGGGCATGAGCCTCTTTTGGAGTATCTCGAGCGACGTGGGCTCGCCATTCTGGACTGCCGATATCGTGAACGGGCTCGTGCAGAATCAGAATATCCAGATAGTCCGTGCGCCGATGGGCGTGGACGAGGACTGGGGTTCCGGCAACTATTTCTCCAAGGAAGGCTACTACCAGGGCCTGATGAATACGGTGGTGCAGGCGGCCATCGACAACGACATCTACGTGATTGTCGACTACCACAGCCACAAGGCGTCCGACAACCTCGATAACGCGAGGAAGTTCTTCGGTTACATGGCGCAGAAGTGGGGCGGGTACGATAACGTTATTTTCGAGGTCTTTAACGAACCTACGACACAGTCCTGGGGAACCATCAAGAATTACGCCGATTCGGTAGTCAAGACCATACGTCAGTATTCCGACAACTTGATTCTTGTGGGGAGCCGTAGTTGGGATCAGTACCCGAGCGATGCTATTGGCAACGAGGTCTCGGATCCCAAGAAGAATGTCGCTTACACGTTCCATTTTTACGCGGGCTCGCACTCCACCGGTAACGAGGGTGCGAACGCCGTGCGTGCCATGAACAGCGGTCTTTCCGTATTCGTCTCGGAATGGGGTACGGTAAATGCCGACGGCAATGGCGCCGTAAGCGGCAATTCTTCCACGTGGCTCTCCTGGATGCGCGACCACAAGCTTTCCGGAGCGAACTGGGCCGTATCCAACAAGAACGAGGGCGCCTCCTACTTTAACGGGAGCGCCTGGAACTATTCCGGCAGCGGTGACTGGGTGAACTCCAACGTGTTCGCCACTCTCCCCAAGACGTACTCGGCATGCAGCGGCACGACACCCGTATCGAGCAGTTCTGTCGCAAGTTCCTCGAGCTTTGTGCAGCCTGCGGGAACGACCGATTTTATCGACGACCTGGAAGACGGTGACCGGTTTGCCGTTACCGGCGGTGAGTGGTATGCCTATACCGATGCGGGCGACAACGGTGCCTCTACGATTACGAATGCGGTTGGCGCGAATGGCTACGATGTCGTTATTGGCGGTTCGGCGGCGGGGAATGGTACCGCTTATGTCGCGGGCCTTACCGGAGTTAGGCTTTCGAAGGGCGACAACAAGTACGACCCGTATGTGGCTCTTGGCGTGTCATTGAATGAAGCGCAGACGGCCTACGACCTTTCGGCATGCAGCGAGATTAGCTACATGTACAAGGGTGCCGCCCATAACTTTAAGGCCGAGGATACGGCGGTGAAGGATTACGGCTATCACCAGATTACAAAGGCGGCCAGCGATTCGTGGACTACCGTGACAATCCCGTGGAGCATGCTTACGCAGGAATCCTGGGCGAACGACGTGACGCTTTCGAAAAAGCGCATCGCCCATTTTACCTGGGAAATCAAGGGCTCCCAACCGAGCATGAACTACCTGTATGTAGACAATGTGCGTTGCAAGGGAATGGCGATTCCTGTCCCGTCCAGCTCGTCCGTGAAGTCGAGTAGCTCGATTGCGTCTAGCTCGAGCAGTTTGACGAGTTCAAGCGTCGCGCCCTCTAGTTCAAGCGCTGTTCCCTCCAGCTCTTCCGTACAATCCAGTTCGAGCGTCGCGCCCTCCAGCTCGTCCGTGCCGCCAAGCAGTTCTTCGGTTAAGTCAAGCAGCTCGGTTGCATCTAGTTCGTCGTTCAAGTCGAGCAGTTCAATTGCGTCCAGTTCTTCGGTGAAGTCGAGTTCAAGTAGCTGGACAAGTTCAAGCGCTATGTCTTCGAGCAGCAAGCCGGTAGTCATTACGGGCGAACTCAAGCAGACCGTAGTGCAGGGCGGCGTGTTCCAGCCTGTCATCTTCTCGAATGTGAACAAGGGTTATCGTCAGACCCAGAACATCTACTACTTGAATGTGTCGCATTCCGGCGAGGTGCTGGTAGTTGACGGCACGGTTCCCTTGAGCGCCTCTGTGGGCGTATCGACCGAAAATATCTATGTGGACGGAACCGTCTATACGATCGAGATTACGGTGGTTGCGGCGGTTTCTAGCAGTAGCGAACAGCCTGGCAGCTCCGCGGTCGAGTCCAGCAGTTCGGCCGAGTCCAGCAGCTCGGTGAGCACTGAGTGGGCGGGCAATGCGCAGCTGACGAATGCTTCGGATAACGGCGTGACCATCGGTTCCACGAACGACTGGGTCTCGGAACGCGTGATTACCAAGAACCTGGGCGAGATAATCGCGAAGGAGATGTACACGCTCTCCTTTGATGTGACCTTGCTGCATAACACGATGGATGTGGACGTGTCGCTCGGCGGGCAATGCAACCAGACGCTGTCGCTTTCGGCATCGGCGGGCGACTTGAAATATTCTTGCACCTTTGTAGCGAAGAATGACGGCGATGCGGTGCTTACATTGACTATGCCGGGTTCGCGTTGGGAACAGGTGTTGGTGGCGAACCTCTCGCTGCGTAACGGGATGGAACCGGAATTGAGCAGTTCTTCCGTTGTTGTCGAATCTTCCTCCAGTGTGGTGGAATCGTCTTCGAGCAGGCCGCAATCCTCGAGTTCGTCGAAGCCCCATTCTTCGAGTTCGTCGCAGCCATCGTCTAGCGAGGAAGAATCCTCCTCCAGTGCCGAATCCGACGGAACTCTCCTGATGGTGGAATCTAGTGCCAATCCGCTCGGGATGGCTCTGGACGGTCGCCTGTTGCATGTGTCGGGCGCCTCCCTTGTTGCGGTAGACGTCTTTGATATGCAAGGGCGTCCCGTGGTTTCGTTCAGGAACGTCTCGGGTGCCGTGAATCTGGGGGCAATTCGCCAGGGTGGCTACGTCGTGCGCGTTCGCTCGGGATCGTTCAGTTTGGTCCGTCGCGTGACGGTCAAGTAACCCTATAGGTGTTTTATGCAAGGGGGCCGAACCGTCGGCCTCCTTTTAAAATGCATAAATTTGCATATTTGCATAGAATTGTTATAAAATTTTTCTATATTTGGCGCATGACTTTTTCAGATGGTGTAAAAGGCGGACTTCCGATTGGGCTAGGGTACTTTGCGGTGTCGTTCTCGTTCGGCATCGCGGGCTCCAAGCTTTTGAGCTGGCCGCTGGTTACGTTCATCTCGATGACTAACCTTACTTCGGCGGGTCAGTTCGCGGGCCTGCAGATTATGGCCGATGCCGCGGGTACCTTTATCGAGATGGCGATTGCCACGTTCTTTATCAATTTGCGTTATAGCTTGATGGCGATTTCCCTTTCGCAGAAGGTGTCACCGAATTTCGGGACGTTCAAGCGCCTGTTGCTTGCTACGGGCATCACCGACGAAATCTATGCGCTTGCGGTGAGCCAGACCGAGCCCGTGACGGCGCGGTATTTTGCGGGCCTCATGGTGCTCCCTTACATCGGTTGGTCTTCGGGTACGCTCTGCGGCGCCGTCTGTGGCGAAATCCTCCCCGCGGTAGTGACGAACGCCCTCGGCGTGGCGCTGTACGGCATGTTTGTTGCCATCGTAGTCCCGCAAATGAAGGCGCACCGCCCCACGCTTGTTGCTGTATTGATTGCCATCGCTTGCAGTTTCGCTTTCAAGTACGTGCCTGCGCTTAGCGGCGTAACCGTCGGCTTTGCGATTATCATCTGTGCGCTTGTCGCATCGCTCATCGGTGCGGCAATCTTCCCGGTAAAAGACGATGAAGAAGGCGAGGAGGAATCGGCATGATTACGGTCCATGATTATTGCCTTTTCTTGCTCGTGATGGCGGGAGTGACTTACCTGCTGCGCGCTGTTCCGTTTGTCCTTTTGAAGGGCAAAATCAAGAGCCGCTTCTGGCGTTCGTTCCTTGCGTATGTGCCCTATACGGTGCTTGCCGCGATGACGGTGCCTGCCATCTTCTATTCCACGGACAGCATGCTTTCGGGTGCGTGTGCGCTTGTGGCCGCGGTCATTGCGTCGCTCCTTGGGCGAGGCCTCGTGGGGGTTGCCGTGGTGGCCTGCATTACGGTCCTCGGCATCGACGGCATCATGTTGCTGCTATAAACGAATCGCAAATAAAAAAAAAGCGCCCCGTGCGGAGCGCTCTAGTACCCATGTCCGGAATCGAACCGGAATACCTTCCTTCGGAGGGAAGGACACTATCCATTGTGATACACGGGCCCGGCCAATGTAATCCCGCGTTGTGCGGAACCCATCCGGTTTTGCGAATGCAAATATAGTAATAAAAGACAAACGGACAATCTCTCGTCTCTCGTCTTTCGTCTCTCGTCTAAATTTTTAGTCCAGAATTTTGACAATCAGCTCGTGCGGTTCTGCGTCCACTACCAGCGCATCGTGGAATTCGCCCACGTCGGCGTCGCCCTCGAGTACTTTCACGATGTCGTCGTTCTCCATCGAGTTGCCTTCGGTGCGCCCGTAGAAATGGTATTCGCTTTCTTCGGCGACCTGGTCGATGATGATGCGGACGGTCTTTCCGATCATTGATTCGGCATGTTCCGCGTCGATTTCTTCCTGCAGGTCCGTCACGGCGTCGAGCCTTGCGCGGGCTTCGCTCTCGTCTACGGCGGGGAGGTCCATTTCCATCACGGGAGTGCCCTCTTCGGGGCTGAATACGAACCCGCCCAGGTGGTCAAACTGGATGTCTTCCAGGAGTTCCATCAGTTCTTCGAAATCTTCGTGCGTCTCGCCGGGGAAACCGACAAGCACGGTTGTACGCAACGTTACGCCCGGAATGCGCTCGCGAATCTTGTGCAGAATGTCGACGAGTTCTTTTTTGCGGTAGTTCCTCTTCATGTTCTTGAGCACGTTATCGCTTGCATGCTGGATAGGCATGTCCACGTACTTCACGAGTCGCGGTTCGTTTGCCATCAGGTCCAACAGTTCGTCGTCCACGAACATCGGGTACCAGTACAGCGTGCGTATCCACGGGATGTTCGTGTTGTCGAGAATCGCTTTTAAAAGCTGGGCGAGCGTGCCGCCCTTCTTGCCCTTCTCGCGTCCAAAATAGGTCGTGTCTTGCGCGATGAGCGTGATTTCTTGGACGCCCTGTGCCTCGAGTTCCTTCGCTTCGGCGACGATGTCTTCGATGCTGCGCGACACTTGCTTTCCGCGGATGAGCGGGATGGCGCAGTAGGCGCAACGGCGGTTGCAGCCTTCGGCAATTTTTAAGTAGGCGTGGTGCTTGAATCCGCCCAGGTTCATGCGGGCAAGATTCTCTGCATCACAGCCCTTTGGGGCCACGATGCCCATCTTCTTCAGGAGTTCGCCCGGCTTGTACGTACCTACCCAGTAATCGACTTCGGGGAGTTCCTTTTCGAGTTCCTTGCCGTAGCGGCCCGAAAGGCAGCCCGACACGATCAGTTTCTGCTTGGTCTTCTTGCCCTTCACTTGAGCGAGAATCGCGTTGATGGATTCTTCCTTGGCGGCTTCGATGAACCCGCACGTGTTCACCAGGATGTAGTCTGCCTTTGCAGCGCTGTCGCAGGTGGCAAAGCCCGCGTGCAGCATTTCGCCGACGAGGTTCTCCGCGTCGACCTGGTTCTTGGCACATCCTAAATGGACAACGAAAACTTTGGGCTTCTTTGTAGGCATGTAGGCAAATTTAGAAAAACGGGGGCACGAAAAAAAGAGCCCCGGAGGGCTCTTTTTAAAGGCTTTGCGCGATTCGCTTATTCCCAGTCGTCCGTGACGTCTGCTGCCGGAGCTGCAGGTGCCGGCTGTGCGGCCGGTTCGGGTGCCGGGGCCGGTTCCTGTGCAGGAGCGGGTGCCGGTTCGGGAGCCGGTTCCGGTGCCGGGGCGGGTTCCGGTTCTGCGGCCGGAGCGGGTTCTGCGGCAGGGGCCGGTTCAGGTTCGGCTGCCGGAGCTGCTTCCTGGGACGATTCCGCAGGAGCGTAGTAGGTGCTGTAGTCGGTATCGTCTTCGTCGCCGGAGGGATTGCCGACCTGGTCGTTACTGCTGTTGTCGACCCACCAGGCGAAGTTCAGGGACGAAAGTACCTGCTTGCCGTAGTCCTGGGCCATCTTGATGGAGGTGAAGTAGCCGACGCGGACGCGGTAGTAGGTACCTTCGAGTTCGCCCGGGTTTTCCACTTCGACGACGTAGGCTTCGATGCCCTGTTCGGAAAGTTTCTTCACGACACCGTCGGCGGCCTTCTTGGAAGGCTGGATGCTCACCTGGATTACGTAGGGGCCGTCGCTCAGCGGCTTCACGTCGCCGGAGGGGGCCAGAACGGCAGCCTGTACCGGCTTGGCTTCTTCGGTAGCTGCCGGGGCCGGAGCTTCCTTCTGGTCGGACAGGGACTGAATGGGGACGAGCTGGGGTTCTTCTTCTGCGGGAGCAGGGGCCGGTTCCGCCTTTGCCGGTTTGTTAGTGTTCATCTGCGGAACAACGTCTTCTTCGCTATTTCCGCACGCCGTTACGAGGGCGCAAGCGAGTGCCAGCGCACCCAAGGAAGAAACCGAAAGCGTTTTCATTAAAAACTCCAGGTTGTCGTGAAACGCAAAAATTGTATTACTATTGTAAAATATATATAAGTCTTTGATTATCCGCAAGTTATAAACAAAAAAAGAGTGAAAAAAATGCCGTTTTCGGACTTTTGGGCCCGGTTTGGCCCTTGACGAAACCTCCATAGTTAAATATATTTGGGCTCCTCGAACTGAATATTTAACCAAAGGATTATCGTGATCGGCGTTATTGTTAAGTCCAACGAACCTTTTGAACGCGCTCTCAAGCGTTTCACCAAGTCTTGCGAAAAGAACGGCATCATTTCCGATGTCAAGAAGCGTCAGCGCTTCGAAAAGCCTTCCGAAGAGAAGAAGCGTATCGAGACCGCTGCCCGTCGCAAGCGCCTCAAGGAAATTGCGGACCAGAACCGCAAGCGCCTCTACTAATTTTTAGTATATTGAAACTAGATGGGTCGCCGACCGCCGGTCGGGGACTCATTGCGCATTTTAAAATCTTTTCGCTTGTCGCGAGGCGGTAGAATATCGCGATATAATTATGGCAAGTGCACTGCTGACTAGAATCCTCGACGACGTCAAGGCCGCCATGAAGGCTCACGATACCGAAACCCTCGGTACTCTCCGCACCCTCCATTCCGACATCAAGAACGAAGCCATGAAGTCCGGGGCGACCCCCGCACAGATTACCGAGAGCATCACCGACGAAATGTGCGTCGACGTTCTCGCCCGCAGCGTGAAGCAGAAGCAGGAAGCCATCGAAATCCTCAAGAAGGGCGGTTTCATGGACAAGATTCCTGCCGAAGAAGCCTGCATCGCGCTGTACCGCAAGTACATGCCTGCCGAAATGAGCGAAGACGAGGTCAAGGCCCTCATCGCCGAAATCAAGGCCGCGACCGGTGCTGCCAGTCCGAAGGACATGGGCAAGATCATGAAGGAACTTTCCCCGAAGGTCAAGGGCCGTTTCGACGCCAAGCGCGCTTCTGCCTTGGTGCAGGAAGCCCTGAAGTAGGATTCGTGGAGGCTAAAAAGTCTACAGATTATATCACGTTCGTCATCGTGGTCTCCGCGTTTGCGGTATTGACCCTGCATACGAACAACTGCTTCTGGTTCTATACAGGAACCGAGGATTTTTGGTTCTCGGCCAATATTATCGAGAGTGTTTTCTATTTCGCAGTGCCGCTGTTCTTCATGGTCAGCGGGATTACGCTCATGGATTTTTTCGACCGCTATTCCATGAAGCGCTTCTTTGCCAAACGGTTCATGAAGACGATGCTGCCCTTCTTGGTGTGGAGCCTGGTTGCGCTAGGGATAGACCTTTATATCGGCAAGCGAGCCTGGTCGGATGTCACTTTCAAATCGGTGTACCAGGGCTTGACAAGCAACGGGTATGTCAGCATCTACTGGTTCTTTTATGCGCTGTTCATCATGTACATGTGCATGCCGCTTTATGCCGCCGTTGATAAAAGCAAGAGAATGCTCGTATTCTCTTACCTGGTCATAGCGACCTTCGTGTTCAACATCTTTTTGCCCTTCTTGAAAAAGATGTTTGATTCCGATTTGAACATCATGTTCAATGTCTCGACGCTGGGCGGGTTCCTGATATGGCCTCTGCTGGGATGGGTGCTGCACAATTATGAATTCAAACGATGGCATAAGGCGATTATCCATGTGGTGGGTCTGTCTGGCCTGATGCTGCATATATGCGGGACTTATTATTTGTCGGTGAATGCTGGCCATGTCGATCTGACTTTCAAGGGGTACGAGAATGTTCCGTCGGTGGTTTATGCGGTAAGCGTGTTCGTCTTCTTGAAGGATGTAGGTCGATGGGTAATGGAACGGGAACGCCTCGCCAAGTTCATCAAGGTCATGGGACGCTACGCCTTCGAGATATACCTTTTGCAGTTTATCTTGCTCGACGAGGCGACCAGGATTCCCGCCATTGACAGGAACTCGCTGGTATACCGCCTGGGCGCTCCGTTCGTGATGATTCCGATGATTATGGCTTTTACGTGGTGCCTCCGCAAGATTCCTGTTCTAAGAAGAATCGTTCCGTAATTATTTTTAGGCTATGCCCTCCTCGCAATCCAAAATCCAGGAACTGGAACTGCTCTACAAGATCAGTTCCATCCTGAACCAGACGCTCGATTTCGAGAGCGTCGCGCATCCGATTTTGGAAGTGGTGGAATCTACGATGGGTGTGGAGCATGCAACCCTCACTTTGTACAACCGCCACACGGGCGAAATCTCCATCGAAATTGCTGAAGGCTTGAGCAGCCGTCAGGCGCGCAAGGGCCGCTACAAGGTGGGCGAGGGCATCACGGGCCGCGTCGTGGAGACGGGTAAACCGATTATCATTCCCTCGGTGGCGAAGGACCCGGACTTTCTGGACCGCACGGGACGCGGCAAGACGGAGGACAAGGCGTTCCTCTGCGTGCCGGTCATCATGGAGCACCAGGTGATTGGCGCCTTCAGTGCCGACGTGCAGAACCCGGTGGAAGAGGAACTTCCCGAAAAATTGCGCCTGCTCGAAATCATCGCGCAGATGCTCGCTGCCGCCGTGAAGCTTCGTCGCGAGGCCCGCGAAGAGAACGAACTCTTGAAGGCCGAGAACGAACGCTTGACGCTCGAACTCAAGGACCGTTTCCAGCCCGACAACATCATCGGGCGCTCGAGCGAGATGCAGCGCGTATACACGCAAATTGACCAGGTCTCTCGTAGTCCCTTGCCTGCGCTTATCGTGGGGGAGGTCGGTACGGGCAAGGGGCTCGTTGCTGAAGCTATTCATTACCGCTCCGATCGCAACATGGGCCCGTTCGTCCGCGTCCATTGCGCCTCCATGCCGGAATCCGTGCTGGACCGCGAACTGTTCGGCAGCGTGCGTGGCGCACTTGTGGGCGTGTTTGCCGAAACGCCCGGCCGCGTTGAACAGGCCGAAGGCGGTACGCTGTTCTTGGACGAAGTGGGCGAGCTGTCGCCGAATTTGCAGGTCAAGCTCTTGCGCCTGTTGCAACATGGCGAAGTCGAACGCATTGGCGCCCGCATTTCCAAGAAGGTGGACGTTCGCGTGATTGCGGCCACCACCAAGAATTTGCAGCAGATGGTGGAAGAAGGCTCCTTCCGCGAAGACCTCTATTACCAGCTGCACATTTTCCCGATTTACGTGCCGCCGCTTCGCAACCGCAAGACGGACATCGTGCTGCTTGCAGACCATTTTGTGGAGCATTACTGCCGCATCGTAGGCAAGAACGTGCGCCGCCTTGCGCGTACGACCATCAACATGCTCATGAGTTATCCGTGGCCCGGAAACGTCCGTGAACTCGAGAACGGCATCGAACGCGCGGTTCTCGTGGCTGACGAAGACGTCATCTATCCGCACCATTTCCCGACCACGCTCCAGACCGCCGAAACGAGCGGTACGCCCGTGAACGGCAACCTCAAGCGCATGGTCGAAGCCTACGAGAAGGACATCATCAGCGACGCCCTCAAGAGCTCTAAGGGCAAGGTGGCCGCGGCGGCCCGCAGCCTTTCTACCACACCGCGCATTCTTACATATAAAATAAACCAGCTTGGCATAGACCTCGCTGGTTTCGGTAAATAGAGCTCTTTGCTTGCGGGTTATGCCCCGGCGTCCTCGAGACGATGGACGTGACAGTATGCAAGCTCTTTGGTTTTTTCATCACGTAAATGCAGGCTCGAGCCTTCGCAGTAACGCCAGTATTTGCACGTCTTGCAGTCGCCAATCTTGGCCCAGCTGCGGTCGCGCATCACCTGATAGCGCTTTTGCCACACATCCCACAGGTCATCCTTGTAGATGTTTCCCTGGATGTAGTCGCCGCGCAGACTCGGGCAGGCAGAAATGCTGCCGTCGCAAAGCACGGAAGAGACGTTCACGCCGGCACGGCAGAAGAACGGGTAGTTGCGGGCGTCCTTTTCGTAGCTCCCGAGGAACCCTTCGCAGCCGTAGTTCACGTTGATCACGTTCAGCTTCTTCACTTCGCGGATAAAGTCGAACACCTGGCGGAATTCCTGGTTTGTGAGCTGGAACAGCGGATTGTCCTTGGCGCGGCCCTTCGGGAACACCGTCGCGATTCTCCAGCGCTTCACGCCGATTTTTAAAAGCATGTCGAGAATCTTCGGGAGTTCCTTCAAGTTCTGGCGGTTCACGCAGGTCATCACGTCGAAGGTGAGGCCCTGCGTGTGGGCGGCCATGTCGATGGCGCGGAGTGCGCGTTCAAAACTATGCGGGTCACCGCGGAAGTGGTTGTGGCTCTCTTGCAGGCCGTCAAGGCTGATGGTGAGCGAGCGGAGCCCTGCGTTAAGGAGCTTTTTGTAGCGTTCGGGCGTCATGGCGAGGCCGTTGCTGACCATGCCCCACGGGTAGCCGCGCTTCTTGATTTCCTGGCCGCATTCTTCGAGGTCGGGGCGCATCAGCGGCTCGCCGCCGGTAATCACCACGATAAAGTGCTTGGGATCGATATGCGGAGCCAATTTGTCGAGTACGCCCATGAAGTCTTCGCGGGGCATGTCCGGGATGGCGTCCTTTACGCAGTCGCTACCGCAGTGCAGGCAGTGCAGGTTGCAGCGGAGCGTGCATTCCCAGAAAAAGTACGTGAGCGGATGCGCCTTGATCTCGTTGTGGCGGTAAAGGCGGTAAGCTTCGAGAGCGAGTTTCTTTTTGAGCGAGATTTTCATATAAATCAGGGGTTAATGAATTCGTTCACTTGCAACGTAGTATTTTGACTTGAATTCGTCTTCGGTGTAGAGGGTCTTGTTGTCCTTTTCATCGCGACAGTCAAAAGTTTTCGTTTTATTGTCGGTTTCCTGGAAACACGTAACATCATCTTCGCAATAATAGGTGTTCGTGCATGCCGGGTACGACATGGTGCAGTTCTCATAGTTTCCGTTGATTTTGTCTTCTTCGTTTTCGCAATCGTAGAAAACGCCGTATTCAGGGCATATCTGGTCAAAATCGCAGGCAATAAGCTTGTTGCCCGCTGAAGGGCTATCGCTGGAGGAATCATCACTGCAACCGCTCCAGAGCATGGCGCACAGGCTTAAAAGGATTTTTTTCCAATGCTTATAGAACATAATTTACATCATCCATTATCAATCATCAATTATAAATCATCATTCAGGCACTTGTTGATGCGTGCTTCGATTTCCTTCATCTTGTCTTCGTAGACCTTCTTGAGTTCCTCTTCCAGGGCAGGCTTGTTCGCTTCCCACTCTTCCTTCATCTTGAGGAACTTGGCGTATTCTTCGCTCGGCCTAATGGAGCCGTCAGTGCATTTTTCTACCGCATTTCTAATGATGGTCGGAGCACCGTAAAGCGCCACGAATTGGTCAAGTTCCATACGCAGGTGTTCAAGACACATGGGCGTTTCGGCCAACGTCTCCTTGACGGAATCTATCTTGTCTACGGCATCGTGCTTGGCCGCTTCCTCTTTCCACATCTTTTTAATGTCTGCACTGTAATCTTCTCCGAAATACGTGAAGTTAGAATCCAAGGGTACGCATGTTATCTCGCTGGAACTGAGCTTGTCCATGCTGCTGGAACTTTCGGGCTTGGTCGTCTCGGAAGAACTGGAGCTTGTTTCGCTGCCGGTCGCTTCGCTCGAGCTGGATCCATCTTCGCTCGCGTCGCTGCTTTCAGGAAGTCCGTAATATGACGGAGGTCCATAGAGGCACTCCTCTGCAGAGGTGGAATCTTCACAGGCGGCCCAGAACAGGGCGGTCAATGTGAGTGCAATCTTTTTCCAATGTTTGTAGAACATAATTTATCCTCGCAGAACTACTTTCTTTGATTTTCCATATTCTTGAAGGACTCTGGCGTGCCATATAAGACGGAAACTTCCGTGATCACGGTGTCGGAGGGTTCTTCCTCGGTAATCTCTTTGTAGAGCATCTGGAACTGGGCTTCGTTGTAGGTGTTGCCGTCGTCGCAGGTGTATGTCTTTTCTGAAATAGTCACCACGCCGTAATCGGGGCAGATGCCTTCGAAGCATTCATATTCGCGCTCCGATCTTATAGTCGTCTTCTTTTGGCATGTCACGCCGTTTTCGCAATTGAGAACGGTATTCGTGAAACCGCTGTCGTATTTTCTTCCGGCTTTGTCTTCGGTACAGAGCACTTGATTCGAAACGCCGTAAGCGGGCATGACTTCGTGCATGCTGCTCGAAGAAACGATTTTCTCGTATTCAACACCGTACAGCGGAACATACCTTGGTTCAAGGCTGCTGCTGGATTCTTCTACCTGGGAAGAGTTCCCGGGGGTGGCGGACGATGTCGGGATGGCAGAAGACAATGGTGCGGCGGAGGAATTCGGCGCAGGTTCGTCGACATTGTTTGCCGAGGTGGTATCCGTATCGCAACTAGCCCAGAAAAAACCGGTCAGGGCGAGCGCAATTTTATTCCAATGCTTGTAGAACATGAGGAAATCCTTCCAAAAAACGAGTTTTTTACAAGATTCAATATATATAAATGAATCTTTCCCTGCAATAGAATGTCGTTTTTGTGTGATGGAGGCCCTGCAATATTGCTTTTTTTTCTAGTTCCAGGTGGCAGAAAGCCTTAGCGTTATGCCCATGGACGACTCTTTCGTGTCGGCAAGGTTGGAAGCGAAACCGTATAGAAAGGCCGTCGAAGCGCCGATTCCCCAGTTATCGCTTACCCACCATTCCTTTCCTGCGGCAACTTGAAAGCCGAATCCGGTGTTGATATCCTCGGATTTCTTGTTTGTGATAGTTGCGTTGAATATCGGTACATCGCTATTGGCACGGAACTGGCTGACGCCACAAGAAGCCGAGGCGAAAAAGTTGCCTTCGAAATAGTGGGTGACGCCCAATCCGAAAAGGGACATGTTGGGCTTGATGTCGCTATAATCGTCGTCATAGTCGACGGTCGCGGTCCTGGTCGTGCCGGCAAGGGTCAGGTGCATGAGGGTGTTGTAGGAGATTCGTCCACCGACCTTTACGTCGATGTCGGTCGCAAGTCCTGCTTCGTTGTCGGATTCGTTCTGCCAGTCCTCGACAACGAAGTCGATGGATTGGTAGCCCATTCCAAGCGCAATGTTCAAAAAGAATCCGTCGTGCACATGGGGCTCGGATTGGGCAAAACTGAACGATATGCCCAAGATTGCAAGAAAAGCCAGCTTTTTCATGTGGTCCTCCCTTAAAAACCGCGGAAAATATAGAAATATGTTCTCTTGTCTTTATGCGCCTTCGCCTTATGAAGTTAATTTCTATATTTATTTCCGTTATGATAATCCATTCCTTCTACATGGGCTTTCAGTGATTAGCGGTTTAGACTTGTAATTTCCCTAACCACTAACCACCAAACACTAACCACTGAGAAAATTATGCAATTCCGTCCTGTAAAAGAACAGCTTGAAATTTTGATGCGCGGCGTTATCGATGTTGTGCCGCAGGAAGAACTCGAAAAGAAACTCCAGAAGTCCTACGATACCGGAGTTCCGCTCCGTATCAAGATGGGCGTGGACCCGACCGCCCCGGACGTACATTTTGGCCATACGGTCGTGATGCGCAAGCTCCGTCAGTTCCAGGACCTGGGCCATACCGTCGTGCTCATCGTGGGTGACTACACCGCCCAGATTGGTGACCCGAGCGGCCGCAACAAGGCCCGCCCGCGCCTCACGCACGAACAGGTGCTCGAAAACGCGAAGGAATACCAGGAACAGTTCTTCAAGGTCGTCCGCCGCGACCAGGTGGAAATCCACTACAACGGCGAATGGTTCTCTAAGCTCCCGTTCAGCAAGGTGACCGAACTCATGGGCCAGTTTACCGTGGCCCAGATGCTCGAACGCGAAGATTTCCACAACCGTTACACGGCCAACACGCCCATCAGCCTCCACGAGTTCATGTACCCGATGATGCAGGGCTACGATTCCGTGGCCATCAAGAGTGACGTGGAACTCGGCGGCACCGACCAGAAGTTCAACGTGCTCCGTGGCCGCGACTTGCAGCTTTTCGAAGGCATGGAACCGCAGATTGGTCTCTTCATGCCTATTCTCCTCGGTACCGATGGCAAGGTCAAGATGAGTAAGTCCATCGGCAATTACGTGGGCCTCAATGAACCGGCCGATGTGATGTACCACAAGATTTACAGTCTCGCCGACAGCATCGTTGAAAACTGGTTCGAACTCTTGACCAACATCCCGCTTGAAGAAATCAAGCAGATGATGGCCGACATCGCCGCGGGCAAGATGAACCCGAACGATGCCAAGCACCGCCTCGCTATTGACATTGTGACGCAGTACTACGGCGCGGAAGCCGCCGAGGCCGCCGCTGCCAAGGAACGCGAGATTCACAGCGGTAACGCCATTCCGAGCGATGCTGCCGAGTGCAGCGTGGCGGCCGGCACCTACGGTGCCCTGGACCTGCTCGTGGAAGTCAAGGCGTTTGCCAGCAAGGGCGAAGCCCGCCGCATGGTCCAGAACGGCGGCGTGAAGATTGGTGGCGAAAAGCTTGCTGACCCGCAGTCCCAGATTGAAATCAAGGGCGGTGACCAGCTGGTAATCCAGGTGGGCAAACGCAAGTTCTACAAGGTGAACTTCTAAGGTAGACTATGCCTCAGGAAACTTTGATTCTCGGCCTTAACCCCGCTTGGCAGCGACTGTTCTACGTGGACAAGTTTGTTCCGGGCGAGGTGCACCGTATTGAAAAGGTCGAGGAGTACGCCTCGGGCAAGGGAATCAACTGCGGCCGCGTGCTGCAGCTCCTGGGGGGCTCTCCCTTGATGATGCATTTCCTCGGTTCCGAGCATGGCTCCAGGATTTTCGACGAGATTTCCGCCTGCGGTATCAACCAGGCTCCCGTCTGGATCAAGGAACCGACGCGCATCTGCACGACGGTCGTGAGCGAGGGCGATTCTACGGAACTGATCGAACCGTCCCCGATTATCTCCGAAAACGAGAATGAAGACTTTATCCAGACGCTGAACGAGTACTGGAATTCAACGCAGTGCGTGGCACTGTGCGGCTCGTTCCCGCAAGGGTTCGATGTCGGGCGTATCAATGCGCTCGATTTTGCCGGCAAGCGCGTGTTTGTCGATGCCATCGAAGGCATTGACGAATGGCTCGAGAAGGGCGTGGAACTCCTGAAAATCAACCTCCAGGAATACTGCAAGCTCCTGAATCGCCTGGGAATCCCGCAGGTGACGTCTAGCCCGCAGTTCTGGAAGATGACCGCGACCGCGGTGCTGGAGAGACTCCCCATCAAGAATCTTGTCGTTACAAACGAGGATGCTCCGGTACGCGCGTTCAGGCTGGTCGAGAAGAAGTTCCAGGGACTCATTCTGCAGCCGCCGACTATCGAAGTGAAGAACGATATCGGGGCAGGGGATTCCTTCTTTGCGGGTTGGCTCTATGCCGACGGCATCGGGCTTGATTTCGAGTCGTCGCTCGTGAAGGCAACGTCTGTGGCGGTAGCCCGCTGCGAGGTGGATCGCCCGTGGAACCTGAGTCTCGAGCGCATTGCCGAACTGGAACAGGAACTCGCTTCACAGGTAGAGAAGATTGAATAGCACGCTCGTCGTCTTTGCTTCCAAGCAGGAATTCAACTTAGTTTATCCACAAAAATCGGCGGTGGTGGCTTCGTCTACGCCGTTGACTATCGGCTCGTTCGACGTGGCCGTTTGCGGTGTGGGTCTCTTGGAATTCGCGACGAATCTGGCTTACCAGCTGTCCCAAAGAAAATATGCCCGAGTCATTATGGTCGGGGTATGCGGCGCTTATCCCGGCAGGGAGCTTGAAATCGGTGACGTTGTCCGCGTCGAGACGGAAGTCGTTGGCGACATGGGCGTCCAGGAACGCGATGGGCATTTCCTCCCGTGGGGCGAGGTTTCGGGCGAACCGCATGTTTACGCGGGAGAATCCCCGAGGGAACTTCCGCTGCAGCTGGCCGCGATGCGCTCCGTGGCTGGCGTGAGCGTCAACTGCTGCACGGGTACGGTTTACCTGGCGCAGCGCCGCTGTGCACTCTTTGATGCCGATATCGAGACGATGGAAGGGGCTTCCTTCTTTGCGGTATGCAAGCGCTTTGGCGTGAGTGGCTACCAGTTCCGCGCCGTAAGCAATATTGCGACCGACCGCGATACCTCTACCTGGCGCATCCCCGAAGCCATGGCCGCTCTCAAGGAACGGGTCCTGGACAACCTTTAACCCGCGATAAACGTCCCGCCCTCGCCTCCCACATCATCCATTATCAATCATCAATTATCAATTACCCATGCGTCTTTCCCTCGGCATTTCCACCTGTCCCAACGACACCTACATCTACGAGGCGCTTGTCCGCGGCCTCAAGGGTTCCCCGTTCGAATGGGATGTCCGCTTTGCCGACGTGCAGACGCTGAACGAGATGGTTTGCCGCGGCGAGCTCGACGTGGCAAAGGTGAGCGCGCAGGTTTACCCGCAGGTGGAACGTGACTACGTGTGCCTCGGTTGCGGTGGCGCCATCGGTTACGGCTGTGGCCCGCTGCTGCTTTCGTCCAATGCCGATGCGTTCGACCCCGGCGAGACTACGGTGCTTCCGGGCGCGAATACGACGGCCGCGTTGCTTTTCAAGTTCTGGCATGCCAAAAAGTACGGTGGCGAACCGAAGGTGAGCTACGCGCTTTTTGACGAAGTCTACCGCGGCCTCCTTTCCGGGAAGTTCCGCCAGGGCGTCACGATTCACGAGCACCGCTTCACCTGGAAGTGTGATGGACTTCACATGTTGCAGGACATGGGTGCGTTCTGGGAATCGCAGACGGGTTCGCCCATCCCGCTCGGGATCGCGGTGGCGCGTCGCGAATTTTCGCCTTTGACAATTGCTGACATAGAATCGGAAATCAAAAATAGCCTCCGCGAGGCACGCTCTCGTCAATTTTTGGTGACGGATTTTATCCGCGAAAAAGCCCAAATTGACGACGAAAATGTGATTGAATCGCACATTCGGATGTTCGTGAATGATTTTTCCGAGGGGGTCGGGGAGGCGGGCCGGAGGGCGCTGGACTCCCTGTGGGCTCTAAAAAAAGTGTTGATAAGCTGTTGATAAATAAAAAAATTTGTAATAATTGCTATTTGTAAAAAGAGTTTTTACAAAATCGCCGATTTTTGCCAAAAACTTTATTTATTTTCCAAAAAGCACTTTTTTTTGGGAGTTCGCTTATGAGTTTGGTTAACGACCTCGATACCGAAGTTGAAAACTTCAAGCGTGAGTACGAAAAGTTCGAACGCGGCAACAAATCCGCCGGAACTCGTGCTCGTAAGGTTCTGCAGGATATCAAAAAGACCTGCCAAGAAATTCGTGTGTCCATCCAGGGCGCGAAGAAGGAGGAGGAGAAGTCCAACCTTCCCCCTGAGAATTGATGAATCTAGCCCTTCAAAATGGTATCTTTTTGCGTTTTTAGGCTTTTTTTTGCCTATTTGGCAAAAAAACGTTTGACTGAAGGCCGTTATGAAGGTATATTCCCACTTGGGTTTAGATTTGTCAGTTTGGCAAAACTATAAGTTTAACGATTTTTATGTGTTCTATGATTGGAGAAACGTAGCAGTATGACCCTAAAGAAACTGGTCTTAATTACGGCCGGGGCAATGCTTCTTACCGGAACCGCCATGGCAAAGAATATCAACGTGCCTGGTGATTACTCTAAGATTGCCGATGCTCTCGGTAATGCGGATGCTGGGGATACCATCCTCGTCAAACGCGGAACTTACAACGAAAACATCACCCTCATCATGGGTGTTGTACTTAAGGGCGAGGATCCCCTTACGACCATCATCGATGGTGGCCGTCGAGGTCCGACCGTCATGGGTACTTCGGGCGCCGAAATGTCGCACTTCACAGTGAGGAACGGTCTCGAAGGTATCCTTTGCGAGAACGCCGCGCCCTACATCCATCACTGTTACGTGATCGACAACCACTGCACGGGTATCGGCGCGTTCATCTCGCTGCCTTGGCTCCGCAATAACGTGGTGTACGGCAACCGCTGGTCCGGCATCCTCGCCTGGGGCGCCAAGTCGCTCGATGCGTATGTCGAACACAACGTCGTGCTCCGCAACGGCTACTCTGGCCTTGCGTTGAAGGGACCGACCAACCTGGTCGCCCGTAACAACATCTTCATGGAGAACCACTACTACGGTGTGTTCGCCGACCCGGCCGCCGGCCAGACGAAGGTGGAGTACAACAACATCTACAAGAACTACTACCCGTTCAACCAGTTCATCAAGGTGAACCGCACGAACGTGTCGCTGGATCCGAAGTTCATCAATCACTCCCTTTCGAAGCCGAACTTCTACTGCCAGTCCACCTCGCCGATGCTGAAGCGCGGTAAGGGCAAGCTGGACATCGGCCTTACTGCTACGGAAGTCGTGAAGGAAGAAGAAGTGGTCGAAGAGACTCGCAATCCGGATACGGATGCCGACGGTCTTTGCGATCCGTGGGTTTCTGAAGAAGGCGTCTCCGACAAGTACGCAAGCGTTTGCACTGGCGTCGACAACTGCCCCGAAGAAGCTGAAGACTTCGACGGTTACCAGGACGACGACGGCTGCCCGGATCCGGACAACGACCGCGACGGTCTTTGCGATCCGTGGGTCGAAGCCAAGGCTATGTTCGCCAACTTCGCTCACATCTGTAAGGGTGTTGACCTCTGCCCGGAACAGCCGGAAACTATCAACGAGTTCAAGGATGACGACGGATGCCCGGACGAAGTCCCGCAGCCGCCGAAGAAGGTGTTTGTGCTCGAAGGCGTGAACTTCGAATCCGGCAAGGCCACCATTACTCCGGACTCCTACATCTCCTTGACGAAGGTTGTCGATATCATGGAAACCTTCACCGAGGCTACATTCGAAATTGTCGGCCACACAGATAACGTCGGTGACAAGGACAAGAACATGCAGCTCTCCGCCGACCGCGCCGCTGCAGTGAAGAACTTCCTTGTCGATAAGGGTATTTCTGATAGCCGTATTGTCACGAGCGGTAAGGGTGACACCCAGCCGGTCGCTTCCAACAAAACCCCCGAAGGGCGTGCGCAGAACCGTCGTATTGAGTTCATCCGCACGGATATCAAGTAAAGGAGTAGGTGATGATGCATACTAGTTTCATCAAGAAAGCAGCAGTCTTTGGACTCGCTTTAGCCAGCACTTCTTTGTTCGCTGAGGCTACCTATTCTCCGCATAAGTACCAGCAGAACGACTGGTTCGCCGAATTCGGTGGCAACACTTCTATGTACGTGAACCCGGCAGGCATTTCCGAAACGGAACAGCTCGAATTCAGCGCCGCGTTCTTCAGCTCCATCAGTGGCGAAGCCAGCCAGGAATACGTCAGCTTGACGTTCCCGATGGACTACAAGCATACGCTCGGCTTCTCGTTCTTCGAGAACGGCGCCTCCATCGATGACGGTCCGTCTTACGGCGAATACGCGTTCATGTTCGGTTATGCATACAACTTAATGCAGTTCCTCGCATTGGGCGTCGACATCTCCGTGCTCTACATCAACCAGTTCGACGAAGTCAAGCAGTTGACTCTCGGTGCGGACGTGGGTGTGAGCTGGAACCCGCTCGCTTCTTCCAAGTACGGCTACCTCTTGGTGGGTGTCGCCTTGCAGAATGCGCTGCAGCCGGCTGTTAGCACCGCTGTCGAAGAAGATGGCATGAAGTTCGTGCTCTTCACCGAAAGCGAAGCCTACAAGATTCCGTCCAACCTGAACATCAGCTTCTTCTACCGCGGCCTCAACCGCGCTCTCGAAGCCAAGGTTGAACTTTCCATCATCGACGTGATGCATGAATCGTCCGAAGGTGGTGAAGGCATGAACCTCGAACAGAGCTTCACCTTGACCTACTACCTCTCCCCGCACCTTGGCGTGCGTGCCCGCTTCACCAAGGAATGCTACCCGGTGGTCGGCGCAACCGTCAACGTGAAGGACGTGAGCATCTTCCGTTACCTCGCCCTCGACCTCGAAATGTCTCACGACGACCTGTGGGAAAAGAAGAACCGCGGCTTTATCTGGGCCGTGAAGCTCACCTCCCGCTTCGGTGATACTCGTGAAGAGAAGATTGGCGAAGAACGCTACCGTCGCTTGAAGATTGAACCTGAAAACGACTACCGTGCCGCTATGCGTCTGTACTTGAACCGTCAGTTCCTCGAAGCTGCTTACGCCTTCGGTAAGGTTCAGACCAAGTACCCCGCATTCCACCTTGTCGACCAGGCTGCTTTCTACAAGGCCAAGTCTTTCGAAAACCTCCGTATGCACAAGGCTGCTAAGGCCGTGTACGAAGACGCTATCAAGCGCTATCCGCAGAGCGACCAGCGCGCCAAGTACCACTTCCAGTTGATGAACATCGACTATAAGGAAGGCAAGTACACCGAAGCTATGGCCAAGTACCAGAACATTGCCCAGAAGTTCGGTGAAAGCGACGTGAAGGCCGACGCCGACTACGTTGCCGGTCAGATCAAGTTCGAACAGGGCCTCTACCAGGAATCTGTCGACCTGCTCGCCGCCATCCTTCCGGGTAACGCGAACTACTTCTACGCCCGTTACACCATGGGTATCGCCTACAGCCGTATGGGCAAGTGGGACGAAGCCGAAAACTGCTTCCGCGACATTACGGAACAGCCGGTTTCCAACCAGTCCGAACGTGATTTGCAGGATGCCGCCAAGGTGAAGCTCGGCCACATCTACTTCTCTGGCGAAAAGCCGGATATCGCTACTGCCGCCCAGATGTATGGCCAGGTCGAAGCCGGTTCCCCGGTGTATGACGAAGCCATGCTGGGTATCGCATGGTCCTTCCTGAAGGTTAACAAGCCGGACGAAGCCATGAAGCCCGCTCAGTGGATTATCAAGAACCTCCCGGAATCCTTCCTGGTTTCTGAAGCTTACTTGGTGATTGGTTACTGCCACTTCATGAAGAAGGACTACAATGGTGCTGCCAAGGCCCTTGAACAGGCCGAAAAGCGTACCGAACAGCCGGTCGTGACTGTCGCAGCCCGCGATAGCGCCCGTCAGGCATACGACGCGATGCAGGATGAATTTGACTCCGTTCAGGTTCAGGCCCTCGACCTCGCTCGTCAGCTTCCTACGCCCCGTGTGGAAAGCAAGCGCGAAGCCCTGCGCCCGTCCTTCGACAAGGCCAACCAGTCTATCGAAGACTATGCAGCGTTCACGCAGAAATCCATCCAGAGCGACCGCTTTGAATCTAACCGCAAGCGTATTCTTGAAGACGCAGGCTTCACCTTGGCTACTGTGAAGACCAAGATGAGCCAGGGTGCGGCCTCTACCGAAGCGGCACAGGAACTCGAAGAACTGGAGGACCTGGAGTAATCCGGGGACTCCCCTTTTTTATGATTATATAGGTGGATAGAGAACGATGAAAAAAATCTTCCTTGTGGCTGCGATCGTATGTTCTTTTGTCGGGACTTCCTTTGCTGCCTCAGATCCTTGTAAGGATAAAACAAAAGAAGCTAAGAATTTGCTTGCCAAGTGCAAGTCGATGGAGAAAGGTTCCGCCAAGTACAAAGAGTGCGCCAATTCCTATAAGGTAGCCAAGAACCAGGCTGCCCAGGCTTGTCGTTCTGGCGGCCTTGACGAAAAGGGCATGCAAGATGCCATTACCCAGTGGGAAAAGCAGGTTAACAACTGTAAGGGCAAGCAGAACAAGCGCTGCGCGTCCGCTCTCCAGCAGCTGGGCCACTACCAGTTCCAGTTGGAAGAAAAGCTCTTCCTCGACAAACAGGAACAGTACGAAGAAGATGTCGCATGGTGTGCTGACCGCGATAACAAGCCGGCCAAGTGCGCTGACATCGACAAGTTCCCGAAGGCTGACCACCAGAAGTCCCTCGGCTACTTCCTCGAATATATCGACAAGTACCCGAAGGAAGACAAGACTCCGGTGGTGCTTTACCAGGCTGCTGCCGTGCAGGAAGCCAGTGGTGAAGACGACAAGGCATACAAGCTCCGTATGCGCTTGGTCGAAGGCTTTCCGGACAACGGTCTCGTGCCGAAGGCTTGGCTCCGTATCGCTGAATACCACTTCATGAACCGCAAGTTCCGCGACGCTATCAAGGCCTACAAGAAGGTGACTGGCTTCGAGAACCTGACCGGTAAGGAAGCGGCTCTCGCCATGTACCACTTGGCTGAATCTTACTACAACATTGCTGAATACGAAACCGCTGCTGTCAAGTACTACGATTACATTATCGGTGCCGACAAGGGTAAATACCCCAACGACCTTCGTGCAGAAGCTATGGACTTCATGGCCGCATCGTTCTCCGACCTTGAAGGTGGTGGCGTGCAGGAAGCTGAAGCCTTCTTGAAGGATAAGAAGGTCCCGTTCAAGGATTCCGTGTACTACCGTATCGGTATGAAGAACAAGGACCACGACCGTAACGAAGAAGCCGTGCAGTCCTTCAAGCGCTTGATGCAGATCAACCCGGATTACATCGATGCTCCGCTCGCGGACATCGCCATGATCGAAATCCTTATCGTCCAGCAGAAGTTTGAAGAAGCCCAGCAGCATCGTTACGTTGTCGTTAAGCGTTACGACCGCAGCTCTTCTTGGTACAAGAGGAACCAGAAGTATCCGGAATCCGTGAAGAACGCTGAAATCGCGATTCGCGGCGCCATGCTCGACATTCCGCAGTACCACCATGCTCGCGCTGCCAAGCTCACCAAGGAAGGTGACCTGGAAGCCGGTAAGAAGCAGTATGCCGAAGCTATCAAGGCTTACGAAGCGTTCTTGAAGCGCTACGCCAAGGAACCGACTTGGGACGAATACAAGGTCCATATCAACTTGGCTCTCGTGTACCAGGAAATGGGTCAGCACGCGAACGCTGCCAAGATGTTCAACTGGATCGTCGATACCGATACTACTCGCTACGGCCGTCGCCCGATGGGCTCCGAAGCTCTCCTGAAGAAGGAAGAAGCTGCGTATAACGCCGTGCTCATGATGGACCAGGCTCGTGAAGATGCCAAGAAGAAGAAGGCCGGCGACGATGCCAAGAAGGCCTACACCCTTCCGGAAACCAAGGCTTACTTCGCCCAGGTTGACAAGTACATGGCCAAGTACGGCAACAATAAGGAAGCTGCCGAACTTGCTTACAACGCCGCCATCGTCCATTACGATGCCAAGCAGTACAAGACCGCTGTGACCGTGCTTCGCGAACTTCGCAAGAAGTACCCGAACCACCAGTACATTTTGCTCATCAGCCGTATGCTTGCCCAGTCGCTCCTCGAATCCGACCAGCTTGACGAAGCCTTGACCGAATTCGAATGGCTCTACAAGCAGTACCACGATGTGAAGGCCACGAAGAACGACTCCATGGCCAAGGAAATCGAAAAGGCTATCGCTGCCGTGCTCTTCCAGATGGCTGAAAAGGCTGTGAAGGCCCAGCGTTACGAAGAAGGTGCCGTGGCTTACTTGGCCCTGGTCAAGCGCTACCCGCTCGTCTCCTTCGCCGACAAGGCCGTGTTCGAAGCCGGTGTTGCTTACGAAAACGCCAAGCAGCACGACAAGGCTGCCGAAACGTTCATGATCTTGCCCAAGCAGTACGCATCCTCCTCCTTGACCATCAAGGGTATTCTGCGTGCCGCTAGCAACTACAAGAAGGGCGGCAAGCCGCAGCAGGCTGCGACCACATTCCTCTTCATTACGAACAACTTCCCGCAGGATTCCATGGCCTTCCAGGCTATCGGCTTCGCTGCCCAGACTTACGATTCCATTCCGGATAAGAAGAACGCCGCTGTGACCTTCGAACTCGCCTACAAGCGTTACCCGAAGCACGAAAAGACTCCGGCATTCCTCTACAGCGCCTGCTTGAGCTACGATGAAGCCAAGATGACTGACGAAGCCATCCGCTGCTCCAAGGACCTCGTCCGCGACTACCCGAAGAGCACCTACGCTCTCGACGCCGCGTTCAGCATCCCGGTCGCTTACGGCAACGCCAAGAAGTGGGATCTCGCTGCTCAGGAATACCACTTCTTCATCAAGAACTACGGCAACGACGACAAGGAAAAGCTGATTGCTGCCTACATCGGTGCCGCACGTGCCTACATGGAACTCAAGGAAGAAGAGAAGGCTGTTGAAGACTACCGCAAGACTCTCGAAGCTTACGACAAGTACGGTCTTCAGATTAAGAACGCCGACCCGGGTGTTCCGGCTGAAGCCGCCTTCTACCTCGGTGAACATGAATTCCACAAGATGGAACCCATTGTTCTGAAGGGTAAGGAAAAGGAAAAGGCCAAGACTATCAAGCAGTTGGTCGACATCCTCCAGAAGGCAATGAGCCAGTACTCCAAGTCTGCAACCTACGCATCTGAACGCTGGACCTTCAAGGCCACCAACAAGATGGGTATGCTCTTCGTGACGATGGCCGCCAAGATCCGCGAACAGGAACTCAACGGCAAGAAGGACGAAGAACGCTTCGCCGAACGTATTACGGTCGTGCAGCAGTTGCCGAGCTACTACGAACAGGCTCGTCCGATCTTCCAGAAGAACATCGATCTTGCTCGTGACCAGGGCTTCTACAACCAAGACGTGATCGAGGCTGAAGAAGGCTACATCGAAATGTACTACCAGGGCTGCGCCGTGTTCGTCGAAGTCGCCGACGCGTTCGCCAACTCTCCGCTGCCTGACTCTGCCGCTATCGTCAAGGAATACGTGGAATACGAAGGTGCCGTCAAGGAAGACGCTATCGAAATGGCCCACGAAGACTTGGAAGCCTATCGTGAAGAATTGACCAACCGTTCTAACGGTGCTAAGGAACTTGCAGTGCCGCAGTGCGCAACGGGTATCAAGGCCTCTGCTCACTATGGTATCGATAACCAGTGGACTGCTAAGTTGTTCGAAACCCTCAAGATGTTGGATGAGAACAACGAAACACTGAACACCAAGATCGAGAAGTTCGACCCGTCTACTTTGTTCGCAGACCCGGCTTACTTCAAGACCAAGGCTCGTTTGGAACAGATCTCCAAGTCCGAAGTCATGACTCCGGAAGAACAGATCAACACCTACCGCGACATTATCAAGGACGCCAAGGCCGAAAACGAAAAGTTGAAGGCTGAACTCGCCGAACTCAAGAAGCAGATGGCTCCTGCTCCGTCTACCTCCATGGGCGGAATGGGTGACGACTCCGCAATGGATGCCGCCGACACGCCGGCTGCTGCTCCTGCTCCTGCCAAGAAGGCTTCTGGCAAGAAGAAGGGAAAGAGAAAATAGCGGTAAAAACAATTTTACGGGGTTCCTGGTCTCCAGGGCCCCGTTTATTAGGCCTTTAGAGCGCTTTTTCATGCGGTAAATAAAGTTTTACAGCTAAAAGCCTTCTAAACGGCTCTAAAAAAAATAAAATTGAACAAAGATTTCAAAAACAAACCAAAAACAAACACTCTAAAGGAGTACTCTAATGTCTAAAATGCTTCAATCCTTCAGCCCTGAATCTGATGGTTACCAGTTCATGTGGATTATCTTGATGGTGTTCATGATCGGTCTCGGTTTCGCCATCGAACGTATTGTCTACATCATCGTGAAGAGCTCGAAGGGCCGCGCCAAGTTCCTTGCCGACTTCGGTAAGCTGATCAGCTCTCAGCAGTTTGATCAGGCTCTGAGCCTCGCCAATGCGACCAACCTCCCGATTGCCAAGGTGATGGCTGCCATCGTCGCTGCCCGTAACGGTGGCCGCGAAAACATGTCCGCCGCTTGCGACGCCGTGTTCCTGACTGAAGCTCCCCGTCTGACTCGTTACATCTCCCTCATTTCCGTTATGGCTTCCATCTCTACGTTGCTCGGACTTATGGGTACGATTTACGGTCTGATCTACACCTTCGACGCTGTGGCTAACAAACCCGCTTCTGAACGTGCCAAGGCTCTTGCTGACGGTATCGCTATCGCTATGGGTACTACGCTCCTCGGACTTCTCTCCGCCGTGCCTCTTCTGGTCATCGTCGGTATCCTCAACATGAACTCCGAACGCCTGATCCAGGAAATGGAAGAAAAGGGCCTCAAGATCATCAACTCCCTCTCGTAATTCATTGAGAGTAATTTAAAACTGGAGTTATAACACATGGCAAAACAAATCAAGAAACCTGGTAAAGTCGAAGAACCGGACCTGTTGCCGGCGATGGGCTTGTTTACCATTCTGATTCCTATGCTTTTGACCATGACGGCTTTCTCCAAGCTTGCTATTGTCGAAGTCAACCTGCCGGAACGCAGCATGATGAACCTCGACAATGAAACGCCTCCGGAACCGGACCAGCAGGCATTGAACTTGTCCCTCGCGATTACCAGCGACTATCTCGTGATTGGTGCTCGCGGTGGTTTCCAGCCGAACGTCTATTTCAAGGAAATGTGGACGTTCCGTTGCAAGTCCGATGCTAAGCTCGTCACTTACGCGATGGATGACGTTAAGGCTACTGTTGAAAGCGGACATGGACCGAAGTGCAAGGATGGCTCTGAGATGGATAAAGAGAAGTATCTCTATGAAATCGAAGCCATTGAACTTTGGGCTATCAACAAGGAATCTGAAGAAGATCCGGGCCGCGTTATTTGGGCTCTCTACTCCAACGGTGGAAGCGCCGAAGAACCGACTGCCGACAGTGCCTACGTGGATGGCAACAACAACTTTATCGCCCTTCCGGGTGAAGGTACCCTCGGCCTCACTCCGCCGCCGGCTCTCAAGAAGCCCGCTGCCGGTGTAGCCCTCGCTACCCTGACCCCGAACTCGGCTCGTACGCTCAAACCGGATGTCGCTGCTAAAAACATCATCTATCCGCTTTCCGCATACGACCTGATTGCGAAGGACCTCATTGCTATCCATACGCAGTTTATTGACCTCGAAGACGTTGATAACATCATCATCGTTGCTAACGATGATACTCAATTTGACAAGATCATCCAGCTCATGGACCGTTCCAAGGAAGCTGGCTTCACCAAGATCAATCTTGCTAAGTTGGGAGGTTAATCATGGCTAGAAAAACTCGTAAATATAGCGAAGACGTACCTTTCTCCTTGACCTCCATGATGGACATGATGACCATCATTCTGGTGTTCATGATTAAGAACATGGACGCCGAAGGTCAGCTGCTCACGCAGGCTGAGAACTTGATTCTTCCGATCTCCACCTCCAAGGTGCAGCCGAAGACTGTTTCTCTGACTGTCGTGGTCGATGCGAACTACGTCATTGCCGATAATGAAAAGGTTGTGCCGACTGCCGACGTGCTCGCCCAGGAAGACCTGCTTGTCACCAAGCTGGACGAAATCCTGAAGGACCGTCGCGCCATCGAACAGGAACACGCCCTCAAGATGGGTCTCCCTGCCGATGAAGCCGGTAACATCATTGTTCAGATTGACAAGAACATCCCGTATGATGCGATGTACAAGGTGATGGCCACCTGTGGCTTCTCCGGATACACGAACATCGCATTCGCTGTGATGCAGAAGAACGGCGGGGAGGAATAATTATGGCTAAGAAAAAAGCTCCTGTAGATCCGTTAGTTGCGTCCCTCATGCCGGAATCCGACAAGAAGATGGGTGCAATCGCCGGTGTCTCCGTGATTGTTGCTCTCGCATTCTCTCTCTGGGCTTCCATGTACGAAGCTGTGGTCGACGAAGTGATCTTCGAAGAATCCGCTGCTGAAGACCTCTCCGCTTCCATGATGATGGAAGAAAAGAAGGAAGAGAAGAAGGAAGAGAAGAAGAAAGAAGAGCCGAAGAAGCCTCGTAAGAAGGCCGGTGGCGGTGGTAAGCCGCGTGGTAAGGGTCAGCCCAACGCTCCGCAGACTCGCGGCGTGCTTAAGCTCCTCACCGCTCAGACCAAGAACGCCAGTGCCGGTGCTTACGACTTGATGAAGAACCAGAAGTTCTCCAAGGACATCGACAAGGTGCTCAAGGACGTGGCTGGTCTCCAGACGACGGGTAAGACCGTTCTCGGTGGCCGTCGCGGTAAGGCTGATGGTGGCTTCAACGAAGGTTACGCTGAAGGCGGTTCCGGTGGTATCGGTGACGGCCTGGCTGGCCTCCTTGGCGGTGGTGGCGGTGGTATCGCTACCAAGGCTAAGGGCTCCATCAAGACCCCGTCTGAACGTGACATCGACATGGGTGCTGGTGGCGGATCTCGTTCCGCTGCGGACATCATGAAGGTCGTGCGTCAGCGTACTCCGGGTCTGCGCCACATCTACAACAAGTTCCTGAAGAAGAAACCGGGATTCCAGGGTAAGGTTACCTTGAAGTTCACGATTGCTCCGGGTGGCGAAATTATCAGCATTGCTATTGCTTCTTCCACCACTGGTTACGGCGAATTTGATGGCGAAATCAAGAGCGCAGTGAGCCGCTGGAAGTTCAGCAAGGTTAAGTCTGGTAACACGACGGTGACCATTCCGTTCACGTTCTCCGAATAACCTTCTTGAACAACTTGCCTAAAAGGCGAGAAAAAAGGACCGGGTCGAAAAGCCCGGTCTTTTTTGCATTTTTCTGTTGCGTTTTTTGACGAATAAAACTAACTTTATGATAGAATTTACAATAGGAGTCCACTAATGAACTTAAGATCTGCTGCAGCAGTTGGTGTTGCTTTCGGCATCCTCGGCGTAGGATCCGCATTCGCAACATTCGCTCGTATCGAATCTATGGGTAAGAACACTACCTATATCATGGATGACGTGAGCATCTTTGATAACCCGGCGAACATCAACCTGTACCCGAACTACTTGATTGGTGAGTTCGGACCTTACACTGAGGACGTTCCTGCCGGCACGAACCAGGATCCGAGGTTCCCGAACTTTGGTGGAATCTTCTCCGTCTCCCTGGGTGACGAGAACAATCCTGATCCGCGTCTTTCCATCGGTGGCCTCTTCGGACGTATCTCTGAACTCTTCATGTACTTGCCGACGACCGTGATTGGCGAAGACGGCAAGAAGACCGGCACCCCGGAAACGGTGACGAACTTCGACGGCTTCTTGGGCGGTACGCTGACTAGCGGCGACGCCTGGGGCTTGCACATCTACATTGCCCACCAGGATGGTGGCTACAAGACTCCGAGCGGTTCTTACCAGGTCGATTCCGACGCGTTCGCTTCCATTGTGCAGGCTGACGGTGGTTTTAACCTCCAGTTCGGCAGCAACATCGATTTCGAAATCAGCTTCGGCCTTGCCCGTATCCAGTACGGTCCCGAACACCAGAACTTCTTTGACGACGGCGACTTCAGCTTCTTGGCCAAGTCCCGTGCGTTCTTCACCCTCGAGGCTCTCGATGGTGAACTCGTTCCGGCATTCTCCATGAAGTTGATCCAGGCTCCGGGTATCGAAGACAAGCATGCCCAGGTTGGCCTCGGCATCAACGTCGCTCTCGACCGCGGTTTCTTCTGGTTGGGCGGCGACTTCGTCTGGAACAAGATGAGGGCTCATGACTGGACGTTTGACTACGTCACTGGCGAATCCGTGTACGACGCCAGCAACGACTCGGATCCGAACTGGGACGAACGTTCCGAGATCGGCGGCATGATCAGCTTCGGTATCGAACGTAACATCTGGTGGGATTGGTTCGTTATCCGCGTTGGTGGCCAGAAGTCCATCCTCTACACCGAATGCGACCAGAACGAAAAGAACAAGGGCACGAGCGGCATTTGCGTGGAAAGCGGCAACTTCTTCACGACCAACCCGCTTGCTGATGGCACCGCCGATGACCATGTCGGTTTCGGTTTCGGTATCAACATCGAAGAAAAGCTGAAGATCGACGTGACCGTCGCCGAAGACATGCTCTTCCGCAACCCGTTCCAGGGTGAAGGCCGCCTGTTCTCCAGAATTTCCGCGACCTACAGCTTCTAATAAGCTTGGACAGACTATTGAGGAATGCTCTCCGCCGGAGGGCATTTCTTTTTTTGGTTAATGACGAATAACTATTTTTTTGCCATGAGATATGCAATTCTTTTTCTATCGGTTCTCTTTTTGTTAGGTTGTTCTGAAAGGACGGAACGCATTGAACAGAAGCTGGAAGCCTACTTGCAGGAAGACCTGAAGTTCATGGTTGCCCAGACAATCCATGCCTCTGGAAACAAGGATGCGCTCCTGGAAGAGCCATACTACAGGGTCAAGGATTTTCGTTTGTTCGAAGGCGCTGCTGCCGAGGTGTACTCCGCCTATGCCGAGGTGAACTTCTACATCTACAAGGATATCGCCATGTACGAGCAGAGAAAGTACCGCTACGACGTGGAAGGACGCCATTGGGACCGCTATTTGAAGGTCCTCCATTTCGGTAGGGATTCCCTGCCCTAGGGGTTGCTCGGCTCCTGTAAGATGCTATATTTTTCTTGTCAGGTTTAATCTTTAAAAAAGGGCAATATTTTGTTTGGTCTCTTCTCTTGCGACATTGGAATAGATCTTGGTACGGCGAATACATTGGTCCACGTGGCCGGCCAGGGTATTGTGATTAACGAACCTACGGTGATTGCTGTGGATAGCAAGAACAACCGTGTATGCGCCATCGGCTTCGAAGCGAAGAAGATGCTTGGCCGTACCCCCGGGGAAACCCGTGCCGTACGCCCCATGCGCGATGGCGTGATTGCCGATTTCGAACTGGTGGAGACCTTGCTCCAGACGTTTATCAAGCGCGTGCAGAAGTACCCGCTGTGGATGGTGAAACCTCGCGTGGTGGTCGGCGTGCCGAGCGGCATTACCGAAGTGGAAAAGCGCGCCGTGATTGATGCGGCTCGCCAGGCTGGTGCCAAGGAAGTGCACCTGGTGCACGAACCGATGGCTGCGGCCGTTGGTATGGGTATCCCTGTCGAAGATCCCGTGGGTAACATGATTGTCGATATCGGTGGTGGTACCTCCGACATCGCCGTGATTGCCTTGAACGGCACGGTCTGCAACGCTTCCGTGCGCGTGGGCGGTGACGAGATGGACGATGCGATTGTCCGTTACCTCCGTACGATGTACAACCTCCAGGTGGGTGAGAGCACTGCCGAACAGATCAAGATTCAGATTGGCTCTGCAAGCCCGCTCGATGAAGAATTGACTATGGAAGTGAAGGGTCACGACTTTATTGCCGGTATGCCCCGCACGATGACCATCAAGAGCGAAGAAATTCGCGAAGCTTTGAACGAACCTGTAACGGCGATTATCGAAGCCGTGAAGCAGGCCCTCAGCATGACTCCGGCCGAACTCTCTGCCGATATTTACGACAAGGGTATCATCATGACCGGTGGTGCTTCGCAGTTGCGTGGCTTTGACGAACGCATCCGCAAGGAAACGGGACTTTCCGTGAACGTGTTCGACGATGCGCTGGTTTGCGTTTGCAAGGGCGCCGCACGCATCCTGGAAGACCTCGATAAGTATCGTCCCGTATTGATTGCTACGTCCAACTAGGACTAACTTCATACCCCGGTTCGATGTTTAGGGCTTTCCGCTTTATTGTCGATTTGTTTACGCAAAGGCATGGTATCATTGCCTTTGTGTTCTTTTTGCTTGTCGGTCTATTGATGCGGCAGGCTCCTGGCGTTGTCAAGGAAAATATCGTCTCTTCGATTCTCGGCACGGTCTTGTATCCGGCGCAGATGGCGATATCTTCATTGGACGCTTACCGTTCCGTGGTTGCAGAAAACGAACAGCTCAAGCAAGAAAACGCTCGTCTCCGCCAGGAGACGTATTACGCAAGCGAAGGACTGCAAGAACTGACGCGACTTCATGCGCTAGTGCGCTTTGACGATAAATGGGGCTACCCGATTGTTACAGCGCGCGTGGTGGGCCATAATCCCGGACGATTCCTGACGACGATTGTTATCAACCGTGGTACGCATCATGGCGTCAAGGAGAACATGCCCGTGTTCTCGATGAATGGGCTGGTTGGCAAGGTGACGAAAGTTTCGTACGGCTATTCCCGCGTCCAGCTTCTTGTTGACCCGAACCTTAAGTTGTCTGTACTTGAACGCCGTACGCGCGTGGTGGGCTTCTTGGAATCGGTGGATGGTCACATGCTTATGGCCATGGTGCCCACGCATGCGGGTGTCAAGGCGGGCGATACGCTGATTACCTCTGGCCTGGGCGGAATTTTCCCGAAGGGGATTCCCGTGGGCACGGTGAAGTCCGTGGGCCAGGCCGACTTGGATGTGATGCGCCAGATGTATGTCGTTCCTTTCCAGGAATTTTCGACGCTCGAAGAAGTGTTCGTGATGGAGAAGGAACCTGACTGGATTATCAGGGAGTTGCTCGATGATTAATTTCAAGTGGATAAAGCTCTTCCTGGTTTTCTTGTTTGCGTTTGTATTGCAGACTACGGTGGGCGACTGGCTCCAGATTTTCGGTGTTGGTCCTGATTTCATCGTCATCCTGATTGTCGCGATTGCAATCAAGTACGGCCCTGCGACGGGCTGCTTCTGGGGATTCCTCGCCGGGTTTACGCAGGACATCTATGCTCCCGTTGAATGGCTTGGCGCGCATACGATTGCCATGACGATTGTTGGTTTCCTTGTGGGCCAGCTGGAAGAGAGGTTCCTGACACTCAACCTGCCCGCGAAAATGGCTGTCCTTGCCATAGGTTTCTTTGTCTCCGACATGATTTACTTCTTGTTGACCGGTCTTCAGAAGGATGTGGTCACGAACCTGTTCTTCTCCAAGACGCTTCCGGAATGTGCCTACACCGTAATCGTGGGCGCGGTCGTGTTCTACTTGTCGGCAGGGAAAGCAGGGAAGAAGAAGCGCAGTGTATAAACTTGGCGACAACGAGTATGTCCAGAACAGGAACTGGAACGTTCTTGTGTTCATGAGCGTCGTGCTCATTCTTTTCGGCATTCTCCTGTTACGCCTTTTCTCGTTGCAGTACACGCATTACGACGAAAACCTCCAGCGTTCCGAGAACAACCGTATCCGCAAGGTGGTGCTGGTGGCAGAGCGCGGCTACATCTACGACCGCAACGGTGTGATGATGGTGCGCAACAGGCCTTCGTACCAGGTGGCCCTGCAGGCGATGAGCCTCCCGCGTAGCAAGGCGGATCGCGATTCCGTTTTCCGCCGTCTGCTCCGCATTACGGACAAGGACGGTGCCCGTCTTTTCGATTCGCTTTCCCTGGATACGGCATTCCAGCGCAGCCGCTGGATTAAGAACAGGCCTATCACTTTCTATGAAGATGCTTCGCCGGAGCAGGTGGCGATTATCGAAGAACATTCTTCGGAGTTGCCGGGCGTGGTGACGTTGATTGAGTCCCGTCGCGAGTATCCTTACGGTACGCTCGCTTCGCACGTGCTTGGCTATACGAGCGAGATTTCGGAAGACCAGCTTAAGTTGCCGGAATACGAGGGCTATTCGCAGGGCGATCGCATTGGGCAGAAGGGCCTGGAGCAGGGATACGACCAGGAGTTCCGTGGCAAGAACGGACTCAAGCTTGTCGAGGTGAACGCTTCGGGACGTGAGCTTGGCCCGGTGAAGGGCGTGGAGGCCCAGCCGCCGGTTCCTGGCCTGCACTTGATTTCTACGATTGACTTGAAATTGCAGAAGGCCGCCGAGGATGCGATTCCGGATAGTGCCAGGGGAGCGCTGGTGGCGATTGATCCGCGTAATGGCGAAATCCTTGCCATGGTGAGTTCGCCTAGGCTGGACCCGAACATCTTCTCGCTGAAAAAACGTGAACGCAACAAGGGCTGGGCCCAGGTGGCGCTCGATTCCTTGCGCCCGCTTACGAACCGCGCCATTTCGGGTACGTATACTCCGGCGTCGGTTTTCAAGCTCGTGACGGCGGGTGCGGGCATCGAGAACGGAATCCTTTCCGAAAGCAAGTACTACCCCAAGGCCTGTACGGGTGGCTACCAGTATGGCGCCCGCTACCAGAAGTGCTGGGGCACGCACGGCAACTTGAACGTGGTGCATGCGATTAGGCTGAGCTGCGACGTATTCTTCTACCAGGCGGGCCTCGAAATCGACATGGCGCGCATCAACGAGTTCGGCAGGCGCTTTGGCCTCGGCGAAAAGCCGCTCGGCGTGGATATTCCCGGCGAAAAGGGCGGCTGGCTTGTGGACTCGGCCTCGTTCAACGAGAAGAACAAGAGGCTCGGTTGGCGCTGGGCGCGCGGCTTGATTTTGAACCTCGCTATTGGCCAGGGCGAATTGGTGACGCCGTTGCAGCAGGCCGTACTGGTCGGTGCGCTTGCAACAAACAAGGGCGTTTACCGCCCGCACCTTATGAAAGAATTGCGCGACGATGCAGGCAACGTTGTGCGTCGTTACGAGCCGGAGATAATCAGGCCGGGCAACATGAAACCCGAAACGCACCGCATTTTGATGGCGGCCATGGACTCCGTGGTGAACCACCCGGGCGGTACGGGCAAGCGCGGGGCGGTTCCCGGCATTCGCGTGGGCGCGAAGACGGGCTCCGGTGAATGGAAAAAGGGCGCGAAAACGCACGCCTGGTATGCTGCGGTTGCGCCCTTGGACGATCCGCAAATCGCGGTGGCCGTCATTATGGAGGCTGCGGGCGGTGGCGGTGCCGTGTCCGGGCCTATCGCGCGTAAGGTGCTGATGGCGTATTTCGGCAAGGAAGACGAGGAGAAGAAATGAGTTCCGGACGTTTCTTGGACAAGTCGCTGAAGTTCGACTGGGTTTTCTTGCTTGCGACGTTCGCCTTGATGGCGTGCGGTATCGTCTTGGTGTATTCGGCCACGGCGAGCGAAGAAGTCGTGTTCTATGAATCGTTCTGGTTCAAGCAGATTATCTATTTCATTGGCGGATGCCTGCTTGCAACAGGAATCGTATTCCTCAAGATTGACTGGCTCAAGCGGATGACTGTGCCGCTATATGCGATATCGCTTGTGTTGCTTTGCGTGGTGCTGTTCTTTGCCGGTGATGTCGTGAAGGGGGCGGGCCGCTGGATTGACCTTGGCTTTATCAAGTTGCAGCCGTCCGAGTTCGCGAAAATCGCCTACCTGCTTACCATTTCGTACTGGCTTTCCAACCATCCTGTAAGCTTGTTCAAGATAAAGACGTTCGTGGTTCCGTTCTTCTTGTTCATTGTGCCGTTCGCGCTAGTGCTCAAGCAGCCGGACCTGAGTACGGCGCTCGTGTTTATCGCGGTGACGTACGTGGCGTTCTTCTTCGCGGGCTTTTCGCTTGTCGACATGTTCCTGATAACGAGCCCGCTGTTGTCCGTGCTGCTTTCGCATTCCCAGACGATGGTGTACCAGGTGCTGTGGGGCATGCTGATTTGCGCGGTTGTCTTTGCGCTTGTGCGCAGGCGCTTGCCCAAGGCGCAAACGATATTCTTCCTGTTGACCAACATCTTGGCGGGCTACGCGAGTTCCATGGCCTGGAACATGCTTGAACCGCACCAGCAAAAGCGCGTGAACACCTTCCTCGACCCGATGAGCGACCCTCTCGGTGACGGTTACCAGGTGCTGCAGTCGCTGACGGCTATCGGTTCGGGCGGTCTTAGCGGCAAGGGCTTCGGTAACGGTACGCAAACGAACTTATCCTTCTTGCCCGAAGAACATACGGACTTCATCTTCAGCGTCTTGGGCGAACAGTTCGGGTTCGTCGGCTGCTTCGTGATTCTTTCGCTGTACGTCATTTTCCTGTGGAGGGCGACCTCCGTCTGCAAGCTTTACTCCGACCCGTTCATCACGCTTATTGTCATGGGCTCTTCCACGATATTCCTGTTCCACATCCTCGTGAACATCGCGATGACGATTGGGCTTATGCCGGTTACCGGACTCCCGCTACCGTTCCTTTCGTATGGCGGCTCTTTTGCCATGACGTGCATGGTGCTGGTGGGCGGCATTATCTGCATGCGCTACCAGGGACGCCGGATGTAATTTTTTGTACTCTTGCGGAACGATTCCCGCCAAAAATCCGTCTTATAGTAAAAGGCGGATTTTTTTTATGGATTTTACGAGACGTATCGCGAATTTCTTGTTTGGCATGGAATGCCTGGGCTGCGGGAGTTCCTCGGAGAGGCTTGACCCGTGGCTCTGTCCGGCGTGCAGGGACTCCTTGGTGAACGGCGGGAAGGAACCCAAGTTCCCGGGCGGGGACGTATTGAGCCTGTATCCCATGGTGCCGCTGACCAGGCGCCTGGTGCACGCTCTCAAGTACGGGAGTATTCCCGGGGTGGCGTCGTATATGGTGCGCCAGTCCTCGCTGAGCCGTGGCGGCGATGCGGTGGAGTTCCTTTCGCAGTTCGCGCGTCCGTTTTTCTTTGTGCCCGTACCGCTGCATGGCGCGCGTTACCGCGAACGCGGTTACAACCAGGCCGAAAAGATTGCAGCGGCTTTTGCCGGGGCGACTGGCGGGCGCGTGTGCCGGTGGCTGTGGCGCAAGAACTTCCATGTGTCGCAGACCAAACTTTCCAAGAGCCAGAGGGCGTGGAACGTGGCTGGGGCGTTCGGGGCTAAGTTGCCTGCGGAACTGCCGCCGCGTGGAACCGTCTTTATCGTGGACGACGTCTTTACGACAGGGGCGACCACGTCGGCCTGCGCAAGCGCGCTTGGCCATGATTTCCCGCTGCCCGTGAAGGTCTGTACGCTTATCTACGACGAGCCTGCCACAGCAGCGATGGATTTTGTGGCAGACTGCCGGATGGAGTGGGATGGCAATTCTAATAACTAGTAACTATTGACTAATAACTGGCACCGAAGGTGCCGAGGTAGCGGAGGAAGAGGGACTCGAACCCCCAAGCCTTACGGCGGCGGTTTTCAAGACCGCTGACTTACCAATTAGCCTATTCCTCCGGGTCGCGTGATAAGATAAAAAACGAGTGCCATCCCGTCAAATGCTTTTGCATCTTTAATGAGAAAAAGCTATTTTTTTAGTATGGAATCGACGATGGATAAGGACTTCGCCGAGAAGATTGCGGCAGTGGAACTTTCGGACTCCGAAAGGGTTCTTGAGCTATTGTTCTCCTACATGCCGAGGATTGCCTCCGAACGCAAGATGGATGGCCTTCTGGTGTTGATGGCCGACCTTGGCCGTTCCCTTGTTCAGGCCGACCGCTGTTCCCTCTGGCTTATCGATTCCGAGACAAATGAACTTTGGACCAAGGTTGCGCATGGCGTAGACCAGTTGCGCATCCCGATAGGGGCCGGCTTTGTCGGCTATTCCGTCAAGTCTGGTGAGAACCTGCTTGTCGAGGACGCCTACAAGGACCCCCGATTTGACCGCCGCAGCGACGAACGTACGCACTACAGGACGACTTCCGTGATGACCGTCCCCTTGAGGGAAGGCAGCGGGAAGGTGATGGGTGTATACCAGGCCATCAACAAGAAGGGCGAAAGCGCGGTATTCTCTAAGCAGGACTTGGAGCGCCTTGTCCTTACCGCCGTGTATTCCGCAAAGACCATCGAGTCGGCGCGCCTGACGGAAGAGCTGCAGAAGTCCAAGGAAGAACTCGAAGCGACTCAGGAAGAACTTATCCATATCTTGGGCGATATTTCTGAATCCCGTAGCCACGAGACGGGCGACCATATCCGCCGGGTTGCCGAGATATCGTACAAACTAGCCCTGTATTACGGTTTGCCTCAGGCGGAAGCGAATAAAATCCGTCTGGCGGCGCCGATGCACGACCTGGGCAAGGTGAGTATTCCCGATGCCGTGTTGAACAAGCCGGGCCGCTTTACGGACGAGGAATTTGCGAAAATGAAGTCCCATGCGAGCGAAGGAGAGCAGATTCTGATGCAGTCCAAGCGAGAATTGCTCCGGTTCGCGGCAACGCTCGCCGGTTCGCACCACGAACGCTGGGACGGCAAAGGCTACCCCCGCGGTCTCAAGGGCGAGGAAATCCCCCTGGCAGGCCGAATCTGTGCCGTCGCCGACGTCTTGGACGCCCTGGCCAGCCCGCGCTGCTACAAACCCGCTTGGCCCGAAGAAAAGGTCCGCGAGGAGTTCGTGAAGCAGCGCGGAGCGCAGTTCCAGCCTGAACTGGTGGATGTGCTCCTCGAACACTGGGACGAAATGTTCGACTGCTTCCGCCAAATTCGAGCCGAAATGGCCGCCCTGCGGCAGGCTGCTGCGGTCTAATACCCGATTTTATTGAAAATTCGCTAGATTGTAAAAAAAAGAAAACCCCCGACTTTCATCGGGGGTCTTCGTGGTTCCGATTGGAGTTGAACCAACGACACGCGGATTTTCAGTCCACTGCTCTACCAACTGAGCTACAGAACCATTTCGGTAGGCCGCAAAATAGAAAAAATAGTGAGCGTTGTCAAGGGTAAATAGAATATTACCTTGAAATTCGTGCTTTTTTCGCATAATCTGCTAAATTTAAGGAAGGATGGTTGAGTGGGTCCAGCAGGGGGATCCTTGTTGTAAACCTTTACTGTGAGAGTGTTATAGTGAGTCAATTAACGAAATTCGAAACATTGGTGCTGGCCGGGATGAGTCTGGCTTTTGCTCTTCTGGTCGCTTGCACGGGTGAAGACGCTTCTTCTGCTGTCGATCCGATGGCCGATAATCCGTTCATCATAACGACAGATACGATTGTAGATAGGAACGGCGATACCATCATTAGGACGGATACGGCCCGTGAGCATATCGATACCATCATGCACATCACGGAAAAGGGAGAAACGACCTTCGTGGCCGAGACTCTTTATGTGGGACTTGATACAACGTTGCATTGGGTCGGCAACTCCGCTTTGCTCATTACCGAAATCATGACGGTTAATCTGGACTGGACCGACGAAGACGGCGATGACGGTGCCTGGCTCGAAATCTACAACGCCGGTTCCAAGGATGCGGACTTGAAGGGCTATTCCCTTGTCGAGAATGCGGACAAGTCCCGCAAGTGGGTCTTTGGCAACGAAGTCATCAAGGCGAAGTCCTTCAGGATCGTTTTCTGCGACAAGAAGAACCACGCCGTGGCAGCCGGTGCCAGGGATACGACGCTCAAGAGGGTCAATGGTGAAGAATTCAAGGCGCATTTCCGTACGCATGCCAACTGGAAACTTAACGGCAAGGGTGGTACGGTTTACCTGATTGACCCGTTCTACGGCATTCGCGATTCCGTCGACTATCCTGAACTCGGTAGCGGTATCAGCTGGGGTATCACGAACGGTGGCGTCTGGAAATATTTCGATAAGCCGACTCCCGAAGCCCGCAATACGGAATCTACCGCATACGACGACTTGGTCCCGGCGGTCGACTTGAGCAAGCTCAAGAGCGGTTTCTACAAGGAACCCATTACGTTGAATCCGCCCTCGCTCGAAGAAGGCGTGTCGCTACGTTGCACGCAGGACGGTTCCGAACCCAAGAGCTCCTCTCCGGAATTCAATAGCCAGATTACGATTTCCGAAAACACTTCGTTCCGCTGTGCTGCCTTCAAGGAAGGTGCCCTGGGTAGGGAAGTGGTGACCAAGACGTTCTTTATCGGCGAAACGGTGAATATGCCTGTGGTGGCCATCAGTGTCGCCCCGAGCTTCTTCGACAAGGCTTATATCAAGACGAATGCGGAAAAGCCGGAATCGGCGCCTTCGGGACTGTACGAAGAACAGGAATTCCCGGTAAATGTGCAGTATTTCCCGAAAGGCAGCTCCTCTAACGAAGTCGCCTGGGAAATAGAAGCGGGTATCTCGTTGATGGGCGGTTACAGCCGTTTGAACGACAAGAAGTCCGTGGCGATAACGATGCGCGAGGAATTCCAGAATGGCCGTCTGAAATACCCGCTGTTCGAAACCCGCAAGTCCGATTCCGTGTTCAAGGCGTTCAACCTCCGCAACAACGGTAACCGCTTTGTGAGCGACTACATTGCCGACGCCATGGCAGGCGCCATCTTGGAAGGAAGCGGCGTGGATTACCAGCGCAGCCGCCAGGTGGTGGTGTTCTACAACGGCAAGTACTACGGCATCCACGACATGCGCGAACGCTACAACCGTTCCTTCGTGGAAACCAACTACGGTATCAATTCCAACTCGGTGGAAATGATCAAGCAGCTTGGTGGCCTCAGCAAGATTACGGCGAGCGGCGACGGCTCTATCGATAATTACGTGAACATGCTCAAGACGATTGGCGGTGGCGACATGACTGTTGCCGAGAATTACGAGAATGCGAAGAAGCTTATCGATATCGGTAGCTTTGCTGACTACATGGCCGCCCAGATTTACTACCACAATGGTGACTGGCCGAATAACAACGTGCGTGCCTGGCGTAGCCCGGACCATCCGTGGAAATTCATGGTGTACGACGTGGACCATGGCTTTGACTGGATGTGGGGCGTGAACGGTGGTGAATTCAAGCAGAGCAACAATATGTTTGAATGGATCAAGAAGGGCGGTGGCAACCATCCTTGCAAGGATGATACCTGTTTTGCCTCGCTGTACAACTCGCTCATCAAGAGCGAAACCTTCAAGCATGTGTTCTTGAACCACTCGGCCATGATGCTCGACAAGTACTTGAACGGTGCGAATGTGGCCAAGGTGGTGGATGCCATGGTGGGGACGATTCCGTCGACCGAGATGGATCGTGACCTTGAACATTTCAAGCAGAACGAAAAGTACTACAAGAACTATTGCGATGATGGATTCAGCAGGACGGGTAGCTGTATCAAGCAGTGGGCTTCGGAACGCGATTCCAAGGTATTGGCTGAATACAAGGGCGAGTTTGAAGGTATCGGTGACCCGGTATCTGTGACTATCAGCGTGGATGGCAACGGTACCGTGCTGATGGACGAAATAAAGATGTCCGGCAGCAAGTTCACGGGCAAGTTCTTCAACGGAGTCAAGATGGATCTCTCGGCCGTGGCTACAGGTGGCGGCGTATTTGAATCCTGGTCCGATGGAGAAACTTCTCCGACGCGTACGGTGACTATTACCGACGGCCTCTCGCTTACGGCCAAGTTCAAGTAAGATAGCGGTCGCAGAAAGAGTATAGGCGCGGGCGGAAACGTCCGCGCTTGTTGTATCAGCTTGATGTTTTTCTAAATTTGCTCTTATGGTAAGTCCCATACGCAAGATGTTCGACGAGATTGCGAACCGTTACGACTTCTTGAACCATTTCTTGAGTTGTGGTCAAGATGTCGTGTGGCGCCGCTATTGCTGTCGGCAGATGAAGAAGTTCTGTCGCAATCTGCAGGTTTTTGGCGGCATGCGGGACGTTACCCTTTTGGACATGTGCGGCGGGACAGGCGACTTTGCGAGGGCGTTCCGCAAGGCGCTTGGACGCGACTGCGTAAACGCCGTTGTCGGCGATTTTTCGTACGGCATGCTGCGCCTTGTGCGCCCCAAGGGCATTAATGCCACTGCCGTGCAGTGCGACGCGATGAAACTCCCGTTCGGTGATGAATGCTTCAAGATGATGCTGAACGGGTTCGGCATGCGCAATGTGCCCGATGCCCGTGGCGCCTTGCAAGAAAGCTTCCGTGTGCTGGAACGCGGCGGGTACCTGTGTGTGCTCGAGTTCTTTGCGCCGAGGAATTTCTTCAACCGTTTCTTTTATAACGTTCTTGCTCCCGTCTTTATCCCGCTCATGGGCGCTTTCTTTAGCGGCAAGCGGGATGCCTACGTATACCTGGTACAATCGGTAAAGCGTTTTTTGCCCGTGAAGGATTTTTGCCGCATTGCCGAAGAGTGCGGCTTCGAGGTTGCCAAGGTCAAGAGTTTCAACGGCGGGATTTCTTACGGGGTGTTCCTGAGGAAACCCGCGGAGGCGCCCCGTGGCTAGATTCATCCTCGGTGTTACAGGCGCGAGCGGTGCGGTTTACGCGACGCGTACGGCAATGCACTTGAAGCGCCTCGGGCACGAGGTGTCGCTGATAGTGACGGCGCCGGGCCGCGAAGTCGTGGAATACGAAGGTCAGAAGGAGCTTTTTAGTTTCGCGGACATGACCTTTGACGTTGATGATTTTTTTGCGGAGTGCGCGAGCGGTTCTGCTGATTACGCCGGCATGGCGGTAGTTCCCTGCTCCATGGGGACTCTCGGCCGTATCGCGGCGGGGACGTCGGACAACCTCTTGGTGCGCAGTGCAGATGTGTGTCTCAAGGAGCGTCGCCCGCTTGTTATTGTACCGCGCGAGATGCCGTACAACCTGATCCATATCGAGAACATGGAACGCGTGACTCGGGCGGGCGCGGTAGTGATTCCCGCATCGCCGCAGTTCTATAGCAAGCCTGCGACCATCGAGGAACTGGTGGATACCGTAGTCGCAAAAATCCTGAAACACCTCGGTGCGGCTTCGGCAGAATCCTGCGCAGCAATCGTGAAACCGTGGGGAAACCCCGAGCCCCGAACATCAAAATGACTATGTTGAAGAAGATTCTTGAATTCGGTCACATGGTTCGCTTTAGCCATTCGCTGTTCGCGATGCCTTTCGCGCTTGGCTCCATGTGGGTGGCGGCGAACGGATTCCGCGATATGACCGCGGCGGAAACAGCCCGCATTGTATTGCTTATTGTGGGCTGCATGGTGACGGCCCGCAACAGCGCGATGAGCTTCAACCGCATCGCCGATGCCGATATCGACGCGAAGAACCCGCGCACGGCGAAGCGTCATTTGCCGGCGGGGCGCTTGAGCAAAACCTCCGTTATCGCTTTCCTCGCTGTCAATGGCGTGCTGTTCGTGCTATTTGCCTGGCTGTTGCAGCCGCTCGCCGGAATGCTTGCGCTCCCTGTATGGCTGCTTCTGCTTTCCTATTCCTACTGGAAACGTTTCAGTTGTCTGTGTCACTGGTTCCTCGGCTTTGCCATCGGCATGAGCCCGCTCGGCGCTTGGATTGCCATCCGCGGGGAGTTCGCGGTGTTCCCGATATTCCTGCTCGTGATTCTCATGCTGTGGATGGGCGGCTTCGACATCATCTACGCCACGCAGGACGAAGAAATCGACCGTGCGATGGGACTCCATTCGGTGCCCGCCCGCTTTGGCCGCAAACGCTCCCTGCAGATTGCCTTCTGGAGCCACGTCGCCATGCTCGCCCTTTGCGTTGCGTTCGGGTTTGTGTGGAACATGGGCGCCCCCTGGTGGGTGGTGACGGGACTCATGGCCGCCGCTGTTCTGTACATTCATTTATTCCGCAAGTCCGACGATCTCGACGCTATGAACCGCGACTTCTTCTTGGCGAATGTCGCTATAAGCGTTCTCGTGATGGCGGGGCTCATTGTATGGATTTGCCTGGGAGGAGACGTCAATGCCCTTTATTAAGAAGACGAACGGAAAGTTTACGACCGAAGACAAGGTCAAGATGTTCCAGCAGATGGGTTCCGTGGGCGCGGTGCTTGCGCTTGCGTTCGTGATTCTCATCGAGACGGGTATGGCGGGCGAATACAAGCCGCAGGCCGAGATGGGCCTCACCGCGATGATTGTGGTGCTTGCCGTTTCGCTTATCGGGAGCATGTATTTCAAGCGTAAGCTGTAGCTAGATTTCCAGGTCGGCGGAATAGACTGTCTCGGTTGTCCCGTCGTCGCATTCGAATAGCAGGCTGCCATCGTCGCGCATGTCGACGATGCGGCCCGTTTTCTTTTGTACGCCCGTGCCGCCATCGCGGTTCTCGTCGGTGCAGCGGTTGTTTACGACAATGGTGCCTCGCGCACCGATGAACTGGTCCATCTTGCGCCACGCATCGACCCAGGGGCGGATTCCGAAGGCGCGGAATTGCCCGACGGCGCGCTCCAGGTTCCCGATTAGCGCCTGGAGCAGCTTTTCGCGATTTACCTCGTGGCCCGCGATTTCTTTAAGCGTGGTGACAGGCCGCCCGAGATTTGCGTAGTCCGCCGGATCGCTGTTCACGTTGATTCCCACGCCCATGTTAATGGCGGTTGCCGTACCGGCAGGCGATTTTATATAAACTAATTCGGCGAGAATCCCGCAGAACTTGCTCTTGCCGCAGAGGATGTCGTTGGGCCATTTGACGGTGACTTTTCCGATATCCTTGTTGCCGAGGCCCTGTGCGTTGGAGTTGTCTTGCAAATCGCGGAAGACCTCCGCGAAGGTAAGCGCTGCGACCTGCGTAACCTGCGGTGCCGAGGCAAGCGGGATGCCGTCGAGTGGGACAAGGATGTTAAAGTAGAGGTTGAGCCCTGCGGGGGAGGCCCAGGTACGTTCGTGTCGCCCGCGGCCCGCCGTTTGCGTATCGGCGACAATCAACGTGCCGGGGACGATGTCGCCGACGGCGGCGCGAGCCTTCATCAGGCTGTGCGTACTTTCAATGCTTTCGTAAAGGATTGCCGGGGCGTTACCGAATCCGGTAAGGCGCCAGTCAGTGAATCTTGATTCGAGTGAAAACATCTCTCGACTAATTGTCTTCTTCCTGCTTTTCCTGCAGTTCCTTGAGGGCTTCTTCGGGGAAGATCACGAAGAACTCACGCTTCTTGTCTTCGAAGAGTTGCAGCATGCGTTCCTGTTCGAACTGTTCGCGGTCGATGTTCTGCATGAAGAATTCGTCGCGTGCAAAATCGCGCGTGGTCATCAGCTTCTTGATGTCTTCGGAAAGGTCCACGTTGTCCCACAGGATGTAGTAGGACTGCACGTCAAGGCTTCCGAAGATGTCCACGTTCAGCATGATGGAGTTGTTCTTGCTGGAATCTACAAGCTCGACCTTGGTCTCTCTCTTCTCGGGTCGGAAAATTTCCACGTCGCTGACCGGCCGCGTAAGGTCGGCCGGTGCGTTTTCGGCCCATACGCCAGAAACGAGCGCAAAGGTTGCAATTGCGCCGAAGGTCAGGGAACGGATTGTCGTCTTTATCAACGTCATGCTATCAATATAAATCTTAGTTGCCCAAAAAGGTAGCCCGTGCAAAATGATGTGAGCAAAAAAGCTCGAATATGGCCTAAATTGCCAGGGGCATCCAGGGCTTTACCACGTCTATGGAGGTCAGTTTGCCCTGTTTTTTCCTCCGGATGGCCGCGGCGGCGATCATCGCTCCGTTATCTGTACTGAGGCTCCTGTCCGGGATGCAGAAACGGATTCCGTGCTTGCTGCAGTAGTCTTGCAGGCGGGTGCGCAGCCATGCGTTAGCGCTCACGCCGCCGCCCACTACGAGTGTCTTCATGCGGGTCTTCTTGAGGGCGGTGATAGTCTTTGTGACGAGGCTGTCCACGATGGCGTCTTCGAGGCTTGCGCAAATGTCGCCCAGGTTTTTCTGGATGAATTCGGGGTCGTGCGTTTCGGTATAGCGGAGTACCGCCGTCTTTAGACCGCTGAACGAGAATTCGCAGTTGTCGTGGGTGTGCAATGCTCGCGGAAATTCCACGAACTTGCGGTTCCCGTTCTGGCCGAGACGGCTGATGGTGGCGCCCGCCGGGTACTTGAGCCCGAGGAGCTTGCCGCACTTGTCGAACGCTTCGCCGGCGGCATCGTCGCGGGTGCGCCCGATGCTAGTGTACTTGAATCCGGGCTCCTCCATCACGAGTTCGGTATGCCCGCCCGAGACGGTGAGCGTGAGGAACGGCGGCTCGATGTCGGGGTTGCTGAGCCATGCGGCGGCGAGGTGCCCTTCCAGGTGGTTCATGCCGTAGGCGGGAATCTGCAAATCGCGGGCAAGTCCCTTGGCAAAGCTTGCGCCTACGAGGAGCGGGCCCATGAGTCCCGGGCCGGTGGTGAATGCGATGGCGTCGATATCCTTGAGGCTGATGCCGGCTTCCTTGACGGCGGCTTCGGCGATGGGAGCAATCTTTTGTAGGTGGGCTCGCGCCGCAATCTCGGGGACTACGCCTCCGTACAGGGCGTGTTCGTCAATCTGGCTGTACAGCGGGTTCGAAAGGACTTTGAGTGGTTCGTCCTGCAGCACGGCGCAGGCGGTCTCGTCGCAGCTGGATTCGATTCCAAGCCAAATCATTCTTCGTCGTCCTCCTCGTCTTCTTCTTCGCCGTAATCTTCGTTGGTCTTGTTGATGACCACGGGCGGCTTGACTTCCTTGCGTACGAGGGCGACCTTGTCGGGGATGACTTCGATGGCCTTGATGGACATGTCGCGGTTGATTGCCTGCGGAAGCTTGAGCTTGACGGTCGGGGCGAGGCTGTCGACGTCTTCGATGGCGAAACGGTTGTATTCGATGAACAGTTCGAGGTTTTCGCCGCTGATGGAATCAAGCACCGCTTCGCCGCCGGTAACCTTGACGGAAACGGTGTCGGGCTTGAGACTTACCAGCGACTTGTCGAAACGGCCAATCAGGCGTACCGGGATGTTCTTGAATTCCTTGGTCGCAATCTTCTGGACGTTCACCTTGATGGAAATGCTGGAATCGCTCGGCGTCACGTAGGCGGGGAACTGGCCGAAGTTGAGCGGGACGGAGAATGACCTGCTTTGCTTGAGCGTGTCGAAATGGATGGAGTCCGTGGGAATTTCGAAAATGCGGGTAATGGCGTTGCGTGCGCCCGAGACGGTCACAAAATTGGGTGACAGCGTGGGTTCGTCGGCGAGCAGGTAGCCGGCCGCGGTGCTGAAGGATGCGTTGGCGTGCACGGGAATTTCCCTTTCGATGCGCGTGTCGAGCTCGAGGTCGATGAACAGGAGCTGGTTGTCGGGTTCGACGAACCTGATGTTCGGGAAATTCGGTGCGGAGAAGTTGCGTGCGTATATGTGCTTGCGTGTCGCCCCGAGCTCGGCATCCTGGAGGTCGATAATGATGGAGGCGACGGAGGAATCGCCGAGGTTGATGCGGCTGCGCATGCGCATCAGGTTAAAAGCTTCGCCCTCGACCGTCACGGACAACGTCTGGGGCGGCTTGGAGGCTATCGCGAGCATCTCGGGTAACTTGACCAGCCTTACGGGAACGTCCATCGTCATCTGGAACGTGTTGAAAGACATGACGTACAGCCACAGCGCGATGGCGAAGATGAATGCCGTAATCTTTAATCCGAGGTGTTTCATAATTGCCTTGTATAGAACCCCATAAAAAATAATTATATTCCAGGCGTGTTCGGACAGCTAGGCTACTTAATAGCGGAATCTTTCCGCGGTTGGAAACAGCAGCGGACGGTTATTTTGCCGTCGCTTATCACGATATTTCTTTGTTCGTTACTGCTCGCGTCGTCGCTGGTGGCCCTGTGTGGCGTGGTTCGCCTGCTCGAGACCGAAAAGGCCCTCTACTCCGTGGAGGCGTTCCTCCCGGGCGAAATTCCCGCCGACTCCGTCGAGGCCATAAAGAAGGACCTGCTGCGCACCAAGCATGTAGGCTCGGTCGAGTACGTGAGCGCCGATTCCGCCCTGGCCGATTTCCGTAGGCACTTCAACGGCGAAATGCTTGACCTGGTGGAAGGGAACCCCATACCACCCTTTTTCCGCATCCGCCTCGACGACGAGAGCCTGAATCCCGTAGACCTCATCGATGTCCGTAACGCTATCGGACGTACGGGCAATTTTGAAGAAGTCCAGGCCCCGGTGGAATGGGTCGAGAAGATTTCTGCCTGGAAGTTCAGGATGGTTTTCTGGCCGGTATGCCTGAGCATCCTCTTGCTTGTTACGCTTTCCCTGATTATCTGCAATTCCGTAAGGCTTTCGCTCTTGAGTCGCAAGCTTCTTGTCGAGAACATGAAATATGCGGGAGGGAGCTACGCGTTCATCGAGTTCCCGTTCGTGCTGGAAGGGTTCATGCAGGGCTTGCTCGGTAGCGGAGGTGCAGCACTCCTTCTTGTTGTGCTCATGAACTCCGTCGAGGAGGCCTTACCGATGGTGGGCGCCTACATGGCGGGGGCAGGTTCGCTGCTTGTTCTCGTGGTCATGATGGTGAGCGTCTTGTCTGCCTATTTTAGCTTCCGCACGGTGCGCAGCTTTTTGCTCGCAACGCGGAATGAACAGGTTGGCTGATGTTGTCTGCCCGCCTTGTCGCCTTGATGTTGTGCCTGCTGGTGGGCGTATCCATGGGAGCCCCCAAGAAGACGGACGCCCAGATTAAGGAACAGAAGACCGCCCTCAAGAAACTGGAATCGGACCTCGCCAAAAAGCGCAAGGAAATTGCCCAGCTCGAAAACGAGGAGAAGGGCGTGCTCAACACAATTTCGCTGTTGGACCAGAACCTGAACCAGACCCGCACCTACATCACGGAACTCTCGAAAAACGAGGTGCTTGTTCAGCGGGCGTTGGACCAGCTGGTTCACGATATTGATTCCCTGGACGCAAAGATTGCGGCCCGCAAGGAAACGATGAAAAAGCGCGTTAGAACTTTGTATGTAAGCGGCCGCGGAACCGAGGCCAAGGCCCTCTACAGCCTACTTACGCAAGAAGACAATCCGGACCGCCAGGCCTATTGGGTGCACCGCATACTGAACCAGGACCGCGAAGAGGTTGAAACGCTCACGCGCATGGTCAAGGAACGCGACGAGATGCGCCAACAGCAGGCCTCCCACCTGGTGGACCTCGCCCAGCTGCGCAGCAAGAAGGCGGCCGAAGAGAAAGGCCTTGTAAGCCAGATGAGCGGGCAAGAGAAAATGCTCATGAGCCTCAAGCACGACAAGGCGATGCAGAGGCGCGCGCTGGAAGAGTTTGAACGTAACCAGAAGGTCATGCTTGCCTTGATCAAGAAACTCGAGGAAAAGCGCAAGAAAGAAATTGCCGCGGCCAAGAAGGCGGAAGCCGAAAAGAAGAAGAAAGCCAAGGGCAAAAAAGAAAAGAAGGAAGTCGTAAAGCCGAAGGCGACGGTCGCCACGACGGTCAAGGGGCCCAAGTGCATGCCGCTGGAAGGCGAAATCATAAGCCAGTACGGCCTGCAGGAGCATCCGGTACTCCATATTGCCACGCGTAACCTCGGTATCGAAATTCGCGGCAAGCGGGGCAAGGCGGTGCGTGCCGCCGCGGCCGGGACGGTCGCCATGGTTGCCGAAATCGACGGCCGCGGCCCCTCCGTAATCATCGAGCACGAAGGCGGTACCTATTCCGTGTACGGGCACCTGCGCTCCATCCGCGTCCAGGAGGGTAAAGAGGTGCGTAATTGCGAAGAAATCGGCGAAGTCGGCGATATTGCAAGCTTAAATGGAATTAAATTGTATTTCCAAGTTAGTGAGGGGACCCAGACGGTGGATCCTCTCCAGTGGTTGAAGCAAAAATGATCGAGTATCGACTGAATGGCCCCGCGTCGCAAGAACGCCAGCGAATCCGCCTGATGGCGGCTCTTCGCGAGAACCGATTCCCGCAATCGATTCTTATCGACGGTCCTGCAGGCATTGGCAAGAAGGCCCTCGCTATCGAGGTGGCCAAGGCTTTGCAGTGCAGCGATCCGAACATGCGCCCTTGCGGGCATTGCTTTGGCTGCAAGATGGCTGTCGACCGTGGCGTCACCGACAACTGGGTGATTCCCATGGAAAGCAAGGAAGCCCACGCGAAAAGCTCCGACGACGTATCGGCTGGCAGTACCGCCAAGACGGTCGAAGACTTTAAGCAGGCCTACATCGAAGAAATTTTCAAGAATCCCTACAGGATTGACGTGTTCAGCGCCGGTGCCGAAATCTCGGTCGGCCTCATCCGTTCCATGACCTCCGCCTTCGCTCTCAAGGGCGACCGCGTACGCGTGGTGATTGTCGCCGAGGCGGACCGCATGAACGACTCCGCGTCGAACGCCTTCCTCAAGACTCTGGAAGACGTCCCCCCGAACACCTATTTCATCTTGACCACATCGTCCCGCGAGAAGATGCTGCAGACAATCCGCAGCCGCTGTCTCGCCTTGCACTTGCTGCCCCTGTCCGACGACGAAGTCCGCAGCGAGACGCTTCGCATGCTGGGCGAGGACGCCGATGCCGATGAGGTGACCGACGATGCCGTCGGGCTTTCGGTCGGGTCTCCGGGCAAGGCGCTTTACTATGTGGGTGCCGGTAAAAAGTGGTGCGAACTTGCCGCCTCGTTCGTGAAGGGCTCCCTGCTGGCGGACTACTACGACCTCTTTGCCAAACTTTCTGAGGCCGAACTGGACGAGGCCGCCGAGGCCAACCGCTTCCTCGAGGTGGTATCGTTCCTCATTTCGGATTTGATGCGCGCGAAGTCCGGTGCTAGGCTGCGCATCCCTGCCACGACGGCCCTTGTGAACATCGATGCGTTCCCGCGCGTGAATGTTGCAGCGCTCGAACGTGCGCTCGAAACCGTGCAAGAGACCATGAGCCGCGTGGCGAGCCGCCGTACGGCCCCTCCCATGCTGTTGCAGTCGCTTTCCATCAAGCTTTTTGAAGGATGCAAGTGATGGAAGATCTGGTCGCCTCTACGCTTTCGCAGGAACTCAAGATCCCACACCTCGTGGCGAGATTCCTCGTGTCGCGCGGGGTGACGAACGTGTCCGACGCAAGCCGCATTCTGTGCGGAGCCAAGGACGACGTGCTTGACCCGATGCGCATCATGGGCATGGACGGCGCTCTCGACTGGATTCTCAAAGTCCGCGATTTGCACGAAAAAGTTTTCATCTTTGGCGACTACGACCTGGACGGCGTGACCTCGGTGACGCTTTTGACGCGTGGACTCAAGGAAATCGGGGTGGAATCGGAGTGGCGCTTGCCGAACCGCTTTGGCGACGGGTACGGACTTTCGATGTCCGCGGTCGACGAGATGTTCGAAGCCGGAGCGCGCTATGTGATTACCGTGGATACGGGCATAACCGCGAATGCCGAAATCGCCCACGCCAAGGAACTCGGCATGGCCGTGATGGTCATGGACCATCACCAGCCCAGCGGCGAAGGGCTGCCTGTCTGCGACGTGCTCCTTGACCCGCACCAGGAAGGGGATTCCTACCCGAATCCGGAACTTTGCGGCGTAGGCGTTTCGTACAAGTTTATGTGCGCGCTGTATGCGAAGCTTGGACTCCCGGAACCCGAGAAGTACCTGGACCTTGTCGCGCTCGGAACGCTTGCCGACCTGGTGCAGATGACGCCCGAGAACCGCTATTTTACAAAATCCGGCCTGCGCCAGCTGCAAAAGAGCGAATGGCCCGGCCTCCAGGCGATGTATTCAAACCTCATGAAACCGGGAAGCGCCGTGGGCGGCATCGACGTGATGTACAAGATGGCCCCGCTCCTGAATGCCCCCGGCCGCATGGAACGCCCCGACCCCGCACTCAAGCTGTTGCTTTGCGACGACCGCAAAGACGCTCCCGCCCTGCTTTCCGAACTCAAGGACTGGAACTCGCGCCGCAAGCAAAAGGAAGCCGAGATTACCGAGATGGCGGTGGAGCAGGTGCACAAGGTCTATGGCGACAAGATTCCCACCGTCCTCGTGGTTGCTGGCGACAACTGGCATGTGGGAGTCATCGGTATCGTTTCTGCAAAACTCGCCCAGGAATACGGCCGCCCGGCCGCTGTTCTCTCCGTGGCCGACGGCATGGCCCATGCGAGCGCACGCGCGGTACCGGGCTTCAACTGGCACAGGGCCCTTTTTGAATGCCGAGACCTCTTTGACCGCTGGGGCGGACACGCCAATGCCGCAGGTTTCTCGCTCTCGGCAGACAAGGTCGACGAACTGCGTGAACGCCTCGAAGAATCGGCGCGCGAGCAGGGCTACAACGGCGAAACGCCCGCTGCCGACGAGCTGCACTCTTTCGATATCCGCATCGCCTTGCGCGAACTTGTCGTGGAGGGCCTGCAGAACGTGGACTCCGCCGCGGTGAGGTTCCCCGCACAGACTCGCGAGCATACGGTTCTCGAGTACTTCGACCTGATGGAACCCTTTGGCGGGAACTTCCCGTACCCGACCTTCCGTGCCGACGGCGTGAAGGTCCACCGCCTCCGCGAACTCCGTGGTGGTCACCTCCAGATGGAAATCTCCCAGGCGGGGAGCCGCATCTACCCGGCTATCGGTTTCGGCCTGCGCAAGTGCAAGTCCAAGGTCGGAACCCGCCAGAACGTCTCGATAGTCTTCGAGCCGACGTGGAATTACTATAACGGGCGCAAGTCGCTCCAGCTCTGCATCAAGTCCATCGAATAGGCCCTTATGTTCTGGCGCAATTTCCCGCTCATCGTGATGTTCCTTGTTTTCGCGGGCCTCCTGTACGTGCTGTTCAGCATCCCGCGTTCCGTCCCCAAGCCCGTCGTGCCTTTTGTCCCCGAGCCGGAAGAGGACGCTCCCGGGTTCAGCGGCCGCGTCGTGATGCCGGGCATCGACGACATCTACGTTCTCGACAATTCTGCGGGCCGCGACATAGGCCAGCTGGTGCGCTTTTTGCAGGGCCGTGCCGCAGGGCTGCACTACCTTGCCGCGGAACATTTCCGCAACCTCCGCAAGTCGCGCCGGTCCTCGGCTAAAAAGGATGCCCTAGCCGACGATGTCCTGGTCGGCGTCCGCATGACGCTCGATTCGCTGGGGCGGTTCTCGCTCGACGAGTTCGTCTTCTCCAATACGGAGGACGAGGCCTTCAAGAAGGCCTTTACCGACCATGTGCAGTATTACTGGCGCTACCCGAAAAGCGATTCCGGCAAGCTGGAATTCTGGGTACCCATCCGCTGGATGGCGGAATACTAGGCCTTGAGAATCTTGAGCAGCTGTTCGGTGCGCTTCTCGATGAGGATGAACGCTTCGAACATGCGGGCTTCACGCCACTTGGTGAGGTACTTGGCACGCCATTCGGCAGCGACCATGTCCGGGGCCTCGGGGGCGTCCTCGTTGCGGTACCACACTTCCTTGGTGATTTCCTTGATCATGTCGCCCATTTCGGCGGCGGGCTGCAGGCTGCCCTTGCAAAGCAACAGGGCACGCAGGTTGTCGAGGAGGATTTCGTCGGTGGGGGAGTCGGAATCGTCGCGGGCGCAATCCCAGATTTCGCCGCGGTGGCGTTCCGTCCAGCCCATCAGGTGCTCTTCCGTCTTGGTCAGCTCGCCCTTGGCAAGCTTTTCTTCTACCGCCTCACGCGGGTAGTAGATGCTGTTGGGATAGAATTCGATCATGTCCGACCTCGCAAAGTTGAACAATGCCCAGGGCGGGACTTGAACCCGCACGAGGTTGCCCCCAAGGGATTTTAAGTCCCCAGTGTCTACCATTCCACCACCTGGGCAGGTTGTGCGGTGCAAATATAGCAAAAGTTGACCCCGCAATTTTTTGCTAGATTGTTGGCATGAACGCATTTATCCGTACCCTCGCCCTGCCGCTTATCGCCGTGGCGGCCCCCGCGCTTGCCTACGACGGCGACATGGACGTGTACCACGAGTTCAAGGAAGAACTCGCGCTGATTCGCGACGGTTACGTGGCCTGCCTCAACATGGTCATGGAAACGGCCACGGAAAACGATGAGGAAGGCTGGTTCAAGATGCGCGACCGCGGCGAGGCCGCGACCTGGAAGGACATCGAGTACGACGCTCCGGCCAAGGACCAGCTGCCGCACGTGACCCTCGAGGAAATCCCGTACGGCTTTCGCATAAGCGGGGCGGACGGCGCCTACAAGGTGGACGCGAAGGTGCGCGTAGTGACCCGCGATTCCGACATCTTTTACGATGTGCAGTTCGCCAAGGGGAGCAACGGCCCGGGCAAGGAAATCTTTGGTGAGGTGTTCCGTAACGACCGTGTGGTGTTCTATGATGAGTCCAGCCCCTGCAAGCGGCAGTCGGTCACCTGCGTGCACGAATACGCCAAGGGAACCCTCGGAAAATCAAAAAAATAGGGTTTTTGGCGCGAAAAAGGGATTTTTATCACAATGGTAAATAAAAATTTACCGCTTGCAAAATTTTTTGTATATATTATAGATTGCCTAGAGGCAGTATTTATACGAGGAGCGTGCCGATGAAATTGGCTGATAAACCCGGAAAAAGGGGTGTTACCCTTATTGAGGTTCTCGCGGTGGTGACCATCATGGGAATCCTTTCCGGTATTGGTGTCGCAAGCCTCAGGTCGGCCATGATGAACAGCCGCATCAAGGACGCGGGCATCAACGTGACCGCCTTCATGGAACGCGCCGCCAACGAGGCGACCCGCCTCGGCCAAAAGCTTTGCCTGGTGGCAAGCGGTCAGACCATGACGCTCTACAAGGATGAATGCGGTGATACCTACGGCGACAAGGTTGCCGAGTTTAAACTGGAATCGTTGAATACGTTCGTGACGACCAACAACAACGTCAACTGCCCGGAGCTGCCGTCGGATAAGAATACTCCTGCGGACAAATTAACCCTCACTCCGAAAGTCGGTGTATCCCCGATTCCTGCGGGCTGTTTCCTCATCCATTACGGGAACTCCGACCGCTACGCTTCTTCCATCAAGCTTTCGACCAAGTATGGCGTGTATTATAAGTTGAGTTACGATTCGGGTTCCAGCTGGTTTGAACCGTAGGTGGTGCTATGGAAAAGATTCTCAAGAACAAGAAGGGTTTCGGCATAACGGAGGTGCTTATTTCGGCTTTCGTGCTGGGCTTGCTTTATATGGCCATCCTCCACATGCAGACCGGCAACCGCGAAGCCCTGCTGCGCATTCGCGGCCGTGACGGCGCCATTGAGGTGGCCCAGCAGGTGCTGGATTCGCTGAACCGCATAGGGATTGCGTCGATTCCCGACCCCACAAGCGCTGCCGAGGGCGACGGGAACGTTCTGGATGGGAACTACGTCTTGGAATTGCCGAAAATCAGCCGTTCCTGGGATAGGAGTTCCAAGGTCGGTGGAGGTCAGACATCCATTGAGTACACCCCCGTCATAACGGTATCCCCGACGTCGGAATATACCGCTACGAATTCGTCTTACTATGAATCTGTGAGCCATGTGTATGCGAAACAGGTGAACGTGCAGGTCTCGTGGCAGTTCAAGGGGTCCAGGCAGTCTGTCAACCTGACCTCCGTTATCCGCTAGGTCGGGTCCCCTTTGGGGGGGGTGAAAATGCGTTCCAAATCACGTTTTCCATGAAAAAATTGCAAAAATAAACGTGATTTGCACCATAATGAAAAAAAAAGTTTATTTTTCGTAATACGGAATGTGTGGGTATGCATCCCGTGTTTTTCGGTATGCTCAACGTATATGAGGAAGCGATGAAACAGGCTTGTTGCAAACCAATGTTGAAATCCCGCAAGTCGGGCTTTACCCTCATGGAACTGTTGGTGTATATCGCCATCGTGGGCATCGTGGTTATTGTGGCAGGCCAGGCGTTCAGCAATTCCACCAAGATGCGCGTACGTACCCAGAGTATGCTTAAGGCTTCCGAGGTCGCGGAGAACGTGGCGACGCTATTCCGTGCCGACGTGGCGCAGACCGGCGCCAAGAGTTCTATGGAAGCGGGCTCGGTAGAAGGCGGTAACGAGTTTAGTGCGGTGAATGACAGTGTTTTTATCCATCCCGTGGATGTGACCAATCCGGACAATATAGATGTGTCCTCGTTCAAGGTCACCAATACGGCGGGATTCAGCAACTTGGTTGTACGCCGCATGCGTTATGACGAAAACGGCCATTATGTTTCGGTCGAGGAAGTGAACTGGTTCGTGGAAAATGAGACGCTCAAGCGCAGTTGCCGTACGGTCGTTGGCACGCAGGACGAGGAAGATTGCAAGAACGGATCCGCTACCGATGCAAAGGGGCGCGCCGTCGAAATTGCGACGGGCATTACCAAGTTTGTAGTGACTCCCGCGTTGCCGGGGGTGTATGCTGAAAATGAAGCCCAGGTGTTTCCTCCGTGTGTCGGAGGCTCGTGTTCCGAGGAGTTCCGCTTGGTGTCCAGAAGTGACGCCTCGGATTTTAGCGCAACGGTTATTTCTTATTCAGAAGACCATAAGACGGCGGAGCTTTCCGGCTTCGTGACAAATTACGATAAGGGAACAAATACCGTAGATGAATCCGGCAAGAAGATAAACCAGGTGCTGGCGATGGAAAATGTGGACAAGCCGGGCGCCAGCTGGAAGAATCTTTGTAGGCAGATTACCCTCGAACCGCACACGGAGTACGAACTCTCGTTTTCTCTGGCAGATGGTGGCGTTAAAGAGCAAATGAGAATGTTTGTACCTGGACGTGACTTTATGGCGGTGGGATTCCGTTATGCTACGAATGGCGAAAAGCCGGTGGGATTGGATGATTTCCTGTTTTATCCCCCGACTGACGAAAAGGCTGCGGGTACGCGGGCGGTGCGTTTCAGTGTCCGCGAAAAAATAACGAAGGCTTGTATCGCGTTTTCTTTTGCGAGCTATTCGCCGATTGCGGCAAACGGCAGTGTGACCATTTCGGATTTGCGCCTGAAGAAAGTTGAATCGGCGAATTACAAGTTTGACTATCCTGAAGGTTCGTTGACTCTCAAGGACAAGGCCAACGTGAAGGCGATGAGGCTTGTCTTTGGCGTGCAGCGTAACGGGGAAGAGGGAACAGATTCCCTGATTGTACGCATTCCGAGCAACGGCGTGAAGGACTAGGAGGAGATTATGTTCTTAGACGAAAGACGAATGACGAAAGACGAAAGAACGACGACTGCATCCTTCTCAAAGGCGGGTGTATCGCTCGTTACGGTGCTCCTCTTTATGCTGGTGGCGACTATCGCCGCTACGGCCACGTTCAAGTGGCTTACCTCCGAAGGTCGCTCTTCGGGATCCCGCATGCAAAAACAGGAAGCGTACCAGAGCGCCATGGCGGGTATCCAGAACGCCCGTGCCTGGATGACTTACAGTGCGAATGACGTGGGTGCCCTTATCAAGCAGTTCCGCGACGAAGGCAAGATGATCAAGCTGAACAGCAGACTTACGCCGTGGCTTCGCGCAAATCAGAAGTACGACGTGTGGCTTGCCGGCGTGAATACGAGCGCTGCGCACAACTTCAAGTTGAAGATTCTTTCGTCTGGCAAGTCCGCAGGTGGTTCGGTTCATAACGAGGTTGCGATATTCAATGTAGATGGCCTTTATCAGGTACAGATTCCCCAGGAAGTTGTGGGAATCAACTTTGACAAGGCTTTCGATGGCAAGACGACTGGTGTTACCGGTAGCGATACGATGCAATCGGGTATTATCCATGGTGACTTCACGGACCAAAACAATACGCCCAAGCTTACAGGGAACTTTATTATTTCGGGCGATATGGGGTTCGGTGGGCACATTCATGGCGATGGCGACATGTTCGTAAAAGGAAGCATCACTTCCAAGAACGGTGGCTATACGTTCGGCACAAGGCGCTACAACCCTCCCTTTAGCTATGAACCGGATACGAATGTGGTGTACGTTGGCGGGGATGTTGCGTGTGCCGACAACCAGCCCATTAAGGTTTATGGAGACTTGTACGTTGGCGGCAGTATCACGGAAAAATGTGCTATTGATGTGTCCGGTAACTTGACGATTGGCGGCTCTATCGAAAGAACAAGTAACGCGGCAAAGAAATTCACGATTGGCAAGAACCTTGTCTTTAAGCCCGATGCTGAATTTCACTGGACAACGACGATTGGGTACGGGGTAGATGCTCAGTCTGGTTCCGGTGTGGGTGAAAATACCTACCTGGCTAAACTCAATGGCAAGAACCGCGACGGAAACAGGAAAATCAATCTTGGAAAAAAGATATACCTGTACCAGAACCCGAGTTATAAGAACTGCCCGAACAAAAATAATCCTGGTGGGTTCCGACCGGATAACTGTAACTATTGCGAGGGCTTTTTTACGGACTGCGTTGGTACGGGCGATGAGATGGGGTCAAATGAGAATGACCGCTATTTCTCATTCTACAATAAGCGTGGTCCGCATGGCCCCGCCGGTCCTGGGCATGAACATCATGAAACAGGCCCTCTTGCCGGTTATACGTCGATAGTTGCTGACGAAAGAATCGTGGAATGGGCGAAAACGGATAACGTCTTGGGCAAGGCCGATGCGAACTATTGGAAGAATATCGCCAAGATGAACGCCTACGGCAACATCATCAAGAACGACGGAACAATTCCCCAGGCAATTTTCTTGAAGGATTCTGCACAGTGGATTGCCAAGGCTACGGAAAACGTCAGCAAGTGTGGCCTGGCTGCACAATGGATAATGAATGACAACGCTGTGAAAAAGTTGAATGAATGTTACATAGCGGCAAAAAAAGGGAATTGGCTATACAATGGAATTCTTCCGGTAGAATGGAAGTACAAGGAAAATGGTGTATGTAGTGGAGAAAAACTGAATGGAAAATTCTTGATTTACGCTTCTGAATCGGTGGGGAATACGGATTTGCCACCGACAACAAATGACGCTGTCGTAATGTTCTATTTCAGGAGAGGCGTGTCGGGACAGTTGAAGGGAAACCATTCCGGTCACAGGGATTGGGTCTACAATTACTTCATGTATTCCAGCGCCGATATAAAGGAACTATGGAACTTCAATATGAAGGGCAGTGTCGTCATGTCGAACGGGACGACACTTCAAAAGTACCAGGGTAGCAACAAACTCGAATTCAAGTCGGATGTCTTGAACTTCCTGGCCAGTGCGGGTGTTATTAGGGAAAATCCGGAGTTTACCGCTTTGGCTGGAGGCGCAGACCCGAGCCACGGTGGCGGTCTTGAAGCCGGTGCGGGAACATCTTACGACTCCTACTTTATTGCTGCTGCCCCCCAGCTGAACATTACGCTGGAGTCCCAGTACGAAAATAACGAGCCCCTCCCGGCGGATGGTGAGCAGCAGAACATCACGTCTTCGTTCATTGTCCTTCCGCGTGTGATTTACTTGCCCAAGGATCCGTACGGCAAGCTGGAAGATTACTTTAACGTCGTGAATCTGAATGGTGGCGCCGTTACTAAGAATGTGAGCAACGTACAGGGCTGTACCAGTATCCCGAAGACTGGGCTGCTTTATGATCGCTCTTCGCAGACGCCCGCTGTTTTGCCGGCCGGTATCCATGAATGTCGCTATGTTGCTGGTGGCAAAGAAGTCCCGTTCTACATCTTTGTTTCCAATGACGAATTGGGAAACAAACCCCAGGTGTGGTTTGAGACCGGAAACGTAGATATGGGAGCAACCTCCTCGCAAGAGGCGAATCTGGTGTGCAAGGCTGCACCGACGGGAGGAATGGAATTTACCGTGAAGGTTTCGAAGCCGACTTTGGCGGACAATACATGGCAGATTATAACGGAAGCGACAGCGGAAGCAGGTTCCTGTGGTCCGTCCGATTCCTATTGCCTATTCAAGATTTCCAGCAATGCGGAATGTAGCGAAACTAATCCGAAGACGCTATTCACGGTCAAGACCGTGGGTGCGACCGAGGGAACCTATACGTTCCAGTTGCTGGATTGCGTCGGGTGCCAGATTGCGAGCCCTCCGTCCGAAACGTTCCATATTTCAAGCGCTGTGACTGTTGTGCGTAATGACTTGGCGGAGTATTGTAGTCTTCCTGAAGCCAATTGTGACGCGACCCTTCTGGCTCAAGCGAATACGTCACAATGGCCGGACTGCAATGTGCCAGGAATTGGCCATTGGATAAGGGCTATTGGTTTCGATGGCAATAGTTGCTCTGCTGTTACGGACAATGAAATGTGGGGCTGTGGCGCGACGAGCAATATTCAGTTGGCTCTGACGGGTACTGGCATTCCGACTGGTTGCCAAGCGGTTATTCCGGAGGGTGAACACAATGTACTGCAGCAGGGTGACTTGATAACGGGCCATAGCCACACTCTCTATGCGTCTTTGAAGGCGAAGAAGGTGAACTTCCGTGTAGGATTTGCCGGAACGAATTACTCGGGCAAGACAATCACGGTCTCGTCGAATAGGTTCGATACGGATAGGTATTGTACTCCTACGTCTGAGTCGCAGGTCTGCAATTACGAACTGTTTGCCGGTGACGAGATTTCGGTGACCCTTACGGGAGCGAACAAGGATGAATTCTCTTTCTGGAAGTGTAACGAAGGTAGTACTAACTGTACAGTGAACGAGACTTTCTCTTCGGCAACGTATACGATTAACCAGGTTGGCGGGGACAACTCCATATCGGCCTGGTTCGGCCAAAAGGACAAACACTGCTTCTTTGATGACTTCCAGCGACCGGAAAAGGAGTGTACGGGCTCTGGAACTGACTGGAAGTATTGCTTCAGCTATTGCAAGAGCGAAGGGGCTTGTAAGATTGGAAATGAAAATACTGCTCAGGCTAAATGGATTGTGCTGGGTTCGGAAAATTTGAGAAACGAGTTGGAATATCATGATGGCAAGATCTGGCTGAACCGTTCCTATAACCGTCACAAAAAACAGACGGATGTCGATGCGCTGAAGGTGATGAGTACCGTGCAGGCTGGCTACTATGGCTCGCTGCGCGCCCAATTCCAGGTGCCCCGTCTGGGTCGTGAAAGCGACGAATCCTCTGCTAGGGTGAACAAGTCCGGATTTATACTGCGTTCCAATGACGACGCCACGAATTATATAATGCTGAACGTGTTTGCTAATAGGGATGGTAATCTGGCGGCCAAGGTGTGCATTGACAACGCCTGCCGTTCGGAAACGATGTCCTCCCTTGTTCAAGGAGCGATGTCGGTTTCCAGTACCGATATCATCACGATGACGGCCGAAATCAACAGGGAAGGCGCAAGGGACATCTTGTTTATTACCGCTGTAAAGGGCAGCTATGGCAGTTACAAGACGGTCACGGCCAGGTTCGACCTCTCGACGATCGACGGGTTCCTTGGATTTTCCAACTCCGTGAACGAATATGTCGGATTCAGCTTGGCGGATCCTGAATTCAAGGTGTACGATATGGGCTGGAAGAGCGAAACTTATAATGCGGAATGTTGGAAGACATACCCGACAGTCAAATGTTCCTTCCGTGCGGCATACCTGGGCGGTATTGTGCCCCAGAATCAGCCGACAAAGCCGTGGATTGGTCTTTCCAGCTGGTTCGACGAGAAGGGATGCGAACCTCAGTACCTCTACAATGGGAATGACGCGTGTGGTTCTTATAGAGATGATGCCGGTTATTCGGAATGCGTGGCGTCGGATTACTACAAGTTTACGACTGGTGGCCAGCATGGAACTGTCGATGAGCAAACGGTGGGTGATGAACAGCGTGTTATCGAAACAAAGATGGCAAAGGCGAAAATCAAGGAATGCCATAATACATACCTTTCTCAGAATGATAGGGCCCTCTTGTACGCCGAGGAGGCCCGTTGCGGAGAATTCTGGGTGGGCGCAGTGAATCCCTGTAACAGGAACGAAATGATTTTCCCGCTATCGTCTCCATCAACAACGATAGAGACGTCGCGGACGATATCGACCCATGTGGATGATAGTGATCTTCCGTCAGAATTTTTGACTGGTGAATTGTTCGCCATGCCTGCCGGTGTGGTGGCGAACCTCAGGAATGCCGCAATCAAGGTGACGATGAACAATCCGGATGCTTCGGAATTGGAAATCTATCTCCGTAGTAGCAAGGATGAGAACGCCTATTATGGCTCTAGTGTTACATACAGTACCTCGGCGGTGACAACGTCTAGGACTTCTGCCACAATTAGTGTGGATGAACTAGCCAACAAGTCTGGGTTTGATCCGGAGCATGTGACCGGTGTAATTATCAGGAATCATGGAACCTCGAATGTGACCATTACAGAAATCAAGAGCGTCTGTGATAATGTGGCGAGCATCCAGTGCAAAGATGCGGTGTATTCTGGCGACAAGTTCAAGGTGAATGCCGTCGTGAAACATGCCGAGGGAGTCAAATACTATAAGGTTGAGGGCTCGGAGAACTCGACGAACCTTGCAGACTTAGACTCCGTGAATTGCGATGATGGTGCAGGGTGGTGCCCCCAGGGTGATGAATTCGGCAGGGTGAATCTGTACAGTAAACCGTACAACCCCTACTCAACCGGTTTTACCGGGACCAAGTCGTATGTGTTTAAAGTTCACATGCATGGCGAAGACGGGAATGATGTTGAAGGTTCTCCGTGTTTCACTTCGCCAGCACTTGTCTTGCACCCGCTCAGCGGCGAGTGCAAGTGGTCTAGCACCAATACAAAACCGAGTGTGCAGCAGGGCAAGGGCTTGCCTGACTTCCAGTACAAGCTTGCCGATTGTGCCGGGGGCAATTGTGAGTGGGAAGTCATGCTTGACGGAACTACGCAACTCAAGGAGGGCGAAGGAACCGTAGGTGGATTTAGCAGTCTTCCGATAGATGTGCGAACTGGGAATAACTCGGAAGCGGCTCCTCTTGCAACGGGTGACCATAAGATTCGCTTTAGGAGCAAGTCGACATCGACTACACAGTTCAACGAATGCGAAATGACGTTCGAGGTGGTGGACGCCAATAGCGGTACTGGTAACTTGACATGTACTATGCCGTCTCAGGTCTTGCCGGGTAAGGCCCATAGTAGAATGTCTGTGTATTCATCTCTGTCGAATCAGAGATTTAGCCTTCGCTTTGATAATGGTTCTGCTGCATATACGGAATGGATTAATAACGGTGCGAATAATAGTTGGGGTGATTTTACCACGCCAACTGTTGTTGGTTCGCATACGTACCAAATTACAAAGGCTGGTGGAACGGAAGTTGAATGTAGCGGAACGTTTGAAGTGGCGAATGGAGTGACTTGCGAGATAAGTGATGATCAGTTCGTTGTTTCCAAGGCGTCGTTTGTCAATAGTTGCTATAATTGCACTTACACGAATGTGAATTGCGGAGGCGAGTGCTCGAAAAATCCTCACAGCTATCCGTTTACGCCCCCGACATCTGGCGCAAAGACTATGACTGTTTCTTGTACGTGCGATGAAGCTGCTTCGACCTGCTCCAAGAGTGTCGTGGCAACCGTAGTAGCTCCGACCGTCTCGTGTCCGACAAATCATGTAAACGTGGAACCAGGCGTAAATATTTCCTTTACTCCGACTTCGCTTACCGGTTGTGAAGGCGATTGTTCTTATTGGATTGAAAGCCAACCGCTAAAAACGACAATGAAGGAAGGGACGATAACATCAGCATCCTCTATCTCGTTCGCAAGTGAGCGTGACGCAGCATCTGAGAAATATACGCTTAATGTTCAAAATTCGGAGGGCACCGCAGTTTGTACTCTTTATGTTGATTACCAAGTGCCGACATTCGGATGCCCGGCAGGCATGGACAAGGCTGAGAAGTCGACTGTAACTATAGCTCCGTCGAGCGTGTCGAATTGTACGAGAGGATGCAAATATAAGGTTACTATGGGTAGTGCGACAGGTACGGAAGTCATCGAAGAGCCTTCAAGCTATTCGTATACCTATACTTCGGGAACTCCCGGCAATTTGGGAAGTTTTACTGGAGAAGAGGCTGGCAGCGATTCAGTTACCTATTATGTAACGATGAGTAATCCTGCCGGTGCGGGCCAGACTTGTCATTTTGGTATAATGTACAAGAGTGAAGACGATATGTGCCATTGTACTTGTGGGGATGATTGTGGTAATATAAGAGTTGCAACGATGAGTGAAAATCACAATGGACCTGGAATGTTCTGTTTCTTCATGGATGACGAGAATGTAAAACTTAGAATGGATACATACACTAAGGAAGACGTTGGCACAAATGCTAACTCTCATTGCTCTGTAACAATAAATGGAACGTCGCTGGCAAAATTCAGCGCGACAGAGCTAAAAAATCTCGTTTCGACAAAAATAGATGGGGGTTATTACATTTACGTGGGCAATGATGCGTCTGCGGTTCAGAATACACATTATTGCTCGTTCCAATTCGAAACAAGTCACACTTCCTCGACAAATCCATGCGGCAGTGGAGGTGGTGGAAGTATCACCCCTGGTGATGGTGCGCTGACTGCAGGTAATTCAAAGACTGTTGCTTGTGGCAGTTCTGTTCAGACAAATATAAGTTGTTCAGACCAATGCTCCAAATTGCAGTGTTCGGGCCCGTTTGAATCAATAGAGATGATTCGGTCATCGAATAATGAAAAGAAAACAGGGGACAAAAATTATATGCCTCCCTTTACAGTAAATGGCAATGGTGGCCCAAGTACGCTTATAGATGAATTCTCAACAGATTGTGGCGATCAAACAGGCAATTTAACTTGTGTAGCCTCTTGTAGTTGTTAAATTTAAATTCGAAAACGACTCCCCTCCAAGGGGAGTTTTTTTATATATTTCCCCTTGATAGCTTTCAATCCCGCTGACAGTAATTCGATGGACGCCTCTGGCGTCTGTGTCTGCGTCTCGGTCATGGCTTTAAGCAAGCTAAAAACCGCGACTCTTGACTTGACTCGATTCGGGCGGGTAGTTAAACTCTCTGCTTGACGCAGTCCTCCCTTTGCCAGTGCATCTCGCTGTGCAATTCGCGGACAGAACCTCTGTGGGGGAACGGCCCCGTTGCGCTCAACGTAGAGCTCCCTGCATTATTTGCAGGCCCATATCCACAACAATAAACTTAAACGCCCTTTTGGCGTGTTCTTGCAACATGCCAAATCGGAAAATCGCCATATACGGCAAAGGGAAAATATGACTAAGGAACAATATGCCGAAATGCTCAAGGATATTGGTGAAACCCACAAGAACGGTAAATATATCGCATAAAAAAACAAGCTTCCCGGTTTCCCAGGAAGCTGTTTTGTCTTATAGGAGAGACTTGTTAGAGAGAGACTTTGAACGTGTGGCCGCCAACCTTGACGAGGTACACGCCCTTGGCGCCGGTGAACACCTTCTGCAAGAATCCGAGTCCGCGGGTGGTGCGTACGACCTGGCCGAGGGAGTTCGTGACCGTGATGGCCATGCCCTTGGCGCCTTCGACGACGATGTAGTTGTCGGAAGACCTGTACACGGCAATCGCGGCGAGGCTTGCCTGTTCAACCGGCAGCGCTATCGTGGACGAAGAGCTCAGTTCGAACGATGCGGAGGAACGCACCACGGTGGAGCTGGAGGAACGATGGCGAGAGCTGGAAGAGCGGTGCGTGGGGGTGCTGCTGGAGGACTGGGCGACAACGGAGCTGGAGGATTCCGGTTCGGGACCCGAGCCGCCTTCGCCAGAGATGGTGATGTCGCCTGCGTTCGGGACGGCGTCGAAGTAGACGTAGCCGCCTTCAACCTTGGATTCGAGCTTGGCACCGGCCTGCGTCACGTTGGCGGTGGAACCGCTGTACTGCACGCGGATGGAAAGCGGGTAATCGTAGTCTGAAACATTGTCCTTGATGTTGTGGGTCAGCTTGACCGTGATGGTGCCGCTGCCGCTGGCTTCAACCTTGGCGGCCTTGCGTTCCTTGATGTACATGGCAACGTGACCCATCGGGGCTACCCAGATGTCCTTGTCGTTTTGCTGTGCCCACTTGAGGCCATCTTCAATGGAGCCGATCGGCGTGGGCGAGTAGGTGGCAGATCCGTTGTTCTTGCCCTCGAAACCGTGGGTGAGGAACGAAATCCAGCCGCCCTGCTGTACGGCCTTCTGCATGTTGCCCTTGAAGTCGTTCGTGCCGGTGGAACCAGTCATGATGGCGGAAGCCATTGCCCAGTCACTAGGACCGTCCTTGCCCATCATGTCGGGCTGGCTCTGCCAGGAACCGTTGCAGATACGGCCAATGACGTAGTTCTGCAGCACGGCGCTCTTGTTCGGCACATTGCAGTTCGGATAGGCGACCGTGATGACGCCGTACTTCTGCTGGATCTTGCCTGCAATAGCCTGCTTCGAAGAAGCTTCTTCGCCGCTCATGTTCTGGCCGTGGGTGTTGCTGTGGCTTGCGATTTCATGACCGTTCTTGGCCATGTTGCCGAAACCGCTCCAGTCGGGGTTCCAGTTCACCACCACGTTGAATGTGGCTTTGTAGCCGTACTTGTCGAACAACGGACCGCCGTCGCTCACGTGGCTCGGAGCGCCATCGTCAAACGTGAAAGACGCTGCGCCCTTGCGGAAACCGGACCAGGTGCCGATTTCGGCAGTCTGAGCAAACGCGGAACCCGCTACGAATAGTCCTACCGCAGATGCGGCAAAAATCATTTTTTTCATAAGAATGCTCTCCATAAACATGTTTATGCCTTTAAATTATGTTTTTGTGGGATTTATTGCTTATGCGCCAAAGCGTTTCCGTTGTATAGGTTTGCAACGGAAAAATGTCGTTTTTGACTTAAAAAAGGCTATTTTTGCCACTGTTGTTAAATTTTTACAGCATTCCCGTACGCCAAGGCGGTTCCGGCTCGGAGGCCGGAATGACGGACCCGCCATCTAGAATTCTATCATTGTCTACATGCTTTTCGACGAGATTGTGAACGACGCGTACGGGGAACGCGAATACCCGGCGCTATTGGCCCTGGCCCGCGAGTGGGCGCAGACGCGGCCTTTCGATGGACTGCGGGTACTGGCGGCGACGCCGGTCTTTAGGAATACGCTGTTGCAGTACCGCGCGCTTTTGGCGGGCGGTGCGGATCTCGTCGTTGGGGTTGCGGGTTCGGATGCCGACGATGGCCCGAGTTCGGGCGCCGAGATGCCTTGCGACCCCGGTATCGTGGAAGTGTTGCGCGGGAACGGAATCCCCGTAATCGGGTTGCAGGAGGCTCTCGCCTTGGAGACGGCTGGTCGCGGCTTCGACCTGGTGCTGGATTGTGCGGGACAGTTTTCGACATGCCATCCGCGGTTCGGGTTTGTGGAACTCACGCGCAGTGGCGTGCAGTTTTACGAGAATTGCGAGCATCCCGTGTACGTGGCCGACAGCGGGATCGTGAAGCGTATCGAGACTTGCCTCGGAACGGGGGAAGGTTACGTGCGCGCACTCGCCCAGCTCGGACACGATTTTGACGACGGAAAAAAGTTCGTGGTGTTCGGGAGCGGAAAGGTGGGGCAGGGCATCGTGCTGCAGCTGCTGCGCTCCGGTGCAAAAGTTCAGGTGGTGACGGATTGTTCGCGCGGCTCCAGCCCATTCTTAGATGCGAACGACGTGCCGGTCACGGACTGCAACGATTTGGATGGTGTCGCCGCATTGGTGCGCGATGCCGACTTCGTGGTGACGGCGACAGGCGTGAAGGGAGCGCTAGACCACCCGCAAATCGTGGAGGCCTTGCTCGCCTCGGATGCAGTGCTTGCCAATATGGGCGTGGAAGACGAATACGGTCCAAGCGTCCCGGCAACCTGCGTGCTCGCCGAAAAGAAACCGCTGAACTTTATCTTGGAAGAACCGACGCACCTCAAGTACATCGATGCATCGCTCGCGCTGCATGTCGCGCTTGGCGAACTGCTGGTGCGCGGTACACAAAAAGAAACGGGCCCCATGGACCCGCCAAGTGAATTGGAACAAAAGATAATCATGGTCACCATCAACCAGGGCGCCATTGGCGACGAACTCTGCGGGATGATGGGACTATAGATTTTTCAATTCCCTAGTCGCCGGTAAATACCGGGCGGACTGCGAAACCGTATCTAATCGCCCCGCCATTAGTATTAAAGTTTAATGGTATAAAAGAATTTCCGGCTCTATCAAGCCTATAGCCATGAGAATTGTTGACAAAGCCTGTTTCGTTATAGTAGCCCGCTTTAGGGAGGGCGATTTCGGTCTTGTGGATAGGGTCGATATGGTTATAGCAAACGGTGTGGTGGTCGATAATCGTCTCTGTAGGGGCTCCTCCAAAGTATCGGTAGCGGTATAAGTGCCATATTTCGTCATATCTCGGTAATCTCCATTTCCCGCCCAGCTTGGCCCGGGCGATGTCGTAGGCATCGTTGCCGGCTATATCGCTACTATTGATTATCTCCTCCAAGTAGAAGAACCCGCTTGTGTCCCCATGGACGAACAGGTCCAAGGTGTCGGCTTCGATATCGTAGTACATCTCGTTGTGGTACTTGACACGGGCTCCCTTCGAAATGATTCCGGGCGATGCGGGGACAACGCCCTCGTAGTTGCCTTCGCCTTTCTTGACTAGAAGGAGGTTGGCCTTGGCAAAATAGATTGGTTTTACGCTGGCAATGCTATTGTCGCTATCGTAAGTGGTGTCGTTTGCGCCAATGTAAACGCCTTCGATTCCCTTTTCGGTGGCGGTCAGTGGATAGAGTGTATTTTTCAGGCAAACTTTCTGCAAGGTGTCATAGGCGGTACCGCCGCATTCCACCTTGATAGTTCCCCCGTCACAGGTTGCGACTTCCGGGTCGTATTCAGCTTCGCCGCATAGCTTGTAGACGGCATAGTTTCCACTCAGTCGACTCCTGAAGCAGAAGGCGGTATCGGTGGTTATCGTTTGGGAATTACAGGTTATGGTGACGGGGGCCTGCAATACCGAGGATGAAGGCGGATCTCCGGAAATGGATGAAGACAAAATTGTCGGTTCTACAGACGACGATGAGTTCTCCGATTTTACGGAGGAGGAATTTGGTGCTTTTTCAGAAGAAGATGAACCCTCCGTTTTCACGGAAGACGACGACACTTCTGCTTTAACTGAAGATGACGAGTTTTCGGACTTTACGGAAGAAGAGGTATCCTCCGCCTTGTCGGAAGAAACTCCCTTTTCTGTGGACTCCTCTTTTTCGGATGAGGAACTATTGTCCTTGGCGTTCGAGACCTTTTCGTCCTTGTCGTTTGTAGCCGTCCATACGAAGCGCGTGGAATCCCCGCAGGTGATTTTCACTCCGGCGCTCCCGGAGGCATTGACGGTGTCTTTCACGTGGCAGGTTCCCTGTTCGGTCTCTTCATCGTGGATGGTGTCGACGGAATCGCCGTTGCAAATGATGTCGAAGCCTTCGTCGGCTTCCTTTACGGTGCAGCCGGAATCAACTTGGGCCGAATCTTTTGGGGGAGCGATTTCGGCGGTGTTTGGCGAATCATTCTTCGATACGCTTGTGGAGGAATCGTCGCCGCAGGCAACGAAAAAGAACAGGGCGCAGGTCCCGGCCAAGAGAGCGAATTTTTTCATGTGGCGGTCTCCTTAGAGAGATTATTTATTGTAAAAATAAATCAACAAGGGGCGGAAGTCAAGAAAAAAGAATGGTAACCAAAATTTTCTGGAACATTTTCCACCATTTTTCCGTTTTAAGAGTGTAGGGACTCCTGTTTTGGGATGTCCTAAAAAAGGGAAATGGTAATGCTTTTTAACATATTGACAATTTGTAGCCGATTGGCTACATTTAGGAGGGGTGGATGATCGTCTTAAAAAGGACTAAAGTTTATGACCGTTGGTTTAATAAACTGAAAGATGTCCGAGCGCAAGCAAAGATTGTATATAGGACAGAACAGATCAAAAACGGAATCTTTGGTGATTTCAAGTATATTTCTGATGGAATTTTTGAATCGCGAATTCATTATGGACCAGGGTATCGGATTTATTATACAAAAGAAGGTGATACGGTCGTTCTATTACTAATCGGCGGCGACAAGTCAACTCAACAGAAAGACATTGAAAAGGCGAAGGAGATAAAAAATGCGAAAAGATGATGCGGAAATATCGGATTATGACGTAGCCGATTATCTAAAAACGGAAATAGAGGTTCGCTACTTCTTGGAAGAAATCCTGAATGCCAACGACCCTAAGCTGTTGCAGATGGCGCTTGGCGATGTGGCGCGCTCGGCCGGCATGGCAAAGATTGCGAAAAAGGCCGGCTTGAACCGCGAAAGCCTTTACAAGGCTTTGAAAGAAGAAGCGCATCCCCGTTTCGAGACGGTTATGCGCGTATTTAATGCCATGGGTATGAAACTTTCACTCACGCCCTACGTTGCAGAAAAGCCTGCGAAATATTCGGCGAAAAAAGAGCCGAAAATAAAAAAGGGGGATGTTCCCCCTTCTTCTAAGGCTTCTTGCCTTAAGACTAGTCCTTCGTCTTCTCGAGCTTCACGAAGAACTTCTTCGTCTCGCGGGCGACAATGCCGGAAAGCAAAATCAATGCCACGAGGTTCGGGAAGGCCATGAGCCCGTTGAAGATGTCGGCGCTCGTCCACACGGCGCTCACCGTGAGGTAGGGACCGATGAACACGGCCGCCACGTAGAGCCAGCGGAAGGCGAGGATGGCGTTTTTCTTGCCGCGTCCGATAAGGTATTCCAGGCAACGTTCGGAGTAGTAGGCCCAGCCGAGGACGGTGGTGAACGCGAAGAACACGAGCGCCACGGTAAGGACGTAGGGTGCGATGCTTGCGCCGGCGGGGAGGTTCGAAAGCCCGCGGGTGAACGCTTCCATGGTGATGTTTACGCCCTGGAGCCCGAGTTCCGGAGTCCATGCGCCGGTGACCACGATGGCGAGGCCCGTCATGGAGCAGATGACGATGGTGTCGATGAAGGTGCCCGTCATGCACACAAGACCCTGACGAACCGGTTCCTTTGTCTTGGCTGCTGCGGCGGCAATCGGGGCCGAACCGAGGCCTGCCTCGTTGCTGAAGATGCCGCGGGCGATACCCTTCTGCATCGCGATGAAGATGGTGCCTACCACGCCGCCCGTGACGGCGCTCGGGTTGAACGCCGCGCGGATGATGGTCTCGATGGCGGTCGAGATGTTCGAGAAGTTGAATCCGAGAATCAGCAGGCAGAAGATGATGTAGAAGATGGCCATGAACGGCACGATGTAGAGCGCGACCTTCGCGATGCGTTTTAAGCCACCGATGATGACGCTCGCGGTGAACGCGGCGCAGAGCAGGCCCGCGATGGCGGTGGAGTACGAGACGGAGTTACCGCCGATGTTCACGAATTCGCCGGTGGGGATGACGGTCGCGACGGCCGAGGTAATGCCGTTCACCTGCGTGATGGTACCGATGCCGAGCAGGCCCGCGAGCACGCCGAACACGGCGAACAGCACGGCGAGCCACTTGAGGTTGAGCCCGAAGCGTTCCTTGATGCCGGTCTCGATGTAGTAGAAGGGGCCGCCCAATACTTTGCCGTCGCTTGCAACTTTGCGGTACTTGACCGCGAGTAGGCCTTCGGAGTACTTGGTGGCCATGCCGAAGAAGGCGGCGACTTCCATCCAGAAGAGCGCGCCCGGGCCGCCCGTGCCGATGGCGGTCGCGACGCCCACGATGTTACCCGTGCCGACGGTCGCTGCGAGCGCGGTGCAGAGAGCCGCGAAGCTCGAGACTTCGCCTTCGCCTTCCTTTTCGCTGTGGAGCATGTAGCGAAGCGCGTTGCCGAGGTTTGTCACCTGCAAGACGCCGAGGCGGCTCGTGAGCAGGATGCCTACGAAGAGGACGATGCCGATAAGGGGAATGCCCCACACGTAACCGTCAACAGTATCGAGAAAAGCGTTTAAAGCGTCCATTTTGTGATCCTTGTAACTCGTTGATGGTCAAAAAGATAGAAAATGTGTGATGCGTGGCGGATTGCAGGGGCGAAATCACACTGTGTTTTTTGTGCGTACAAGTGACTCTAAACACATCAAAAGGCCTGCGAAGAGAAATTTTTAGCGCGTGGCAGGGTTTTTGTGTAGTTTATCCAACATGAGTGTTTTTTTGTTTTACATATACGTCAGTCTCGGATGCGCGAGCATCTTGACGGTTCTTTTGTATAGTATTCAGAGGCTCCCGACGCCGCAGCTGAAGTTTACGCTGTTTTACAGGCTGGTGCTGTGGCATATCCTTTATTTTTTGAGCGACTCTGTTTGGGCGATGGTGAACGACGGCATCATCCCGAAGAATACGTTCAGCGTTCTGGCGGTGAACTACTCGAACGCGGCTATTCTGGCGGCACTTTGCTACAGCTGCTTCATTTATGCGGAAATGAGTACGCGCCCGGAGATGACGCGCATGCAGATTCGCAATCTCCAGGCGAAGTTGCGGATTCCTATTTTGGCAGAGATTGTGCTATTGCTTATCTCGTTCTTGACAATGCCCGATTTCTGGCTAGACGAAAACCTGGAACCGCGCGACCTTTATTATTTTATCTTGGCGTTCATCCCGATTGTCTATATCATGGTGGTGACGGTTCGCTGCATAGCCCGCGGCCTCAAACCGCAGAACCGGCAACATCTCAAGAAGTACTTGATTGTGGCGAGCTATACTCCGGGCTGCCTCGTTGCGGGCGGTGCGCAAATCCTGTTCTCGCTGACGACTCCGATATTCTGCTTCTGGTGTACGTTGATTATCTTGTTTGTCTACCTGAATTCGCAGAACCAACTGATATCGACGGACCCGCTGACATCTCTCAACAACCGCAACCAGCTGCGGCGTTACCTGCTGTTGCAACGCGATGCGAAGGATACCTTTGTGATTATGGTGGATGTGGACCACTTTAAGCAGATTAACGATACCTATGGGCATAATGAAGGTGACAAGGCGCTTATCCTTATTTCGAAGGCGCTCAAGAAGGCGTGCGGCCGCTTGAAGATGTCGGTATTCCTGTGTCGTTATGGCGGCGATGAATTCATGATGATTGCGCAGACGCGAAAACCGGATGACGTGCTCAAGATAGTCAGGGATTGCCTGCAAGAAGAAATCGCGAACCGCGACGACTCGCAGACTTATCCGATCGAGGTGAGCCTGGGGTATGCCCGTTGGGACGGGGACGTGGCGAACTTCAAGGACTGTGTCGCCCACGCCGACCAGAAGATGTACGAAGACAAGCGCTCCGCTTAATGGGAATGTAAGGATGACTAACCTTCCAGCTTATTTCTCAAATAGTGGCGAGCCGTCCATGTGAAATACAGGATGTCGGCGATGACGAGTGCCACGGCGCAGGCGAGGAATACGGGCTGGTGCATGCCGAAGTGCTCCGCCATTGAGCCTCCCACAAGAATTCCGATACCGATTCCGATATCCCAGCCGCTGAGGTACGTGCTGTTCGCGGTACCGCGCTGGTCGTGGCGGGCGAGGTTCACGCACATCGTCTGGTAGCCGGGGAAAATGAGCCCGAGGCTCGTGCCAATCAAGAATGCCGAAGCGAAGAACGTGACGGGCGAGTGGCTGAAGGCGAGCAAAAAGTATGCGACTACGTTCAGGGTCATGCCGGTGCCCACCAGGTGAATCAGGTAGCCGCGGTCAATCAGGCGTCCGGTCATTACGCGGTTCAAGATGAGCCCTGCGGCGATGAGCGCATAGAACCATCCGGAACCGGAGATGCCGAGTTCCTTCGCATAGAGCGCGATGTAGTTCGTGACGGGGCCGTAGGCGAAACCGACGAAGATGAAGTTCGCAAATTGTGGGACGGCGCGGGTGAGGAAGAAACGGTCGAGCGAAAGCGGAGCATGAGGCTTTTTCTCTTTCGGGGCGACCTTGAGCGTCTGCACTAGAATGAGGCCGATTACGCACAAGATAATTGAAATCGCAAAAACGATGTTGTCGCCGAAAGCCTCGTACAGGAACATGCCGGTCATCGGGCCGGTCGCAAACGCGAGATTCACGCTGATGCCGAAATAGCCGATGCCTTCGCCGCGACGGCTTGCCGGGAGCGCGTCGATGGCGACCGTGTTGCTTGCGGTCGTAGAAATCCCGAAGCATAACCCGTGCATAAAACGGAGTACGGCGAGCAGCGGGATGAGTCCGAGCGTCTTATAACCGATGAAGCACAGGGTGAACGCGAAGAACGTCCAGAAGTACAGCGGTTTGCGGGAAAGCGTATCCACCAAGAAGCCTGCGAACGGCCGGCAGGCGAGCGCGCCGATGGTGTAGAGCGAAATGACGATGCCCGCGGTCGCGTTGTCCGTCTGGAATTTTTCGATGATGAACATCGGGAGGATTGGCAGCAGCTGGTAGAAACTGAAGAACAGCAAGAAGTTCGCCGCCGCGCAAGTCGTGAAGTTCCGCGTCCAGAGCGCAGGCTTTTGTGTTGTTGCTTCCGTCATATCAAAGATCCTAGAGCCCAAAGATAGAAATTACTTCCCGAACAAATCGGAGTGAGTCCCTGTGTCTACAAGGGTAAGTGTCAGAATGCCGTTGTTCTTTCTGTAGCACAGAAGCCAGTCAGGACGAATATGGAGTTCTCTCGTTCCTGCGAAAGCCCCAGATAGTTCGTGGTCGTGAAACTTTTCGTCAAGAACTTGATCCGTACGCAGCATTTCGACAACGGACTTGAGCTCTTCTAACGGGAGCCCGCGCTTTTGACAGCGCTTATAGCCTTTCTTAAAACGGCTGGTCCAGATTACTTCGTATATCATTTATCAAGGTCCGCCCACATTTCGTTCATATCCGTATAGCGTTTGGTCTTTGGGTCGGCTTCTAGTCGCTTCGCTTCTTCGATTGCGTCCAGGAGCTCGCCGGTGCGTTTCGGGTATTTAACTTCAAAGGGGAGGCCTTGCTGTAGCACCACTTGCCGCAGGAACATAGAAATCGCCTGAGACATGGAAAGCCCCAGCCCTTCAAGGAGCTTGTTGGCCTGGCTGCTCAGCTCGGAGTCAATGCGGAAGTTTTTGGCTATGGTGCTCATGCACATAAATATACCTCTTTTTGATTGCAAATGCAAGTATATGATTGTATTCTCTTGCAAATGCTTTTAAATTTGATTCCTTGAAGCTTGTTTCTATACATTTGTGCACTAAATATAGTTTCAGAAATGGTGATTGTCAATAGGCCTGAACGTTTTTCTTAGAAGATTTGAAATGGAACGCGTTTCTTTGTTTTAAATGTTCCGAAATCGGATCATTGGCTATTCCGTTTGGGAATATGCTGCAAGAGTGATTTTAGTGGCTTTTGAATTCTGTTAAGGATAAAAAATTATATTCGGGATAAGAGTTTCTGTTAAGAGGCTTTAAATGCAAGATTACAATCGCTATAAAATCAAAACCGAAAATGCCGATTGGCAGGGTATTTGCGAAATGAACGGAATCCGTTTTGATTCGTTTGGAACACGCAAAGAACTTGAGGCCTTGCCCGAATATCTTGAGCCCGGAGAGGTCGTTTTCGCCTTAGCATCAGGATTTATGAAACAAACCATAACCTCCAACACATTTGACGGAGGATTAAATACATGGCTTGTCATATTGACTTCCGAGCGATTCCTTTTTATGGACGCTGCCTTACTAACATCGTCTATTGACACCCAAAGTGTTCGATTAGATAAAGTACAAGCGATTTCGGCTTCGCAAGGATTCCTTCTAGGCAAAATCTCTATCGATTTAGGCAGTCGTCTTATTACAATAGACAACTGTACAAAAGAATCCGTAAAAGTAATGGCTGATTTAGCAAATAAATGGTTAAAGGAACGAGAAAAAGGATTTGTTCCTCCAGAAGAAAATTCTGATATTTCTAATTTTAAAGATAAAGTAAATAAAGAAAAAAAATATGTTTCTCCTCCAATAGCAAAAGCGCCTAAGATTAGCCGAACTGCTGCCACTCTTGTTACCGGCTTTTTTGGATGGTTTGGATTAAACGACTTTATTTGGGGCGTATGGACTGCGGGTGCGATAAAATGTGGTTTATGCGCCATTTCATTTAATCTAGAAAGAAACGGGCATTATATTTTATCAGCAATAATCTTTTCTATAATTTGTATTTGGGTGTTTTGTGATTTAGCACGAATTTATGACGGTGGCTACTTCAAAGACAAACCTTCATCTATTGTATCAGGCAGTTTGACAGGACTTTTCTCTCTACTATATCTTTTTTTGCTGATTGGGAACATTGTTATAGCCTGGAGTGAATACAGCGATGAAAACATAAAAGACTCCGGAAAAGTCGCTAGTATTCGAGAGATAGTTGATACATATAACCAAAACGAGGCAGCAGCAGATAGAATATTTGATGGCAAGAGATTAACCATTGCTGGCGCTGTACGTTCCGTTGAAAAGGATTTTTGGGGTGACTATGTTGTAAAGTTTGACGGCCTTGGAGCATTCAACATTTTTAACTTAGGTGGTAAAGTTACTGAAATTGAATTGACGTTCCTAGAAAAAGAATCTGGCAAATTGTTAGAGGTTCGTAAAGGAGATGTAATTGCAGCTAACTGTATCGGACGAGGACTCTCTGCAGGAATATATTCCGCAGACAAATGCAAGGTTGCAACTATTCGTAAAAAAAGCGAGAAGAAAGAGAAAACTAACACACAAACTGTGCAGAACATTATTTTACCAAACAGACCTGTCAACCAAAAACAGGTCGCTAACAATCACATTCATGCCACGCTACCTGTCCAAGACAAAAAAAAGGAGCCGGGCATTCTCATTCGCGAAAGTAAATCAGGTAAAGTTGTGGTTAAGGATAAAAATGATCTTTATTAATATTCGACTCAAACATGGCATTATATCTTAATTGAGGTAATTTATGGGTCTTTTAGATTCGTTCTTAAATAAGCGTATTGGGCCGGTCTTTTTAAAAGAAACCAGCGATGCAGAGGAATTTATCAAAAAGATGAATTCGTTGCTTGCAAATGCATCAGGTGATATTAAAGATAAAATTGAGGAACAAATTAAATACGCCGAAGCTGGCTTGCTCGGTGAAAAACAGATTGTTTTTGAATTGAAGAACAGCGGAATGGATATGTATGTTCTTCATGATATTTATCTTGAAAAAGGTGATTTGTCGGCGCAGATAGATTTCTTGTTGATTACAAGACGGCATCTTTATGTTATTGAATGTAAGAATCTTTTTGGGAATATTGAAATAGATGCAAAAGGTAATTTTATCCGGCATATGAATTTTGGTAAGACTTACAAGAAGGAGGGTGTTTATTCTCCAATTACCCAGAACCAACGCCATTTAAATGTCTTGAAGGAAGTTCGCCGAGAGGCGAAGTCTGGTAGTTTCTTGGGATTGTCAGAAAAAATATTTGAAAGTACTTTTGATGAGAATTATCAATCAATTGTTATTCTTGCAAATCCTAAAACAGTATTGAACGACAAGAACGCACCAAAGGAAATCAAGAATAGGGTTATTCGCGCGGATCAACTCATTGCTTTTATCAAGGCGAAGGATGAAGCCTCAAAGGATGTCTGTTGGACAAATGAGGATATGCTTGAAACGATACAGTATTTCCTTGACAAGTGCCTTCCCAATAAGTCGGATTATTCAAAGAAATATGAGGAAATGCTTTCTGAATGCAAAAGTCAAGTGACAGAGACAATCCCGGAAAAGAAAACGGAAGTTGAAAAAGACGGAGTGTCTAAAATTTGCCCGCGATGTGGAAAACCTCTCGTTTTAAGAACCGCCAAAAAAGGCGAAAACGTCGGCAACCAATTTTGGGGGTGTAGTGGTTTCCCTAAATGCAGGTTTATTGAAAAAGTGTAGGTGGATCCTTCGGCGATTCTCGCCTCAGGATGACGCATCGCGTCACTTTCTCTCAAGCATTACAATCGTTTCGAGGTGCGGGGTGCCCGGGAACAAGTCGAGCGGCTGCACTTCCTTGACGCGGTAGCCGTAGCGTTCCCATTCCTTGAGCGAGGCGGGAATCTCGTCGGTGCCGCAGAAAATGTGGCACACGCGCACGGGCTTCCTCATCGCGAGTGCGTGGATGACTCCGGGTTCGCAACCCTTGCGGGGCGGGTCCAGCAATATCTTCTCGGGTTCGCCGGGGATGGGCCGCGGGAGTCTCGTCTGCACGAACATCTCGTCAATTTTGCCCGCGACAAAGCGGTAGTTCTTTTTGAGGAATTTTGCGGATGCCTTCGCACTGTCGATGGACGGGCCTTCCCATTCCACACCGAGTACGGACTTGGCGGCTTCGCCGAGTGCAAAACTGAACAGCCCGTATCCGCAGTACAAATCCAGGAAATGGTCTTCCTTGCTTAAGCTCAGGAGACGGCTCGCCGCCTTGATGAGGTTGTGAATCTGGCTCTCGTTGATCTGGCTGAATCCCGTGACGGGGTACTTGAGGCGGAAATGCCCGAGGTCGAGCGTGAGGTCGCGCGGGCCGTAGAGCTGCTTGAAATCGAGGCCGTCGGTGGGGCGTTTCGATTCCAGGTAGTAGTCGGATTCGGTAGTGTCCACGTAAGCGTGCGCCGCGGTCACGTGGAGGGGCGATTCCTTCAGGGCGTCCGAAATCAGCTTTAGCTTGCGCACGATGCTTGCATCAATCTTCTTGATGTTGAAGATGACCACGCGGTACTTGTACGTGCCGCGAATAATGATCCAGTTGAGCGCATAGGCGAGCGGCTTGTATGCGGGCGTGATGAGCTTTTCGAACAGGAAGTCGTAAATCTTGTTGTGTTCCTCGGGTTCGAGCATCGATTCCTGACGGTCGAACTGGAGGTTTCCCGGACGCATTTCTACGCGCCTCTTGCTCGTGGTGCGGTAACCGCGGGGCATGGGGCTTGCGATTATCTTTTGCGGGTTGCCGGCGAGGCGGTTCACGTCCCAGAATTCCTGGATGGCGTCGTTCTTGACTTTAAGCTCGCTTTTGTAGTCGAGCATGGCGAGCGATTCGCCGTGGAGGGAATCGGCTTCGCGGGTGTAGTTCGGAATCTGGTGTGCAATGGCTTGTTCGAAAAACATGAATGCCTCCGTGGCGGCAGTTTTTACAGGGGCAAATTTAGAAAAATCCCGTAGAAACAATTGCGGCAAAAAATGCAACTATCGTTTGCAAAATGAAAAGGGTGCGATTTGGGTTGTTGCATTTTTGTGTGGCTGTTGGTATATTTGGGGTAATGGAACCGACTAGACTGGTTGCTGCCTGGCCCTTGGCCAGTTTTCTATATGCTATAACAAAAGAGGAACAATGGCTCGCGAAATTCGAGAGACCCCGATTTTGTTCGGCGAGGATGCTCGCCGGTTTTTAGCCCGTATGGAAGAGCGGCACCCGGAACCTCCGGAAGTTCGTGCCCGCCGCCTGCGGAACTACGAACTTATGAAGAAGGCTTATGAGCGTGGCATGGCAGAACAGCGTGCCCGCGAAGCGGCCAACGGAGGGTTAGATCCTTGGTTCAAACATGTATAGATAAAGAAAAGTTGGGTTTCGTTAGATTGAAGCCCTCTTATTCAATTGAAAAATTTAGTTGCGGAGACGCCGATTTAGACGATTTTATTCTTCATCGTGCTTCCGCATTTCAAAAATACCTGCTTTCGGTAAGCTACGCATGCGTGGATGTTTCGAGTTCAGGCAAGGTTTTGGCGTACTGCAGTCTCGCCAATGACAAGGTGGCTATTACTGATTTCAAGGATCGTGCAGAGTTCAATCGCTTTCGCAAAAAACGTGGCTTTCCGAACGAAAAGCGCTTGAAAAGTTATCCTGCGGTTAAATTGTGTCGTTTGGGTGTAGAAGAATCTGCCAAAGGGCAACAGATTGGAACGACGGTGCTTGACTACATCAAGTCGATGTTCGTTATCGAGAATAAGACGGGATGCAGGTTCCTGACGGTCGATGCATACCTGAACGCAGTGCCATTCTACGAGAAGAACGGGTTCCGGTTCATGACTCAAAATGACGATGACCCGCATACGCGTCTGATGTACTTCGACCTGCTGGATATCGTGTAGCTTATTTTATTATTTTATGTAAAATGAGCTCTCAATTGAAAATTTGCAGATTCCTAGCCTTGGCGCTATTCGCCATAACTATGTCCTTTACCGCCTGCGGCGACGACGACAGCAGCAGCTTCGTGAGTCCGGAAAAGGAATCTTCCGACAGCGGCAGCAGCGATAGCGTCTCGTCTTCGTCAACGAACAGCTCTTCCTCCACAAAATCAAGCTCTTCTACCGACTCCAAGAGCAGCTCTTCTGTAACATCGAGCAGCTCGGGAACGTCTGCAGGAACGAACAGTAGCTCTACTAGTGAATTGGAGGATTTGTCCTGTTCTCCGGAAGAAGAAGGCCAAATACTTGAATTTACGCTTACAGGGAAAAAATATATCTGCAAGAATGGCCAGTTGATTGAAATTGCCTCTTCCAGTTCTGCAGAGTCTAAGATTCCTTGCTCAGAAGAAGGAAAAACTAGAAGGGCCAATGGAGAAAATGTTATTTGTCATGACGGCTATTGGGTTCCGGAGTCCTCTAGCTCGGCGGTGCCCACTAGCAGCTATTTTGACATGACGAACCAGTTTAATGAGAAGGTGTCTTACGGCGAGTTCACAGACCCTCGTGACGGACACAAGTATCGTACGGTGAGCATGTATGATGACACTTTTGAGAGAACCTATGTCTTTTTTGCCGAAAATCTGAATTATGGTAAGATGGTGTCTGGTGGTACAGTGCAGGGGGATTCTACGAAGTACTGCTACGATGACGACCCATGGTACTGTGAAAACGGCTGGGGCGGTCTCTATACTTGGAGCAATGCGATGAATTTCCCCGCAGTGTGCGACAGTGTAGCCATGAGTGCAGAGGCTTGTTCGCAAAAATTCGTTTATCCTAGCGAGTATGCGCAACCCCAGAACTATGTCCAGCATCAGGGAATTTGCCCGGATGGCTGGCACATTGTGAATGCGGGAGAGTGGGCTCATTTAGACCAGAGAACGGGGGGCAGTGTTGCTCTCTATATGGGGTCGAAGGTCGCCGGATTCGGTAGAGATGATTTATATGGCATGTCTTTGCTGCCTGCCGGATATTGGGAACGAACTCCGAATGGAGCGTTGCATTTTTATAATATAGAAATACAAACTAACTTCTGGATGGCTAAGCAATATTCAGATGATGGGAAAAAAGCATTAGGCGTGTGGATTGCATCCTCGGGTATCCATAGAGATTCGCCAGCATTAAAATCAAGTTCTGGTTTTTCCATTCGCTGTGTAAAGGATTACTAATGTTATACTAGTACGGTTATATAACCGTATGGATCCCGGGGCCGCTGGCCCCAGGATGACTGTTGGGATGGTCCTGGCTTTCCAAAAACAAAACCCGATTTTCGTGAAGCCCGAAGGGACTATTAGTCACGAGGGCGGAGCAGTTACCGCGCTGCACACGTACCCAGCAGTAACAGCCCCTAACAGAGCCACTCTCGTGTTTCTTTGCGGAGAGGAGGCGTTTCGCAAAGAGAGCACTCGAACGAAGTGAATGTGCGAGCGTGCGAAATGCCACTCGAAGCAAACATACTTCTCAAAGAACATCCGATGCTGATGTTCATCAGCATGACAATCGGCGATGGTCAGCATGACGTTCTGCTGGACCATCCTTTTCGACGAAAAGGAGGAGGACCCCGCCTTCGCGGGGTTGACAGCAGTTTGTTGACAGCGGCCGGGGGCGTTGCGGGGTACTCCCCGCAGAGGGGGTAGCGGAAGATACGGCTAGATGGCGGGTCGCGGCCCGCCATGACGACGTAGCTGGAGCGAGGGGGAGGCGTCCCCCTTCAAAATGGTGCAAAAAAAGACCTCCCAAAGGGAGGTCCAAGAGCGGCGGACCGGGATCGAACCGGCAACCATTAGCTTGGAAGGCTAAGGCTCTACCATTGAGCTACCGCCGCAATTTAGTCCAAATGTACAAAAAAAAGCCTGTTTTTAAAGGGGTTTTCCGAAAAGTATTGGAAAATTATTTAAAACTTGCTAAATTTTCGCCCACGTTTAACATTCATACAGAGGTCATACTTGTATCCCAATCCGCGCGATCGTCGCATGCCTAACCGTCCCAGCGACGGAACCCGTACCAACGAAGATATCCGTATCTCCCCGATACGTCTCGTGAAGGAAGATGGCGAGGCCGTCATCATCGAGACGAGCAAGGCACTGCAGATGGCGAAGGACGCCGGACTGGACCTGGTGGAAGTCTCCCCGAATGCGAAGCCGCCTGTCTGCCGCATCATCAACTACGGCAAGTACAAGTTCGAGCAGGTCAAGAAGGCGAAGGCTGCCAAGGCCAAGCAGCACGTGGTGAAGCTGAAGGAAATCAAGATGCACCCGAAGACTGCGGAGAACGACTACCTGTACAGGATCAAGCAGGCCGCCGAGTTCTTGCAGGACGGTATGAAGGTGAAGCTTATCATGCAGTTCCGTGGGCGCGAGATGGCGCACATGGATTACGGCAAGCGCCTGATGGAACGAGCCAAGGAAGACTTGCTCCAGTACGGCGATCTGGAAATGGACTCGAGGGTGGAAGGCAACACGATGCTTTCTATCTACGGTCCTAAACGTGGTGCGGGTCAGGCCAAAAAGCCCGACCAGGCACCGAAGCCCGCAACCGAGCCAAAGGCAGCAGGTGAGGCTTAACATTAACCTACGAGGTACAAATGCCTAAAATGAAAACACACAGCGGTGCTAAGAAGCGCTTCCGCGTGACGGGTTCCGGCCACGTCAAGTTCAAGCGCGCTGGTATGCGCCACATTCAAGCCAAGATGACCACTAAGCGTAAGCGCAACCTTCGTAAGGGTGCACTCGTCAAGAAGGTCGATACCTATCACGTCAAGCGTCTGCTTGTAGTAGCATAAGGAGAGTAAGAATGCCACGCGCTAAAACCAGAGTTCCTTCCCGCGAACGCCGCAAAAAAATCCTCAAGGCCGCCAAGGGTTTCTATGGCCGTCGCAAGTCGAACCTTCGCCTTGCCATTGACGCCGTAGCCCATGCTGGTCAGTATGCCTACGCTCACCGCCGCGACAAGAAGGGCACGTTCCGCTCCCTGTGGATCGTCCGCCTCAATGCCGCCGTCCGTGAACACGGCATCAGCTACAGCCAGTTCATTTACAAGCTTTCCAAGGCCAACATCCAGATGAACCGCAAGGTTCTCGCGGACATGGCTATCAGCGATCCTGACGCTTTTGCCAAGGTCGTCGAAGTCGTGAAGGCTGCTTAATAAGCTGACTTAGCGAAAACGCGAGAAATTGTCCCCTGCCGGTAGAACGGCGGGGGACTTTTTTGAATGCGCAACGGTCGGCAAGGCCATGTGTGCTTTTCTAAATTTCCCCGTGATGAAAAATTCCCTGAAAAGTGTTTACCGGCGCACGGTGCTGCCGAACGGCGTTGTCGTGCAGACGGACTATATGCCGCACGCCTATTCCGCGTCCGTGGGGGCGTGGCTCCCGCGCGGCTCCCGCCACGAGAAGGCGGACGAATTCGGACTGAGCCATTTTTACGAACATCTTGTTTTCAAGGGTACGGAAAACCGTTCCGCGCTGGATATCGCGCGAAGCGTGGAAGACCGCGGCGGTAACCTGGAGGCGTACACGACGCGCCAGGAGACGGGCTTTTACGCGAACGTCGTCGCCGAAGATGTGCCGCTCGCGGTAGACGTGATTGCCGACATGCTCATGAACCCGCGCTTCGAAAAGTCCGACATGGAAAAGGAGCGCAAGGTCATTATCGAGGAGATCCACAGCTACGACGATATTCCCGAGGAACTTGCCGGCGACGTTTTCAACGCGGCGCATTTCGCGGGTTGCGGCATTGCGCATTCCATTACGGGCAAGGCGCGGGACGTGCGTTCGCTGACGCTGGAACAGATGTGGGAATACGAACGCCAGGTGCTCGAGGATTTCCCGATTGTCGTGTGCGCGGCGGGCAAGGTGGACCATGACGAACTGGTCGACTTGTGCGCGAAGAAGTTCAGGCGCAAAAAACGCGGCGGGGCTTTCCCGCACGACGGTTACAGGAGCCGCGGTGGCATCAAGATCGTGGGCAAGCAGGACATTACGCAGTCGAACCTGTTCTGGGGAACGAGCTTCGGTTACGAAAAGCTTGACGAGAAGACGCGCTATGCGGTTTCGCTGTTCAACGTGGCCGTGGGCGCCGGGATGGCGAGCAGGCTGTTCCAGAAGATTCGTGAAGAGAACGGTCTTGCGTATTCCGTGTATTCGACCGTGGACGTTTACCGCGACTGCATGGACTGGGGCGTTTCGCTCGCGACTGAACCACGCCAGCTCAAGAAGGCCTTGGCGCTTGCGATTGCGGAGACGCAGGGCTTTTTGGAAAACGGCTTTGCGAAGGATGAACTTGAACGCACGAAGGCGAACGTGGTAGGTTCGCTGCGCCTGGGGGCGGACTTCCCGGAAAAGAGGATGATGCGCCTTGCCGAACAGACGCTGCACTTGGGAGGATTCCATCCGATGGAGGCTTCCGTCGAGGGAATCTTGAAGATGGATGAAGCCGAGGTTCTCGAAATCGTCCGGGATGTTTTCGGAAGGAGCGGATACACGATTGCCGTGGTGCAGCCCGATAGCGTGAAGAAACCCGAGCTATCGCAGTTCTTGCCTTTTGCGGTAGGCGGGAGGAGTAAGCGCTAATGGAAACAGTTGTTTACAACGTTGCCTGTAATATTTTTTCGGTGAGCGCCGACGAAAAGTTGTTGCGTCTGCTGACGAATTACGAACCCTTTGTGGTTAAGGGGACCGCGGGAACGTCTGCAGGGGCGTCCGCGGGGGCTCTAGGTGAAAAGCCCGCCTTTGCACTTGAAGTTGTGAGTGAGGAAACTGCGCCCGAGTATGCCGAAGAGACACGCCAGCAGGATGAAGGTCAGGAAATTGTTTGCGGGCATACGCCGGCCGGGGATTCCGTCTTTGATTTTTTCCTGGGTAAGTCGCGCTCCGGTGTGCTGGTCTGTTCCGACGGATACCGCCGCGGAAAGCTGTACCTTACGGGATATGCGGACAAGTTTGCGATTGACAATTCCCTGATGGTGATGTATGCGCTCGCGACGGCGGGCTCGGGGACGGCGCTGTTCCATTCGGCTATCGTGAGCCAGGGTGGCCGCGGTTACATGTTCCTCGGCAAGAGCGGTACGGGCAAGAGTACGCATGCGCGCTTGTGGCTCCGCCATGTCGAGGGTGCGGAACTCGTGAACGACGATAATCCCGTGGTGCGCCTGCAACCGGACGGGGCGTGGGTTTACGGGTCGCCCTGGAGCGGGAAGACTCCCTGCTACAGGAATGTCGCGGTGCCGCTGGGCGGAATCGTCTTGCTGAGCCAGGCGCCGTACAACAAGATTGTTAGGCTGGGTGGCGTGCAGGCTTATGCCGCGCTGGTGCCGAGCATTTCGGGGAAGCGCTGGGACCGTGCCGTGGCCGACGGCTTGCACGCAACCGAGAATGCGCTTGCCATGGGCGTGAAGGTCTGGCATTTGGAATGCTTGCCCGACGAAGAGGCCGCAAGGCTCTGTTTTGAAACGGTGAAAGGTGAGAGCAAGTGATTGATGATGCGCAGATAATTGCCGAGGCGATAAAGCTTGTGGGCGAGGGCGTGAGCGTCACGTTCCCGGTTGCGGGGCGCAGCATGCGGCCGTTCATCGTGGGCGGCAAGGAAAGCGTTGTGCTCGTGAAGCCCGAAAGCGTATGCGTTGGCGATGTCGTGCTCGCGTTTGTCGATAATTCCCGCTACGTGGTACATCGCGTTATCCGAATCAATGGTGAAAATGTGACACTCATGGGCGACGGAAACCTTGTCGGTGTGGAACACTGCAAGGTTCCGGATGTCAAGGCGATTGCGACTCATGCTGTGAATGCCCGCGGAAAGCGCCGTTCTTTTGCCAATCCGCTGCGTCGGACGGCGACTCGTGTATGGGTGCGCTTGCGTCCGGTGCGAAAATGGTTACTTTTAGCGTATCGCGTGTACGAGAAGGTGTTTTATGAAAATTAAGAAAGGCTTTGTATTGCGTGAAGTCTGCGGCGAGCAGGTGATTATGGGCGAGGGCCTTGGCGCTCTCGATTTCGGGAAACTGCTTTGCCTGAACGAAACGGCGGCTTGGCTCTGGAACCGTGCTGTTGATGCGGGCGAATTTACGGTCGATGGCCTCGCGGAAGCCCTTTGCGGTGAATACGATGTTTCGCCGGAGCAGGCTCGCGCCGATGTCGCCGCCATCGTGGGCGAGTGGCAGAAGGTCGGCGTAGTGGAATGAAGTACGTAGCTTGGCTTTGGCGGAACATGGCGGGCATGAGGTTCAATGCCGCCGTGCGTATCGTCTTCGGCGTCGCCCGTGTGGCGCTCGGCCTGTTGATGGTCTGCCTTAGCAAGCACTTTATCGATGTCACTATCAAGACAGGAAGCAACGAGGACATCGTTGAGATGATCGTGTTTCTCGTGCTCACGGTTGTAGGCGGGATTGTCCTTAGGCAGGTGTATTTTTACCTTACGGCGCTTGCCACCGTGAAAAAGACGAACGCGCTCCGCCTTGAACTTTTCGGCGGGTATTTTTTTCAGCAACTCTACGGCGAAGACAAGATGCATTCGGGCGACGTGACTTCGCGCCTCACGAAGGACATCGAGGTTGTCGGGAATGTTATGGCGGATACGATTCCGCAGATGGCGGTGACGGGAATCCAGCTGGTCGGCGCGTTTTTGCTGATGCGCTGGTTCGATGCGCGGCTTGCTTGGGCGTTGCTCCTGTTTACGCCGGTTGCGATTGTGCTTGGCAAGCTCGTGGCGCACCGCTTGCGCAAAATGACTCTTGATATCCGCGAAGGCGAAAGCCGCATCCAGATGCACGTGCAGGAAGGCGTGGAACATAATGCGGTATTGCGCTCGCTGGGTAGCGAACAGTGGATGACGGACCGCCTGGATGTGATGCAGCGGAACCTGGAAGGCAACGTGTTGCGCCGCTCGCGCTTTACGGTGATTGCCCGGTTCATGCTTGGGTGCGCCTTTGGACTCGGTTACATGATGGCTTTCGTGTGGGGCGGTCTCGGGCTCCGCAGCGGTGCGATTACTTTCGGCGTGATGACTTCGTTCCTGCAGCTCGTGGGGCAAATCCAGCAGCCGATTTTATCTTTCCTGAACATGGTCCCGCAGGTCATTCATGCGACAGCGAGCATGGACCGCCTTGAAGAAATCAGGACCGCTTCGCAAAAATCGGAAGACGGGAAAGCGACGCTCCTCTCGCGCGTGGGAATAACTGCCGAAGATGTCGCATTCCGTTACGCGAAGGGCGACCGCAACATTGTGGAACATTTCAGCCATGAGTTCAAGCCGGGAAGCAAGACGGCGCTCATGGGCGAGACCGGCGCCGGCAAGACGACGCTCTTCCGCTTGATCCTCGGATTCGTGAAACCGGAATCCGGAAAAATCCTGGTGTGGGAATCTCCCGAGGGAGTGCGCATGGAGGCGGACGAGGATACGCGCGGGAATTTCGTTTTTGTACCGCAAGGGAATTCCCTGATGAGCGGGACTATCCGTTACAACCTGCTGATTGCCAAGCCCGACGCGACGGAAGACGAATTGCGGCACGCCTTGCATACCGCTTGCGCGGAATTCGTGGATGAATTGCCCGACGGTATCGATACCGAACTCGGGGAACGCGGATGCGGGCTCAGTGAGGGCCAGTCCCAGCGTATCGCGATTGCTCGCGGGCTCTTGCGCCCGGGTGCGGCGATGCTGCTCGATGAAATCAGTTCCTCGCTCGACGAGAAGACGGAGAAGGAACTTTTCAGACGCCTGTTCGAGGCGTTCCCGCAGAAGACGATGATTTTCATTACGCATCGTCGTGCGGTTGTCGACCTCTGTGACTCCGTAGTTGAACTTTAGTGTTGCGGCGAAACTAGCCGCGCGATTTTTAGTGCCTGCCGAAACGGCGGGTCTTGCGGAACGGCTTGTCGCCGGATTTTTCGCGGAAGGGCTTGTCGTCGAACTGTCCGGGCTTGCGGTCTGCGAACTGGCGGGCCCTGCGAGCCTTGCGGTTCTCGAAGGGACGCTCCGATTCGAACTTTTTGCCACGGTGGAAACCACGGCTTTCGCGCGGGTGCGTGCCGGGTGCGGGACCCGTGGGCGGTTCGTCGGTCATCACGCGGAAGCGAGCGTCGTTGCCACGGATGGTCATCTCGGAAAGATGTTCCAGGACTTCCTGCGAAAGCGAGTCGGGTAGCTCGACGGTACTGAACTTGTTGAACAGCTTGATACGCCCGATAAGGCTGCTGCTGATGTTGCCTTCGCCGGCGATGGCGCCCACGATGTCCTTGGGCGAAACATGGTCGAGGCGTCCGACGGCCAGGTAGTATCGCAGGAACCCTTCCTCGATGCCGTTGGCGCCTTCCTTGCGCTCCCTGCGTTCGCGCGGCATGGCGTCGCCCGCGTCGCGGCCGCCCCTTTCGCGGCGCTCCCTGGGGGAATCAAGCGGCGGAAGTTCCGGGAAGAGCGGCTGCTTTTTCTGGTACATCTTGATGGCGGCCGCGGCGATGTCTATGGCGGAGATGGGCTCGGCGCTTGCGCTGTCCCCTTCGGCGGGCTCAGGGGACTTTTCGGCAACCATGCTTTCCACAAGTTCCTTGAACTTGTCGAGTTCGCCGCAGCTGATGACGCTCTTGACCTTTTCCTTGAATGCGGCGACGCGCTTGGCGCTGATGACTTCGGCGGTGGGCAGTTCCATCGCCTCGATGGGCTGGCGGGTCGCCCTCTCAATTGTCTTGAGCATTTTCTTTTCGCGCGGGGTGATGAACAGGATGGCGTTGCCGCTGCGGCCGGCACGTCCCGTACGCCCGATGCGGTGCACATAGGATTCTGTGTCGTAGGGAATGTCGTAGTTCACCACGAGCGAGATGCGGTCTACGTCGATGCCGCGGGCGGCCACGTCGGTGGCGACAACGATATCGAGCTTGCCCATCTTGAGGCGGTTGATGGTACGTTCGCGCATGGACTGCGCGAGGTCGCCGTTCAAGGGGGCCACGTTGAACCCGCGGCTCTCGAGTTTTTCGGCGACTTCGGTCGTGTTCTGCTTGGTGCGTACAAAAATCAGCACGCCGTCAAAGTCTTCGCCTTCCAAGACGCGGGCGAGCGCTTCGACCTTGTGCTCGTTCCGTACCTGGAGATAGCGCTGGCGGATGTTCTCGACGGTAGTCGTCTTGCCTTCGATGCGGGCTTCGCTGTATTCGCCCAGGTGTTCTTCGATAATCTTTTTGACTTCGTCGGGCATGGTGGCGCTGAACAGCGCGCGCTGGGCGTCGGCGGGAATTTCCTTGAGGATGGTATCCACGTCTTCCATGAATCCCATGTCGAGCATCTCGTCGGCTTCGTCGAGCACGATGGCCTTGACCGCCCCGAGGGAGATGGAGCCGCGCTTGATGTGGTCGATGAGGCGTCCGGGGGTCGCGACGACGATGTTCGCCTTGCGCTTGAGGGCGCGGAGCTGGACGGTGATGTCCTGGCCGCCGTAGACGGGAACCACGTGGACATTCGACATCTTGACCGCGTATTGCGTGATGGCTTCGGCCACCTGGATGGCGAGCTCGCGCGTCGGCGTGAGGACGAGGACGGATGTCTCGTGTCCGGAGAAGTCGATGCGCGAAAGGAGGGGAAGCGTGAATGCGGCGGTCTTGCCGGTTCCGGTCTGGGCGGTGCCCAGCAGGTTCTCGCCCTGCAACAGTGCGGGAATGGCCTTGGCCTGGATGGGCGAGGGCGTTTCGTAGCCCGCCATCTTGACGGCTTCGAGAACTTCCGGGGCCAGTCCCAGGTCTTCGAAGGTCACCAGCGCTTCGTCTGCCGGGCTGTTGTCGGCAATAGATTCTTCAGGAATACGTTCTTCGGTATTCGGTTCCATAATACACCTTCAGGACCCGTAAACTTCATCTGCGGCCCATGCCGCACTATCTCTAAGAAAAGCCCCGAAGCGCACTCGCGCCTATAAACCTGAAGTCTGTTGGATCCGTAACTATTGGATTTGTGCCAAATGTAGAAATAAAAAGGAGGAATCAAAGGGCTTTTCTAGGTGGCTAGACAAAACCCTAAAACTTTACTACATTGTGCAAACCTTGGAGAGATGCCAGAGTGGTCGATTGGGCCGGTCTCGAAATCCGGAGACTGTCACAGGTCCGAGGGTTCGAATCCCTCTCTCTCCTTGAAACAAGAACGAGGCCTTATGGCCTCGTTTTTGTTTCATAGGGCAATGGTTCGAACCCTCGGAGAGGGTTCGACAAAATCCGCCGAGAACGAAGTGAACAAAGCGGATTTTGGGATTACGGCCAAGGGCCGTAACCTGGAAGGCAAAGGCCGAGCACCGCGAGGTCTTTGTCCAATCCCTCTCTCTCTCTTACACCCTCGGCGAGAGATTTTCATTCTACATAAAAAAGACGACCGGGCTCTACCGGACGCCCATAAAAAAAGAATCGTTTTACTGTGTGTAGGCTTCCTAGAACGCCTGGTAAATCTGGAATATCGCGAGGATCTTGCCGATAATCGCGGGGATTCCCGGGCACAAAAAGCAGAGCATCACGCGGGTCACGCGGTTTTTCCACCAGTGCCTTACCTGCCAGATGTCGTCGGCGAGCGTTTCCATCTCGGATACGCGCGGAGGCCTCATGTACACCTGCGTGAGCGCGGTAAAGAACCCGACGCCGATAAGCGGGGTAAGCCCCGTGAAGGGTGCGGCGACTAGCGCTACGAGTACGGTCAGCGGGTGGCCCCCGGCGATGATGGCACCGAGCATGGCTCCGCCTCCGGTAAGCATGGCCCACTGCAGGCTCAACTGTCCGGCCTTCTCCACTCCGGCTTCGTAGCCTACGAAAATGATGCTTGCGATGATGGCTGCGGGAATGGCCCAGCCGATAATCTTCCAGATGCAGCTGCCCTTCGGGATTTTCGTGATGGATTCTTCGCTCGGGAGTTCCTTGTTCTCGCTGATGATGGCGGCGATGCCCTTGACGTGACCCGCGCCCACTACGGCAACAATCTTTTTCCCTTCGGCGTTCTTGATTCTGCCTGCCAGGAACTGGTCGCGTTCATCAATCAGGACTTGCTTGACTTCGGGGTAGGTCTTGCCGAACTCCTGCATCATGCTGTTCAGGGCGTCTTGTTCCTTGATTTTCGCGAGGTCCTCTTCGCTGATTTCCGTCTTGTCGAAGATGCTCCCGAAAAGCCCGCCCAAGAGGCTCAGCTTGCGGTACCAGGGCGTGCAGGCCCAGGTGCGCTTGAGCGTAATCTTGATGTCGCGGTCGGCAAGGACGATGGGGATGTCCTTGGAGCTGGCGATGTCGGCCGCTTCCTTGAGTTCGGACCCGGGTTTTACGCCGGTCTGGTCGCCCATCCTTTTCTGGTAAGACCCGAGGACGAGGTTCGCTATGAGGGTCGCGAGCTGCTTTTTCTTGATGACTTCCTTCAGGTCCGTCTTTTTCCAGCGTTCCGGGTCGCGGATGGACTGGAGTCGACCCTCGTCCAATTCGATGCAGACCGTATCGGGGTGCTCGTTCTCTATGGTCTCCCGAACAAGTTCCTTGGAAGCCTGAGAGATGTGTGCTGTGCCGATGAGGATGATTTCCCTGTCGTCGGTTGTCTTGATGCGGTAAATATCTGCATTTTCACTCATAACGGCGTCCAAAATAGCAAAAGCGGGGCCCAAAATGCGAAAAATTTTCGCGGGATATGGCGAAATTTGCCGAAAATTGTTATATATTTGTCAAGGGATTATTTTTTCGGAGGTATAACCACATGAAAAAAATTTTATTGGGTCTTACATTTTTCTCGCTTATTTTCTCCGCGTGTGCCGGTTCCAGGTCCGATGATCCGGAAGCTCTCGACACAGCCCTTGTCGGTTTTACGTCTTGTGTGCAGGGTTCCCGTTGGCAGGAAGCCCTCGAGTATGTGACCGAGGACGAAGCGAACGCCATTAGCCCCGACGGCTACGAATTCAAGGATGAATACAAGGTGGCCGCCCGCCGTCTGCCGCTGTCCACCCTCCGCAAGGCCGGTCTCGAAGTGGACCGTCACGGCCGCTTGGTGGGTATCAAGGACGCCATGGACGAGGCTAACGAACGCTACGTGATGTCCGAAAACCAAGCCAAGGTCGGTACGAACCTCAAGGAAATGGAAGATGCCCGCATCAAGCGCCGCATCGAGGAAGGCAAGAAGGTCCTGCAGGAAGAGGCTGAGGCCGCTCACCAGGAACAGGAAGAGATTGTCTACTCCAACAAGCTTACCGACGAGGAAAAGCGCAAGTACGGTAGTACCCGTGACCTCCAGGCTCCGGAACAGTACCAGGATCCTGATGTCGAAGAAGCCGAAGAGGAAATCCACGGCGACTACGAATCCGAGTAATAGTTAGTTTGTTCTGAATCTTTCCCTCGGCCAAGGTCGGGGGTTTTTTATAGGTGAAACTTTGAAACGGATAATCCTTGCAATTTCGATGATGCTCCTGCTGGCTGCCTGCGGTGACTGGACCGCGGGCGATTCGTCCAAGGACGACCGCTTCCATCGCCGTTACCACTACTTTTACAGCGCGGAGTGCCGCTACGACAACGCGGGCCCCTACGATTGTACCGACATGTCGGCGCTGAGCCCGCACATGACGGCCGAGCTGAGAGTCGAGTACGACGGCTTTGCCTCGCTCAGGATTGACGACGAAACCTCCCGCTATTACGAGGAAGAGTATACCGAGGGCTATGACCATGGCCGCTATTTCTACCAGTTCTACGACGGATACCTGGAAATAACGGTCTATGCCGACGGCGACGAGCTCATTATCCTGGATACATGGGACGGAAAGGCCTATTATTACTATTACGACACGTTCTAGGCCCTTGGACGGGTGAGAAATAATTCTAAATTTACGCCCACTCATGAGTAAGAGCGGCGAAAATTACGTTATAGCTATCGACGGCGGGTCGGGTACCGGCAAGAGTACCACCGCGAAGATCGTGGCGAAGACTCTCGGTATTACCTATCTCGACACGGGCGCCATGTACCGCGCCGTGACGCTTGCCGCCCTTGATGCCGGACTGCCCGCCGAGGACGGCCCCGCCATGGACAATCTGCTTGCGAACCTCAAGCTCGGGTTCGATGCCGAGAACCACATCCTCATCAACGGCGTGTGCCGCGAATCCGAAATCCGCGGGATGAAGGTCTCGAGCAACGTGAGCGTCTACTGCGCCATCCCGTCGGTCCGCGCCGCCCTTACCGCTCAGCAGCGCGAAATCGGCAAAAAGCAGAGCTGCATCCTGGACGGCCGCGACATCGGTACGGTCGTATTCCCCGATGCCAAGTACAAGTTTTTCATGGTGACGGACGTGAAGGTCCGTGCCGAGCGCCGCTACAAGGAACTCCTTGAGAAAGGCGAAAAAGTTACCCTGGAAGAAGTCCTCGAGAACCTGGTCGAACGCGACCGCCTGGACTCTTCCCGCGCAAATGCTCCGCTCAAGAAGGCGGACGACGCTATAGAAATTGACACTACACACATCTCAATCCAACAACAGGTCCAAAAGATTCTCGACTACGTAGGTGTAGTGGCGTAGCTTGAATCCTTTGTACCGCAACCAAACAAAACAATATGTCTCAAAATCTCAAATTCGGAACCCAGGAAGACCTCGCTGAAATCCTCGCTGCTCAAGGTGAATGCAGCCCGAACTTCCGCAAGGCCAACGCCGACATCTACGCTGGCATGGATTGCCTCGAACAGGGCAAGGTTGTTACCGGCAAGATCAGCCAGGTGAACGACCAGGAAGTCCTCGTCGACGTGAACTACAAGTCCGAAGGTGTCATTGATCGTGCTGAATTCAAGGACACGGACTCCCTCGAAATCGGTTCTGAAATCGAAGTTTATGTCGAGAAGCTCGAAGACGAAGATGGTCGTCTCGTGCTCTCCAAGCAGCGCGCCGACTTCGCCCGCGTGTGGGAACGCATCCGCGTTGCCTTCGAAAACAACGAAGTTGTCCGCGGCAAGCTCACCAAGCGCATCAAGGGCGGTGTGGTTGTCGACCTGTTCGGCATTGACGCCTTCCTCCCGGGTTCCCAGATCGACCTCCGTCAGATCCCGGACATCAACGCTCTCATCGACCAGGAATTCGACCTCAAGGTCATCAAGGTCAACAAGGCCCGTCGCAACATCGTCGTGTCCCGCCGCGTCGTTCTCGAAGAAGAACGCAACAAGCAGCGTGGCGACGTTCTCGAAACTCTCGAGAAGGGTCAGGTCCGCAAGGGTATCGTCAAGAACATCACCGATTTCGGTGCGTTCATCGACCTTGGCGGCGTAGACGGACTCCTCCACATCACCGACATGAGCTACAAGCGCATCAACCACCCGACCGAAATGGTCCAGCTTGGCCAGGAAGTCGAAGTCATGGTGCTCGACTTCAACGACAAGAAGGAACGTATCTCTCTCGGCATGAAGCAGCTCAAGCCGCATCCGTGGAAGGACATCGCCGAACGCTACCCCGAAGGCGCTATCGTCAAGGGCAAGGTTGTTTCCATTACCGATTACGGTGCATTCGTCGAACTGGATTCTGGCGTCGAAGGCCTCATCCACGTTTCCGAAATGTCCTGGACTCAGCACGTCAAGCATCCGTCCAAGATCCTCACCGTTGGTCAGGAAGTCGAAGCTGTCGTTCTCAAGGTTGAAGAAGATGCCGAACGCATCTCTCTCGGCATGAAGCAGCTCGAATCCGATCCGTGGGATTCCATCGAAACCGAACTTCCGCCGGGTGCCCGCGTGGTTGGTGAAATCCGCAACATCGCTTCCTTCGGCGCCTTCGTCGAAATCAAGGAAGGTGTTGATGGCCTCATCCATGTGTCCGACATGTCCTGGACCAAGAAGATCACCCATCCGAACGAAATGGTCAAGAAGGGTGACAAGGTCGAATGCGTCGTGCTCGCTGTCGATAAGGAAAAGCGCCGCATTTCTCTGTCCATGAAGCACCTCACCGAAGACCCGTGGGATACCGTGGAATCCACCTATCCTGTGGACTCCGAAGTCAAGGGCAAAATCATCCGCATGCTCGACCGCGGCGTCGTTGTCGAACTTGCCGATGGCATCGAAGGCTTCATCCCGGTCTCCAAGCTCACCGCTGAATACATCAAGGTTCCGGCCGATGCATTCAAGGTTGGCGACGAAGTTCCGGCTGTCGTGACCGAAATCGACCAGAACAACAGGAAGATCTTCCTCTCTGTGGTTGACTACTTCAAGAACCGCGAATCCGCCGAGCTCAAGGCTTGGATGGACTCCCACAAGCCGGGCGAAAACGGCACCACCATCGGTGAAGCTGTCGCCCCGAAGAAGAAGGCCACCAAGAAGAAGGCTGAAAAGCCGGCCGAAGAAGCCGCTGAAAAGCCTGCTGAAGAAGCCTAATTCTCTTTCTGGCAATTAAGAAGTCCCGTGGGTAAAACCACGGGATTTCTTTTGTATGTAGATAAATTCTAATAAAAGAATAAAATAATATTGACTAAATTAACTATTTTAAATAAATTAGCACCCACGAAAATATCGTAGAGATATAGGTGTTTTTATTTAAACTACAAGGAGAAAAAATGACAGCAAAGTTAAAGTTTGGCATGGGGACTTTCGCTGCCGGAATGGCTGCGTCCGTGATGTGCTTGACCGCCTGTGGCGACGAGGTTACGGAAGTCAACCAGATTACGGAACATGCGGAATTGACCGGGTTCGAATCGGTTGCTTCGTTCGATAGTCTGGGTGACTGCACCGAGGAAAAACTCGTGTTCGTCGCGGATTCCTCTGCACTCTATTTCTGCCACGATGAAGAATGGAAAAAGGTATCCGGGCAAGAAGTCATTCTTGGAGAAAAAGGCGACAAGGGCGATAAGGGTGATAAAGGCGATAAAGGAGACAAGGGCGATAAAGGTGATGACGGTGCCAAGGGTGACAGTGTAAAGGGTGACAAGGGCAAAGACGGTGCGGATGGCAAGTCTGCCTACGAAGTCGCTGTTGCTGCAGGCTTCACCGGAACGGAAGAAGAATGGCTCGCTTCGCTGAAGGGAGCCAAGGGTGACGACGGCAGCAAGGGCGACACCGGTGCGGATGGCAAGTCTGCCTACGAACTGGCCGTTGCTGCTGGCTTTACCGGAACGGAAGAAGAATGGCGCGCCGCGCTGAAGGGCGACAAGGGTGAAGATGGCGACAAGGGCAATGACGGTGTCGGTTGTTCGGCTGCCAAAACATACAATGGTGTCAAGGTTGTCTGCGGTGCAGATACCGTAAACGTTGTCCTTAAGGAAGAAATGGAATATCCTCTTTGCGGCGGCATTCCCTTTAATCCCTCGACTAGCTTCTGCGATGTGCGCGACAGTTCGCTGTATTACTATGTTACCATCGGTAACAAGAAGTGGATGGCCGAAGACCTCAGGTACATCGATAGCGTCCAGACCCCCAGCCTGCAGAACAATTTCTGGTGCAAGGACAGCTGTGAAACCGGTGGCCGCTACTACAAGTGGGCGGCAGCCATCGATTCCATTTACACTTACGAGAACAGCGATATCAACTGCCATGATTCGGTCGACTGCAATCTCCCCGAAACGCTGAGAGGCATTTGCCCCAGAGGTTGGCACCTGCCGACAATCGAAGAATGGGAAGGCTTGTTCATTCTTATTGGCGGCCTCGAAAATGCATCGTGGGTTCTCAGGGAAAGAATGGAATGCTACGGACAGTGGTACGGCCATGGAGGCATTCGCGGCCTGAACTCGTTTGATTTTACCGCAGATCTTGGTGGCCACATGGAATACATGGATTACTACGGCTACGAGCATGTCCAGAACTACGGTGGCATGGCGGAATATTGGACCGCATCGACTCCGTTCCAGGAGGCCGACAAGGGTTACGGCGTCCAGTTCTCGTGCGAAAGGAAAGACGCCGTCTTCACAAAATACAAGAAGGATGTTGCGCTTCCGATTCGCTGCGCTAGAAATTAACCGCTTGCTTGCAAGAAATATTTCCTTGAAAGGGTCGGCTTTGCCGGCCTTTTTCTATCTTGCTGTATATGGAACTGGCTGGAAAGAAAATCCTCCTCGGAGTCTCGGGCGGAATCGCCGTGTACAAGAGCTGCGAGCTGTTGCGCCTTTTGCAGAAGAAGGGTGCTACGGTGCGCGTGTGTATGACCGACGTCGCCACCGAATTCGTGGCACCGTTAACGTTCGCGAGCCTCAGCAAGTGCCCCGTCTACCTCAAGAACGGAGCCGTCGAGGCGCGCCCCTTCCAGCATATCGATTTTCCGCGCTGGGCCGACCTCTACCTCGTGGTGCCCGCGACCGCGAATGTCATCGGCAAGTTCGCCTGCGGAATCGCCGACGACCCGGTGAGCCTCTGCTTCATGAGCTGCACGTGCCCGCGCGTGGTGGCGCCCGCGATGAACGTCGCGATGTACAACAGCCCCGCCGTAAAGCGCAACCTCGAAATTTTGCGCGGCTTCGAAGACACGGTTGTGCTCGAGTCCCCGGCCGGTGAACTCGCTTGTGGCGAAGTGGGGCAAGGGCGTTTGATGGAACCCGCGGAAATCGTAGATTATTTGGAAGGGGATGGCCTTCCCCTCGCTACTGTTTCGGCCGGCTGCACAAAGGTTGGTGAGCCTGCCGAACCATCCGCTACCCCTTCTCCTGTGCTGAGCAACGCCGAAGCAAGCGGGGGGCACCCCCGCAACGCCCCCGAACCGCCGGCATTTCCCGTCGCCCAGGACATCGACCCTACGCAAGATGCGACGCTCCCCGGTCACGGCAAGAAGGTGCTCCTCACCGCGGGCCGCACCGAAGAAGCGATTGATCCGGTACGTTACATTTCCAACCGCAGCAGCGGCAAGACCGCCGTCGCGCTCGCCTCGGTTTTTTACGCCAACGGCTTCGAGGTCGAAGTCGTCGCTGGCCCGATGGAGGCGGCGTTCCCGGGCGGCGTCAAGGTGACCCGCGTGCAAAGCGCCCGGGAGATGCACGACGCCGTAATGTCGCGGCTCGAGAGTGCGGACGCCGTCGTGCATTGCGCGGCGGTAGCGGACTACCGCCCCGCCCACGCCACCGAAGAGAAAATCAAGGACAGCCGTAGCCAGCTCGTGCTGGAACTCGTGCCGAACCCGAACATATTGCGCGACTGCACCGCGGCCCGCGCCTCCCGTGCGGCAGCCCGCCAGGCATCCTGCCGCCAGGTCATCGTGGGCTTCGCGCTCGAGACGGACCACTTCCAGGAACATGCCGCCGAAAAGCTTTCGAAGAGCGGCGCCGACGCATTGCTCCTGAACGCGCCCGTGGCAAGCGATTCCGGCTTCGGGCGTGACTGCGTGCGCTTCGCCCTGGTGGAAAAGGGTAAACCCGTTCCACCGCTCGCCATGGGCGAGAAGGTCGATTTGGCCGAGACTGTTTTGAACTTTTGCCTGGAGCGCCTGAATGGCTGACGAGTACGACTTTAGCGAATTGCGTGACTACCTGTCCGGACAAATCGACCTGGGCGGAGCGGACATCCTGTTTGACGAGCCCTGGACGCCCGTGAAGCCTAACCGCCTCGCGGCTCCGGCACGTGTCGCCGCGGCACCGCAGCCCGCGTCTTTTGCGCCTTCCGCGCCGCGTCCCGCCGTCCAGGCGGCCCCCGTCGCTCCTGTCGCGCCGGCTCCTTCCGCATCCGAGGATGCCCCGAAACCCGAAGCTCCCGCCTTGCCGATATTCGACATGCCGTCGGCCCGTCCGGTCCGCAAGGCCGCTTCCGCCTTCGAAAGTGTCGAATCCCTCGACGCCTTCTACGAATCTATCGCCGGCGAGCCTGTATACTCCGGCGTGCAGCCGCTCGTGCGCTACGAGGGCCCCGAGCATCCGCTGCTGCTCCTGCTCTTCGCCTCTCCGCGCCCCGACATCGCGGCCGGGAACTTCTTCTCGACATCCACGGGCACCATGCTTGCAAGGCTTTTCGCGAGCCTCCACGTCGCCCAAGAGAACATCGGCGTGACCTACTTCTACAAGGGTACCGCGGCGAGGAACATCCCGCCGCTCCTCGAAGCCGCCCTCCGCAAGATGCTCACGAAGGAACTCTCGTTCATCGCTCCGCAGGTCATGGTGACTTTCGGCGAGCCCCTGTTCCACCAGGTGTTTGGCAAAGGCAAGAATTTTAACGACTGTGCCGGTACCGACATGGAATTCGGCGGGGTCAAGACGTGCGCCCTGGTGGACGCCTTCGCCATGGAGGCCGACAAACAGCTCAAGTTGCTGACCTGGAAGGTCCACATCCCGCGCGGCTCCTATTTCAAGAATTAAATAACTTATATTTCCTACATACTTATATGCCAGAGTTTGTGAACGAACAGCCCATGTACGAAAATCGCCCGATTCCTACGGACGAGCAGGCGGAACGCTACCTGCTCGGCGGAATCCTGCGCGACCCCAACGTGATGGGGACGGCTGTCAATGTAATTGTATCCGACGAGTTCTTCTTTTTCGAACGTCACCGCCTTATATGGCGCTCCCTGGCCAACCTCTACCGCATGGGGACTCCCATAGACGTTCTCACGCTTTCTGCGGAACTGGAACAGGCCGGAGCCATCCAGAAGTGCGGCGGCCGCGAATACATCTTTGAACTGATGGAAGCCGTGGCTTCTTCTGCCAACGTGGAGTGGAACCTCCAGCACCTGCGCAGCAAGTACGTGCTCCGCCAGCTCATCAAGGCTTCCGACGAGACCATCAAGAAGTCCCTCGACGCGACGTATTCTCCCGACGAGGTGCTGCAGGATGCCGAGAAGAACATCTTCGCCATCGCCGACCAGCAGGTGCGCCAGTCGCTACAGCATATCGAGAAGTTCGTCACCCCGCTTTTGGACCGCCTTACCAACCGCAAAGACGGCATCACGGGAATCCCTACGGGGCTTATCGAGCTAGACGAGCTCACGAACGGCCTCCAGGACTCCGACCTTATCATCTTGGCGGCGCGTCCCGGTGTCGGCAAGACCTCCTTTGCGCTTACGGTGGCCGCCAATGCCGCCATCGACTACAACAAGAACGTCGCTTTCTTCAGCCTGGAAATGGACGGAGTGCAGCTCGCGCAGCGCTTGCTCTGTTCCCGCGCCAAGGTGGACCAGAGCAAGCTCCGCGCGGGCAAGTTGAACCGCGACGAGACGAACCAGATTATCGCGAACGTGGCGCCTATCAGCCAGGCCCCGCTGTACGTGGACGACAACGCCGACCTCGGTATCATGGAACTCATGAGCAAGGCCCGCGAACTCAAGCGCAAGAACCAGCTTGACCTCCTCATCATCGACTACCTCCAGCTGATGAAGACGGGCAACGAGGAAAACCGCGCCGTGGCTATTGGCAACATCTCCCGCGGTCTCAAGATCCTCGCCAAGGAACTTCACATCCCCATCATCGCGCTCGCCCAGCTTAGCCGTAAGGTCGAAGAGAAGGGCCGCGACAGGCCCCAGCTCAGTGACCTCCGTGAATCGGGCTCTATTGAACAGGACGCCGATATGGTGTGGTTCGTGGAACGCCCCTACGTGCGCTCCCACAAGGAAGAAGATTACAACAAGGCCGAACTCATTGTCGCCAAGCACCGTAACGGTTCCGTGAAGGATATTCCGCTTTACTTCGAGCCGAACATCACGACGTTCTACAACGCCATCGATGACGGCGGTGCCGGCGAGGATTCCGACTACCAGTACAACGACGGCGCGGACATGGGCCCCGCCGACTTTGGAGACTTTGGCTGATGTTCATACTGTTGAGGCCCATAGCCTGGGTTGGCCAGGTGGTTGTTTCCGGAATCTCGAGTATCGGCGAGGTGGTCTGCATCTTGCTGAATACGCTCAAGTTCTTGCCGCGCGTCTACAAGAACCCGAACCTCATCGTGAAGGAGATGATATCCATCGGCGTGTCTTCGTTGCCGCTGCTGTTCGTCACCTCCATCTTTACGGGGATGGTGGCGACCGTGATGGCGGAATTCGAATTCCACAACCTCGTTGCTGACAAGTTTGTCGGTACCGCGGCCTGCAAGATGGTGCTTATTGAACTCGGCCCGCTCCTTACAGCTATTGTGCTTGCCGGCCGCGTGGGCAGTGCCGTTGCCGCCGAACTCGGGAGCATGAAGGAGAAGGAGGAACTGGCCGCCTATACGGTACTCGGCCTCGATACCTACCGTTACCTCGCGATGCCCCGCTTTGTCGCCTTCATCACGATGATTCCGTGCCTCACCGCCATATCGAACGCGCTTGCCCTGATAGGCGGCTGGATCGTGTGCGTGCTCGCGCTCGACATCACGACCTATACGTATTACACCGGGATGCAGTACTTGTTCGAATCCATGGACCTCTGGTCCGGCATCATCAAGTCCTTCGTGTTCGGAACGCTTATTTTTGTGCTGGGCTACTACCACGGGATTAATGCGAAACCCGGTGCCCACGGTGTGGGGCTTGCCACCATGAACGTGGTGGTCTCGAGCTGCCTCATGATATTGATAGCCGATTTTGCGCTGGACGCAGTAATGTTCTTCTAAGTTGCAGGTTTGCCTATGCCGAACGTAAATATTGACCCGAACGATATCGCCATCCGCCTCAAGGGGCTCAAGAAGTCTTTCGGTCCGCAGACCGTGCTGCAGGACGTGAACCTCGACATCCGTCGCGGTGAGACCATGGTCATCATCGGCAAGTCCGGTGGCGGTAAGTCCGTCATCTTGAAGCACATGATTGGCCTGTTGCAGCCGGATGGGGGAGAGGTGTCTGTCGACGGCGTGACCATCAGTACGCCCAAGTTTTTTGACACGCGCACCATCCGCAAAAAAATGGGCATGCTGTTCCAGATGGGCGCGCTTTTCGACTCCATGAGTACCGGTGAGAACATCGCGTTCGCTCTCCGCGAACACCATCCGGAACTTTCCGAAAAGCAAATCCAGGACGTGGTGACCGAGAAGTTGCAGATGATCAACCTCGTGCCCGAGTTCCGCACCAAGATGCCCTCCGAACTTTCCGGCGGTATGCGCAAGCGCGTCGCCCTTGCCCGAGCCATCGCGCTCAATCCTGAAATCCTCCTTTACGACGAACCGACAACGGGTCTTGATCCCATCACGAGCGACGTCATCAACGACCTCATCCTCGACATGCAGAGCAAGCTCGGGGTGACCTCCGTGGTGGTGACGCACGACATGGTGAGCGCTTTCAAGGTGGCCGACCGCATCGCGATGCTCTATAACGGGCGCATCATCGAGGTCGGGACCGTCGACGAAATCAAGAATACCAAGAACCCGTACGTCCACCAGTTCATTACCGGGCAGCGAAAAATGACCGAACCCGGCAACGAAGAGTAAAAAAACGTGAAAAAAGCGCCCTTTTTTGGCTTTCCCCCTCCCTATTTTGTAAATTTTTATTTATATTAGTGGAGGGGCAACTATGAAAAAGAGACACTTATATATATATCTGCCTATCCTTGCCGGCTTGTTTTTCTGGGCTTGCGGCAGTGGAAGTCTTGAATGGGCCGAGAATGACGACATTCTCGCGTTAGAAAAATTTGACAAATTCCCGGAAGATTCTGTTCTTGTAGCTCTTGAAAAGTGTGTTGCTAGTGGAGAATGCGATAAGGAATCTTCCGAGGCTTTCAAGAGAAGCTTGCTTGCCAGGGATTCCATCGAAGAAGACACTGTTGAATCGAGTTCCTCGGCGGTCGATCTTTTTGGATTGTCGTCGTCCTCTGATTCTAGCATCGTATCGAGTTCCGGCGTCGTCTTGTCCTCGAGTTCCGGAGCGGACCTCCTGTCGTCGTCCGGGGAAGTTCTGTCTTCCACTTCTGATTCCCTTAGCTCTTCGGCTGTCTTGATGTCCAGCAGTGGTCCTGTTGTTTCCAGCAGTTCCAAGCCGCTCATTTCCTCGAGCAGCGTGGTGCTCTCTTCGAGCAGTTTCATCATCAAGTTGAGCAGCAGCAGTGCGCCTCCCGTGGTATCCAGTAGCAGTGTCGAGGATGATCTTTGTACCAAGGCGCTGCTGGAGAAAGGGCAATGCACGGTAACACCGGGTTCCATCAAGTTGGGTGGAGAGGCTACATGGACCTACTCTCCGGTAGCTGAATGCCGTAGTGGCTTGACTGCATCCTGGTTGCTTATGGAAGCGGATGTTACAAAGATGGATGGGCTTTCGGTGAAGTTCAAGTTTACCGAAGATGCCGCTGTCGGACAAAAAGTCTATCCGACGGTGACTTTGAAGAGACGCGGCCTTACGGCTACGCTGGAATGTGACAAGGCACAGCTCAAGATTGAAGCTGGCGTAATCCCGTCCAGCAGTTCGATTATCCGTTCGTCGTCTTCGGTAATCAAGAGCTCCTCGAGTACCGTTCCCATTACGGACGAATGCGAGCTGGATCCCATGACGGATGTGATGTACTGTGCCAAGCCGGGCAGGGAGCAAGAACAGTGTAATTACGTCTCGAGCAAGTGGGTCTGCCCTGTTCCCGGAGTCAGCTCCAGCAGCATCACTCCTTCTAGCAGCAGCGTCATTCCGCCGTCTAGCTCCAGCGTGGTACCGCCGTCTAGCAGCTCCGTGGTTTCCAGTTCGAGCCAGAATGGCCCGACTGTGGTTGATAATTTCGTGCCGAGTGATAGTTACAAGCTTTCGGCGGGTGCTTATGAATTGCGGCAATGCAATGGAAAAACGGGAAGTCAGCGCCTGCAGGTTGAGGCCACGTTTGGCAACGCTTGGACCGTGTTCGGCGCAGGTGTTTCCGACCCAACGAATCCTAGCTATTATTGGTATAACACCGACGGCGGAAGTGGGGGAGAAACACAGGTTGTATTCCCTGTGACTGTAGAGATCACAACGGGTACCATGACAATCAAAGGCGGTTGCTGGTAAACGTCGTTCCTGAAAAAAATTGAAAAATCCCCTGAAAAAGGGGATTTTTTTATGTTTTCTTTCACTAAAAAGCGACTTTTGCTACCACTTTGCCGTGGAATTATTTATTTTTCCGTAAAGAGGTTTTGATATGAAACAGAAACTTGTTTTTGGCCTATCCGCCGCTATGGTGGCCGGAGCTTTCTGGGCTTGCGGCAGTGGCGAAGTTATCGAATGCGATAACGAAAGTATTGATATGCTGGCTCTTACCGTTTCGATGGATTTTAACGAGAGCGACGCAAGTCTCGCTATCGCGAAGTGTTTGGAAGATACGTTGCCGGGTGGATGCGCCCAAGAAATGCAAACCGCACCGAGTTTTGTTGTTAAGAGCAGCGAGACTCCGAAGTCGTCCTCCAGCGGTGGTCGTTCCTCTGCTGGCAAGACTAGCTCTTCCGCATTCCATATGTCCAGCTTCGGACCTATCGGCACGCGTTCCTCTTCGTCTGCCCAACCGCCCATGAGCAGCAGCACGACTGTCCAGTCCAGCAGCAGCATCATTGTCCCGGCGGGCCAGTTCGGTTCCTGTGTTCCGAGCAAGGGAACGGTTGAACTGAACGAGGCTGTAGCTTGGACCTTTACTTGGGATACCAAGGGGTCCGGTGTAGGTACCATGGAAGTTACGACTGCAACGTATTCTTGGGAAATGCCCGAGGGCTCGTTGGCAACTGCGACGACAAAGACCGCAAACACCTCCTATACGACCTCTGGTCCCAAGACGGCGACAATAACTGTTTCCACGAGCGCTCACGGGTCTCAGACCATCCCCTGCGCCCAGCAGCTGAACGTCAACGGTGCTCCGATCACTGGATGCGTTTGCACGACCAGTGCTGATGGAACGGTTGATTATTTGGCTGATCCGAATGTTGCTTGGACTGTCGGTACGACCTGCAAGTCCTCGGTTTCTCCGCTGGTATACGAATGGGACGGTGTTCCCAGTGCTGAAGCTACATTCATCAAGGTCTTTGACGAAGCTCAGTCCGGTTATGCGCCGAAACTCAGAGTCAGCCATGCAGACAACACGATTGTTGAAATTCAGTGCCCGGCTGTGAAGACGAGTAAGGGCCCGGAATACCAGTTGTCGGTCGTTGGTAACCAGCTCCCCGAAAAGGCGGTAAACGTGCTGAACGAGGGCTGTATAACGATTAATGGCGAATGGACTAATCAATATGACAAGCCCAACTTGAAGGTTGCTTGCGAACTGGCTGTGAATGGTGCTGCAAGTCTTTCTCTGAACTTGACCTATAACAATAAGACGTATCCTGCACAGGGTAGCTACAACGTGCAGAATTCTGTGTCGCTGGGTGCTGTCGGCATTGGCGAACTCAATTATTCAAATGTTTGCGTGTCGTTTACTGGCGGTACGGAAACAACTACGGCAAGCTGTAAGTTGGCCCGCTAAAATTAATGATTAAAGGAAAGCCCGCTCAGTTGAGCGGGCTTTTCTGTATCTAGATTATTAACCAATGACTAATAACTAATAACCATTACATGAACCAGTAGCCGATACCGAACTTGAAGGTGTTAAGCTTGCCGCTTGTCAATTCGGTGTCTTCGTTCAGGATGTAGCCTTCGTAGACGTCGGTCATGCCCCAGTTGAAGCGGAAGTCGACGCTGAGTCCTCCGACGATGTAGTAGCCGCCACCGACGGTAATGCCGAATTGAACGCCTTTGCGATCCATCTTTTCGGGGAAGGTGTGTTCGAACGTTCCGGCCGCGTTTTCCATCACGCCGCTTTCAAGTTCGGTCTCGTCGCTTACGTTAAGTTCGATGTTCGGACCGACGACAAAATAGACCTTGTCGATAGGAGTCACGCGGAGCAACAGCGGGAATTCGACGCTCATCTGCTTGAACGTGCGTTCCATTTGGCCGTCCTCTTGGCTGAGCTTGGCATACTCGAAGAGAACTTCGGGGGTGAACTGCATGAAGGGGAGCAGCTGGAGACGGACACCGAGGCCGACTTCGAAACCGATGCCCGAGGGAGCGATGTCGTTTTCGCTGTCGTTATAGATATACCACTCTTCGCCAAGGCCGTACATCATGTTGTAGTTGAAGGCTCCACGGATGCCCACGCCGAATTCGCTTTTGGGCGAAGACTTGGGCTGCTCGTTATAGCTGTTGTCCTGGACGGCAACCTGGGCGGGTTCTTGGTTGTAGCTTTCCCTCTGGTTGTTTGCCTGGGTGTTGTTGCGGACGCGTCTCTGCGGCTTGGCAGGTTCGGCCTCTTCCTGGACGGATTCTTCAGGTTCATCCTGGGCGACTTCCTGGGCTGTTTCCTGGGGCTCTTCTTCCGCCTGTTCGGTAGCTTGTTCCTCGTCCGGGATGTCTCCCGGCCATGCGTCGTCGTCTTGTGCGAAGGCGAGCGAGGTGGCCAGGGCGCCTGTTGCTATAATCTTGGAAATATTCATGGATTCCTCCGTTAAACTGCGGTAAATGTAACAATTTCGAAATAAACTATGCAGGGCGCAATAAAAAAATCCGTTGTGTCCCTTGACAATGGGAGGGAAGAATTCTATATATGAAAATATGAATACTTATTCATGTATAAAGTTTACAAAGGCCGACATCTCGATGGATGTCCTTTTCGAGTTGTCGGAGTTTTTCAAGTTCTTTGGCGACACGACGCGCATCCGCATTATCCACCTGATGCTTTCGGGCGAAATCTCGGTGAACGAGATTGCCGAAAAGCTTAGCCTGGAGCAGTCGGTGGTGAGTCACCAGCTGCGAATTCTCAGGACGGCGAACCTAGTGAAGCCGCGCCGTGAAGGGCGTAAGATTTTCTATTCGCTTGACGACGAGCATATCGGCCTTATTTTCAATACCGGCCTCACGCACATTTTGCACAAGAAGGGTAAGTAGTATGTCCGCTGTTGTCGACATCCTTGAAAAATTTGTCTGGCAGTTCGTTACTCTGTTTTCTGAGATGGCTCCGTTCTTGCTGCTCGGCTTTTTGCTGGCGGGCATTTTGCATGTGTGGGTGCCGAACCACCTGTACGTTCCGAAGATTGCGAAGCCGAATTTCAAGTCGGTGCTGTGGGCGGCGCTGTTCGGCGTGCCGCTCCCGATTTGCAGTTGCGGTGTAATCCCGACGTCCATTGCGTTGCGTAGGGAAGGGGCGAGCAAGGGCGCAAGCGTAAGCTTCCTCATCTCGACACCCGCGACGGGCGTGGACTCGATTCTTGCGACGTATTCCCTGCTGGGCGGACCCTTTGCGATTTTGAGGCCGGTGGCCGCGTTCGTGACGGCAATGCTTGGCGGTGTATTTACGAATTTCGCAACCCGTAACGAAGAAGACGGAACGGTAGCTGAGGCTGCCGGAACGCACGAACATCATCACGAGCATCATCATGAACAAGACGATGATGACCACTGCGGTTGTTCCGACGACCATTGCGAATGCTGCTGTGATGAAGATGAACATCATGGAGAACGTTCGTTTGCCCAGAAGATTGGCGAGACTTTCCGCTACGGGCTTGTCAACATGGTGGGTGATGTGAGCAAGTGGCTCACTATCGGGCTTTTGCTTGGCGCTTTGATTGCCGCCTTTGTACCGGACGATTTCTTCTTGTTCCTGCACGAATACTCGTTGCTGTGCATGTTGGTGGTGCTGCTGCTCGCCATGCCGATGTACACCTGTGCGACCGGTTCCATCCCGCTGGCGCTCGCGCTTGTGGAAAAGGGTATTACGCCGGGGGCGGCTCTGGTGCTGTTGATGGCAGGCCCTGCGACAAGTATCGCTAGCATGCTCGTGGTAGGGAAGGCTTTTGGCAAGCGGACTCTCGCGGCGTACCTTGTGTCGATTGCGCTTGGGGCGATGGCTTTCGGCTTTGTCGTCGACACGTTCTTCATGGACACGTTCCTCGCGTCGATGCTCCCGCATGTTTCGGATGAGTGCCATGGGCACGGGGCGGTGGGCATATTCGATTACGCATGTGCTGTGCTGCTTGCCTCCTTGATGATTTATGCGAAGTTTGCGCATAAGGGCTGCGGCGGTCACTGCGGTTGCGGCGATCACGGTTGCTGCTGTTGCGAAGACCATGACGACGATGAATGTGGTTGCCACGAACATGAACACGGGCATTGCGAGCCGGTGTCGGTAACTTACCGCGTGAACGGCATGAATTGTAGCCACTGCAAGGCATGCGTGGAAAAAGCGGTGCGCATGCTAGACGGAGTGGTGTTTGCCGAGGCCGATGTCGCGAGCAAGGAATTGCGCGTGCAATGGCACGACGAAGACGATGTAAATGAAGATGCGCTCAAGACGGCTGTGGATGAAGCCGGTTTTGAGTTCGGCGGAAAAGTTTAGGGGTTAGCGAGCGCGGCTCGCGAAAATCTCGAAGTCTTCGGGAGTCGTGAGCTTGTCGTTTGCGACGTTGCCCTTCACGATGTAGACGCTCTCGCCGAAGTATTCCAGGATGCTTGCCTCGTCGGTGGGCGTAAAGTTCAGAGGCTCTGCGGCAATGCGCCCGTAGAGCTTTTTCAGTAACGCGATGGAGGCGGCCTGCGGCGTCTGTGCCATCCAGACGGTGTTGCGGTCGATGGTCGTTTCCACACGGCCGTCTTTTGCAATCTTGATGGTGTCGACGGCGGGCTTTGCTACAAGGCAGCTGCCCTTGTTGATGAGCGTTTCGCAGACGTCAAGAATGATTTCCTTGCTTATGAACGGACGCGCTACATCGTGGACCAATACGTATTCGGCGTCGCTTGTAAGCGCGTTCACGCCATTCTTTACGGACTGCCAGCGCTCGGCACCGCCAACGACGATTTTCAGCTTGGGGTGCGAAAACTCTTTTTCGAAATGGTCTTTCCAGTCGGCGGGCACGGCCATCACGACTTCGGCGATTTCTTCCATTTCGAGGAATGTCTCAAGGCTGTAGCGGTACACGGGCTTGCCTCCCAGGAGCATCAGTTGCTTGGGAATGTTGCCGCCCATGCGTTTGCCGAGTCCCCCGGCGGGGAGCACTGCCGCGAATCTGCCTTTCAAGTTCTGCATGGTGGTAAAGATATAAAAAAGGGGAGCTTAAACTTCCCCGATCCTCGTGAGCTTCAACAGCGGAACACCCGCTTCGCGACATTCGTCCAGGTTCAGCTCGAAATCGATACTCCAGTCGTTGAAATCTTCTTCGTCCTGGAGCATTTGCTGTACGTGCATCGTATTTCCATCGTAGGTGACGATTGTGTGGGCGAGGGCACGGCCTTCCACGTCCATGCGGAACTTGTGGTGTTCGGCGGTGTAGGCTGCCATGATTTCGAGCAGGCGCTTTTCGGTCCACGGTGTACCGTTTTCGTCGGCGAGCATTTCGCCTTCGGCCAAATCTTCGGCGAGGCTGTCGAGTACGTCCGCAAAATCTTGCTTGGCAAGGCTTCCCATAATCTGGAAAATTCTCTGGCGGACCATATTGAGGAAACGCTTCTTGTCGTAGGTGATGTCGGCGGCGGCCTTGTCGGCACCAAACGCCTTTTCTGCGTCGGTTGGTGAGCCTGCCGAACCATCGGCGGTTCCCGCTTCCAAACGCTTCTGGTAGTCTTCGGGATGGGCCATCTTTTCCCATTCTTCCAACAGGCTCGAGTCTACACGGCGGATCATGTCGCCCAAGTAGTCCTGCATTTCGAGGAGTTCCTCGTTCTTGTAGCCGTCGGGTACCGTCTGCGAAAGGACCTTGTAAACGTAGTTCAAATGGCGAAGCAGAATCGCTTCCATACGTTGCAGATTGTACTGCTTCACGTAACCGCTGAACGTGCTGAAGTTCTCAAACATTTCGCGCACGATGCTCTTGGGTTCCACGTTCACGTCGACCCAGGGGTGGACTTCGGCAAAGGCGTTGTACGTGTCGTAAATGAAATCGCGCAGCGGCTTGGGGTATTCGACCTTCTCGAGTTCTTCCATGCGCTGGTTATATTCCATGCCCTGCGCCTTGAGTTCGTTCAGGCGGGCATCGCGGGCCTTGTTCTGCTGGATACGCAGGATTGCTTCCGGGTTCTCGACGATGCTTTCGCACAAGGTAATCACGTCGAGTGCATACTCCGGCGAATCCTTGTCGAGCTTCGGGAGTGTGTCGAGCAGGTACAGCGAGAGCGGCTGGTTCATCGCGAAGTCGTCCTGCAAATCCATGTTCACGCGCAGGTGGCTGTATCCCGGAGCCACGGGCTTCACGAATTCGATAATCTTCTTTTCCACCAGGCTGCGGAACAGCATGAAGGCACGGTGCTGCAGTTGCTTCTTGCTGGCGGCGCTCTCGTGGCAGTCCTTCAACAGGTTACGCATGGCGCGGCAACCGTCGGTCTCGCGGCTCAATATGTTCAGGAGCATCCCGTGGTCTACGCGGAAGCTCGATGTGAGCGGCTCGGGCTGCGCGTCGATCAGGCGCTTGTACGTATTCTCGTCGAAGGGTACATAGCCATGCTCGGGCGGTTTCCTCTTCTGGAACTTTTTGCCAGTCTGGCGGCTCTTCGCCTCGAGTTTCAAGTTCTCGATCACGTGTTCGGGAGCTTGTGCCACCACGTAGCCCACGTCGTCAAAGCCCTTGCGGCCGGCGCGTCCTGCAATCTGGTGGAAGTCTCGTGCGGTGAGGATTGCCGTCTTGTCGCCGCTGTACTTGCAGAGTTGAGTGAAGAGTACTGTGCGGATGGGGACGTTCACGCCCACGCCGAGCGTGTCGGTACCGCAGATGACTTTCAGTAAGCCTTTCTGCGCGAGCTTTTCGCAGAGGATGCGGTACTTGGGCAATAGCCCTGCATGGTGCAGACCGATTCCCTGCTTGAGCCAGCGCTTGACATCGGGACCGTAGGGACTAGAGAATCGTACTTCCTTGATGGCCTCGTTGATGGCCTGCTTTTCTTCCTTGCTGCACAGGTCGAGACTCATGAAGTTCTGCGCGTTGCTTGCGGCGGCGGCCTGCGTAAAGTGCACCACGTACACGGGCGCCTTGCCTTCGTTCACCAACTTCTGAACTTCGGTCGAAATTTCGGAGGTGCTGTAGCTGAAATCGAGCGGTACCGGTCTCTGCGTGGAACGCACGGTCACGGTTTCGCGCCCGGTATGCTTCGTGAGGTCGCGTTCAAAGAATTCGGTCGCACCGACGGTCGCGCTCATCAACAGGAATCTCGATTGCGGGAGTGTGAGGAGCGGCACCTGCCAGGCGACGCCGCGCTCGCGGTCGGAGTAGTAGTGGAACTCGTCCATCACCACGTCCATGATGTCGAGTTTTTCGCCTTCGTTGAGCGCCATGTTGGCGAGAATTTCCGCCGTGCAGCACAGGATGGGCGCGTCGTGGTTCACGGTCGCGTCGCCGGTCGAGAGGCCCACGTTCTCGGCTCCGAATTCCTTGCAGAGCGCCATCCACTTTTCGTTCACCAACGCCTTGATGGGGCAGGTGTACACGCTCTTGCGGCCATGCACGATGCTGTCGAAGTGGAGCGCCAGGGCCACCATGGATTTGCCCGAGCCCGTGGGGGTGTTCAGAATGACGTTCTTGCCGTCCAGAAGTTCGAGGATGGCTTCCTCTTGTGCGGGGTAGAGCGTGGTGCCGCGGGACTGCGCCCATTCCATGAAACTTCCGAGAATGTCTTCGGAACCTAGAAAATCCTTGAGGGTGGCCTTGTTTTGCTCTACCATAGGGCATAAAGATAGCTTTTTGCGTGTTTCGCGGGGTCAAGTTTTCTATTTTCAAATCAAAGGAATCATTATGAAAGGAATCGTACTCGCCGGGGGCTCCGGCACGCGCTTGTACCCGCTGACCATGGTCACGAGTAAGCAGCTGCTGCCTGTCTACGACAAGCCCATGATCTATTATCCTCTCTCGACGCTGATGCTTGCGGGCATCCGCGACATCCTCATCATCTCGACACCTACGGACCTGCCGAATTTCGAGCGCCTGCTCGGGGATGGTTCCGCGATGGGGCTCAACCTGAGCTACAAGGTGCAGCCTAGTCCCGATGGCCTTGCGCAGGCGTTCATCCTGGGCGAGGAATTCATTGGCAACGACTGCTGCGCGATGGTGCTGGGCGACAACATCTTTTACGGGAACGGTTTTAGGCCGTTGTTGAAGGCTGCGGTAAAGAATGCCGAGGAGAACGGTCGCGCGAGCGTGTTCGGCTACTATGTAGAAGACCCGGAACGATTCGGTGTGGTGGAATTCGACGATAGCGGCAAGGTGATTTCGGTTGAAGAGAAACCGAAGGAGCCCAAGAGCAACTACGCCGTTACGGGCTTGTACTTTTACGACAACCGCGTGTCCGGCTATGCGAAAGCTCAAAAGCCCAGCGCTCGCGGTGAACTGGAAATTACCGACCTCAACAGGACGTATCTCGAAAAGGGTGAACTCGACGTGAAGCTTCTCGGTCGTGGTTTTGCCTGGCTCGATACCGGTACGATGGACAGCCTTATTGAAGCGGGCGAGTTCGTGAAGATGGTCGAGAACCGCCAGGGAATCCAGATCAGTGCGGTCGAGGAAATCGCGTTTGTGAACGGCTGGATTAGCAAGGAAAAACTTTTGGAATCGGCGGCCAAGTACGGCAAGTCGCCATACGGCCAGCACCTGCGCAAGGTTGCCGAAGGAAAAATCAGGTACTAGAATGGGTAAGTTCAATTTTGTCAAGACATCTATCGAAGGCGTGACTATCGTGGAACCGACGGTTTTCGGTGACCACCGTGGCTATTTTATGGAAACGTATAACAAGGCGGAGTTTGACGCCGCCGGCCTCGACATGGTCTTTGTGCAGGATAACGAGTCCCGCAGCAAGAAGGGCGTGCTCCGTGGCCTCCATTTCCAGAAGAAGAACCCTCAGGGCAAACTCGTGCGCGTTATCGAAGGCGAAGTCTTTGACGTGGCGGTAGACCTCCGCAAGGGGAGCCCTACGTTTGGTAAATGGGAAGGTGTTACGCTTTCTGCCGAAAACAAGAAGCAGTTCTGCATCCCCGAAGGTTTCGCTCACGGGTTCGTGGTACTGTCCGAGACGGCGACTTTTGTATACAAATGCACACGTCTATACGATCCGAAGGACGAGGGGGGCCTGATGTGGAACGACCCTGCTATTGGCATCGAATGGCCCGTCGGTAACGGCTTTGAACCGCTCCTTTCTGAGAAGGATACGAAGAACCCGCTCCTGAAGGACCTCGGCTTCGCTTTTGATTTGTAGTTGTTAGTCATTAGTTGTTGGTCATTGGAAGATAATCGCACCTTTGGTGCTTAACTATTGACTAATGACTATTGACTAATGACCATTAATCTGGAAATTTTTAAATTAAGAGTAATGAAGAACATCCTTGTTGTTTGTACTGGAAACATTTGTCGTAGCCCGACGGGGGAGTATCTCCTGAAAAAGGGGCTGGGGCCTGATTTTAACGTAATGAGCGCGGGGCTTGGCGCGTTGGTGGACCATCCTGCGCATGAGTTGAGCCAGAAAATTGCTTTGGAACATGGCGTGGACATGAGCCCGCACCGTGCTCGCCAGATAAACTTGGATATTCTCAAGTGGGCCGACCTGGTCCTAGTGATGGAAAACGGGCACAAGAGGGAACTCCTCCAACGTTACCCGTGGCTCGAGGGAAAGGTATTCCGCTATGGGGAACCTCAGAAGGTCGATGTACCGGACCCTTACCGCCGTCCGGAAAATGCCTTTGTCCTCGCATGGAACTTTATATCGAAGTTAACTCCGTACTGGGTTGAAAAAATCAAAGAGAGTGAGACTGCAAAATGAATAAGATGAATTTGCTGATGATGGGTGCTGCAGCTGTCGTTTTGGGCGGCTGTTTCGCTGCTCCGCAAATGCGCATGGCTGCGCCTGAGGATTCGGAGACTTACAACGGAATTGCCGTTAAGCTCCATTCCATCAATGATGGCGATTTTGGCAACGGCGCATCCTCTGCCGGAGATTCCGCAAGTGTGGGCGATTTGGCAGAACTGTTGGTGGATTCCTTGCCGCAGCTGGAATACCGCATTGGCCCGCTGGACATGGTCCAGGTGGTCGTGTGGGAACACCCGGAATTGACCTCCCCGATGGGGCAGTACCAGCCCGCCGGCCAGAAAGTCACTACCGAGGGTAAACTGTTCTACCCGTATGCGGGCGAACTTCAGGCGGCCGGCCTCACGGCGCAGGAACTCCGTGCCGAAATTACAAAGAGACTCTCGGACAAGATTCTTAACGATCCGCAGGTGGATGTCCGCGTGACGGGCTACAATAGCTTGAAGGCTTTTGTTTCCGGTGCCGTGAACAGACCCGGATATGTGTCTTTCGATGAAAAGCCGATGACGCTCCCCTTGTTGCTCGCCGCTGCAGGCGGCTTTAACGAGGATGCCGACCCTGCCAAGGTGCAAATTCGCCGCGGGAATAAGGTTTATGATATCAATTACCTGGATGCGTTCAAGAGCAATCTGCCGCTCGACCGGATTCTTATGAAGCCGGATGACCAGGTCTTTGTTCCGGCCTTGGCCGAGACCCAGAAGGAAAACCGCGTTTACGTGATGGGTGAAGTGCAGAAGGTGGGAATCGTGAATGTGAACCAGGGCAAGCTGACCTTGGTAGAAGCCTTGGCGACTGCCGGTGGCCTTCAGGCTATGAACGCTTCCGCAAGTTCCATCTACGTCATCCGCAATACTTCGGAATCCCAGATTGACGTGTTCCATCTCGACAGCAAGAATGCCATGGCGCTTGCCTTGGCAGACCGCTTCGATTTGAAGGCTCGTGACATCGTGTATGTCGATGCCTCGGGTATTGCAACGTGGAACCGCCTTGTAACGTTGATCCTCCCGACAGCCCAGCTTATCTATCATACCGCAAGTACAGCTCGTAACGTGCAGCTCATCTCGAATGACGGATGGGGCGAAAACTAATCTGAGAGAGGTCTAGTTTTATGATTAACCTGATTCTTTGCGGCGGTAGCGGCACCAGGCTTTGGCCCATCAGCCGCTCTCTCATGCCCAAGCAGTTTGCGCGCCTGTTCGACGGAACCTCCCTGTTCCAGCGCACGGTCAAGACGAATTCGCTATTTTGCGATGCGCAGTACATCGTAAGCAATGCGGAACAGTACTTCTTGGCCAAGGACCAGTTGGAAGAAGTCGGCGCGAAGGATTCACGCTTCTTGCTGGAACCGGTCGGCCGCAATACCGCTCCGGCGATTGCGCTTGCCTGCCTTGGACTCAAGTCGGAGGATATCGTGCTTGTTTCCCCGTCCGACCACGTGATTCGCAAGGCGGCGGCATACGAGGCATGCCTGCAGCAGGCGGAAAAGCTAGCGAAGGCGGGTGCGCTGGTAACGTTCGGCATTACGCCGACGGGCCCGGAAACAGGTTACGGCTACATCGAGGCCGATGGTGAGAATAGCGAATGCGTAAAGCGCTTCGTGGAAAAGCCCGATCTCGAGACCGCGAAGAAGTACGTGGAATCCGGAAGGTTCTTCTGGAACAGCGGTATTTTCTGCTTCAAGGTATCCACCTTCCTGAACGAACTGGGAACGTATTCTCCCGATATCCTCGCCGCAGCCAAGATGGCTTATTCCAAGGCGAAGAAGGAAAACCGCGATACGCTCGTCCGTGTGCAGCACGACGACATGATGAATATCCCGAGCAACTCCATCGACTATGCGGTCATGGAAAAGTCGAACAAGGTAAAGGTTGTGCCGAGCGATATCGGCTGGTCCGACCTTGGCGCTTTCGACAGCCTGTACGGCGAGTACGAACACGATTCCGCCGGTAACAACAAGAACCCGAGGCATCTCGGTATTGGCTCCAAGAACTCCCTCGTTCTTGGCGGCCAGCGCCAGATTTGCACGATCGACTTGGACCACATGCTTATCGTCGATACGCCGGACGCCCTTTTGGTTGCGCCTCTCAGCAGCAGCCAGAAGGTGAAGAAGGTTGTTGACGAATTGAAGGCTCGCGGCTCCGACCTGCCGATTGTGCCGCAGACGGTCAATCGCCCGTGGGGAACGTACTCTGTCCTCGAATCTACAGACAACTACAAGATGAAGCGCATCGTGGTTCGCTCCGGCGAACGACTGAGCCTTCAGAAGCACCTGCACCGCTCCGAGCACTGGGTGGTGGTGAGCGGCACTGCTACCGTGACCGTCGGTGACAAGGTGTTCTACGTGCGTCCGAACGAATCGACTTACATCCCGGCGGGGACAGTCCACCGCCTGCAGAACGAAGGCAAGCTCCCGCTGGTCATCGTGGAAGTGCAGGTGGGCGAGTACACTGGCGAAGACGACATCATCCGCGTGCAGGACGACTACAAGCGCTCGTAAGAGAGTAAGAAGTCTTAAGAATGGCGGGCTTTTAGCCCGCTATTTTTATACCCAACGAAAAAAGCGAACCTTATGGTCCGCTCTTTTGACACCTTTCGTCTTTCGTCTAAATTAGAACTGGGAGAGGAATCTCTGGTCGTTGCTGGTCAGGAGGCCAATTTCCGGAATCGCGTGGCGGAGCATGGCGATACGGTCGAGACCGAAGCCGAAAGCAAAGCCCGTGTACTTCTCGGAATCGATGCCGCAGTTCTTGAACACGTTCGGGTCCACAGAACCGCAACCGCCGATTTCCATCCAGCCGGTTCCCTTGCAGCGACGGCATCCCTTGCCACCGCAGAACACGCAGCTCACATCCATTTCGGCGCTGGGCTCCGTGAAGGGGAAGAAGCTCGGGCGGAAGCGCGTCTTGACGCCTTCGCCGAACAGCTTGTTCATGAACACCTGGAGCACACCCTTGAGGTCTGCAAAGCTGATGTTCTCGTCGACCACGAGGCCTTCGCACTGCTGGAACATCGGGGCGTGGGTCGCATCGTTGTCGACGCGGAACACGTGACCCGGAGCAATCATGCGGAACGGCGGCTTGTGCGTTTCCATGTAGTGGATCTGCGTGCCGGAGGTATGCGTACGCAACATCACCTTGTCGTCCACGTAGAACGTGTCCTGCATGTCGCGGCTCGGATGGTCGGGCGGCGTGTTGAGCGCCTCGAAGTTGTACCAGTCCGTCTCGATGTCGCGACCGAAGTCCACCTCGAAACCCATCTGGCTAAAGAAGTCGATAATCTCTTCGCGCACGTCGTAAAGCGGATGCGTGCTGCCCGCCGGAATGCCTGCACCCGGGAGCGTGGTATCTACAAAGCCGCTTTCCAGCTTCTTCTGGAGCGCAGCCTGGTTCGCGGTCTCGATAGCCTTGTCGATGGCCTCGGAGACGGCGACCTTAAGTTCGTTCACGAGCTTGCCGTAAGCCGGACGTTCCTCGGCGCTCAAGCTCCCCATCTGCTTCATGAGGTCGGTGACGGCCCCCTTCTTGCCCAGGTACTTCACGCG
>JAEEGJ010002070.1_pt1 | contig 150516 bp, 166 predicted proteins | sample 8958761 | NCBI WGS metagenome assembly JAEEGJ01 (sample SAMN16246546, study PRJNA631951) | gut metagenome | biome: gut microbiome; feature: rumen; material: RS-attached | host: Bos | place: Iran: Karaj | collected 2018-10
GGTGTCAGCATCACATACCAGGTAGTGGGGGATGAGGCTCCTAGCAAATCCGACCTGGACGATACAGTGTTCAAGCTCAGGAAGAGGGTTGACCAGTATTCTACGGAGTCAAATGTGTATCCCGAGGGCGATAGGCGTATAACTATAGAAATCCCCGGTGTTACGGATGCCAATGCCATACTTGAGGACCTTGGTAATCGCGGATCACTTTATTTTATACGTGCCGTGAGCTCGGCTGACGGAAGCTACAACTACGGCCTTATGACCACTACCACAGACGGCTATCAGGTATGCAAGGAAGACGATATCTATTTTGTAGGCAGCGGTGACAATGCATATCTTTATGACAGGGAGACAGGTGATCCCCAGTACACATCTGATGGGAAGATGCTCAGCTACACGGTCAAGAATCCTGACCATGTACAGACGATGTACGCTCTGACAAAGCCCATAAATGAGATCGTTGAAAATGGTGATGCCGTCCTTTCAGGAACTGACGTGGCATCTTCAGAAGCAAAGAGCTATACTGATGATTTCAACGTAGTACAGTATATTGTAGGTCTTGAATTTACGGATAACGGACGTGAGGCCTTTTCAAAGGCAACCGGTGAAGCGGCAGGCAGATCCGGTCTTACGGGAACCATAGGAATCTACTACGACGGTGAGATGCTTTCGGTTCCGCATGTAAATGAACAGATTTCCGGTGGAAGTGCTCAGATAACAGGTATGGCTGATGCTGAGGAGGCACAGCGTCTTGCTCAGAATATCCGTATCGGCGGACTTAAGCTTGAACTTGAAGAATTAAGGTCAAATGTTGTCGGTGCACAGCTGGGTTCCGATGCAGTCCGTACCAGCCTTATCGCAGGTATTATCGGTCTGGTGCTTGTTATCATATTCATGTGCGTGATCTACAGGGTGCCTGGTTTTGCAAGTTCCATAGCACTCATGCTTTATTCACTGCTTGTAATACTCCTTATAAATCTTTTTGAACTTACTCTTACGCTTCCGGGTATTGCAGGTATCATACTTTCCGTAGGTATGGCGGTAGATGCGAACGTTATCATATTCGCACGTATAAGAGAAGAGATAGCAACAGGAAAGACTGTAAGTTCTTCCATAAAGATAGGTTTCCAGAAGGCACTTTCAGCTATCCTTGACGGTAATATAACAACCCTTATAGCAGCTATAGTACTCGGAGCCATGGGTACAGGTTCAATAAAGGGATTTGCCCAGACTCTTGGTCTTGGTATCGTGATCTCTATGTTCACGGCACTTGTTATCAGTAAACTTATACTTAATGCCTTTTATGCACTCGGCATCAAGGATGAGAAGTTTTACGGCAAGGCAAAAGAAAGAAAACAGGTTGATTTCCTTTCAAAGAAGGTTATCTTCATTATCATATCACTGGTATGCATCATATCAGGATTCGTATTCATGGGACTTAACAGCAACTCAACCGGAGATATCTTAAACTACTCGCTTGAGTTTAAGGGCGGTACCTCTACAAACGTAACATTCAATGAGGACTATAACCTTGCAGATATCGACGGAAAGATCATCCCTGTAATATCTTCTGCAATAGGCGGCGGAAATGTTCAGGCACAGAAGGTTCAGGGTTCCAACGAAGTTATCTTTAAGACATCAACACTTGATGTTTCCCAGAGAGAGGCCATGCAGTCAGCTCTGGTAAGCAACTTCGGTGTGGATGCACAGAAGATAACCGCAGAATCGATATCTTCAACGATCTCTAACGAGATGAGAAGCGATGCGATCGTGGCTGTCATTGTTGCGACTATCTGTATGCTGATCTATATCTGGTTCAGATTCAAGGATATCAGATTTGCTGCAAGTTCGGTCCTTGCCCTTTGTCACGACGTACTTGTTGTACTTGCTTTCTATGCGGCAGCAAAGATAAGCGTAGGTTCAACATTCATTGCATGTATGCTTACCATAGTAGGTTATTCGATAAATGCGACGATCGTTATCTTCGACAGAATAAGAGAGAGCCTTGCTGTCATGGGTAAGAAGGACAACTTAAAGGATCTTGTCAACAGATGTATCAACCAGACACTTTCAAGAAGTATCTTCACTTCATTTACGACATTTGTCATGGTAGCTGCTCTGTATGTATTCGGAGTAACAAGTATCAAAGAATTTGCACTTCCTTTGATGGTAGGTATTCTTGTTGGTACATACTCTTCAGTATGTCTCACAGGTGCTATGTGGTATATCTTCAGAACGAAGTTTGCCAAGAAGGAAGACAAAGGTGCTTCAAAGAAGTGATTATCAGATGATTAAAGGATGAGCTTGTTTGCTCATCCTTTTTTTAAAGGTGAAAATATGGCAAATTGGATGGTTGCGGGTAAAAAATGTGATTTCAAACAGATAGGAGACCAGCTGGGGATAGACCAGGTGGTCGTAAGGATCATGCGCAACAGGGGACTTACGGATGCTAAGCAGATGAAGAGCTTTCTGTATGGCGGTGATGAGTCGATACACAGTTATGAGTCTTTAAAAGATATTGACAAGGCGGTTGACATAATACTTGAAAAGATCGATGAAGGCGCAAAGATCAGAATAATAGGTGATTATGACGTTGACGGAATTATGTCAACCTACATTCTATGGAAAGGTCTTACAGTATGCAATGCCGATGTCGATACCGTCATACCTCACAGAGTTAAGGACGGATACGGGATAAGCGAGAGCCTTATAGATGAGGCGTTCGCTGACGGTATAGATACCATCATAACCTGTGACAACGGGATAGCTGCCGTTGATGCGTTTGATCATGCCCTTGAATACGGCATGACCTGTGTGATAACGGATCATCATGAGATCCCTTTTAAAGAGGAGAACGGAAAGAGGGAGTACATACTTCCCAGTGTACCCGCGATAGTCGACCCGAAACAGGAAGACTGTCAGTACCCGTATAAGAATATATGCGGAGCCGTAGTGGCTCTCAGAGTGATAGAAGCGCTGTTTGATGCGCTGGGTGAGGACTTAAGCAGGCTGGATGAGCTTAAAGAACTGGCAGGCTTTGCGACCGTATGCGATGTGATGGAACTTAAAGATGAGAACAGGGTCATGGTAAAGAATACCTTAAAGAACCTGTCAAAGAGCCTTAATACGGGAATGAGAGCTCTTGTAAGGGTATGCGATCTTGAAGGAAAGGCAATTAGTGCCTATGCTATCGGATTCATCCTAGGACCGTGTATAAATGCTACGGGGAGACTTGACAGTGCGAATCTTTCCCTCGACCTTTTAAAATGCAACAACATAGAGGATGCGATCGTAATAGCAAACAGGCTCAAGAAATTCAACGAGAACAGGAAAGAGCTGACCGTTAAAGGAACTTTGATGGCCGAATATCATATAGCGGAAAACAAAGTTGATAAAGACAGGGTCATGGTCGTATATGTACCTGATCTTCATGAGAGTCTTGCGGGGATAGTCGCCGGAAGGCTCAAAGAGAAGTATAACAAGCCTGTTTTCGTTATAACAGACGGTGAGGAAGGCTGCAAAGGATCCGCTAGGAGCATACCCGCTTATCATATATATGAAGCCATGTCAAAGATAGGCGATGTGTTCACCAAATTCGGCGGACATGCCATGGCTGCGGGATTCTCAATTGAAAAAAACAGGATAGAAGAGTTTAAGAAAAGGATAAACGAGACATGTGAGCTTACCGATGGGGATTATGAGGAGAATATCGTAATAGACGTACCGATGCCCATGAGCTACGTTACGGAAAAGCTTGTTGAACAGCTTTCTGTTTTAGAACCCTGGGGGCAGGGAAATGAAAAGCCTGTATTTGCCCAGAAGGATGTTGAGCTCATATCATGCAAGCTGATGGGGAAGACTTCAGATATGGCAAAGTTCAATGCGCGTACTCCGGACGGAGTCAATGTCGAACTGGTCCTGTTCAGAAACTCGGAAAAGATGTTAAAAGCCATTGATGCAAAATACGGTGAAAAGACCTCAGAAAAGCTTTTTAACTCCAAGGCAAACGGGATCCTTATGGATGTTATATATTATCCGTCGATAAATGAATATATGGGAAGGAAAAATCTTCAGTTTGTCATAGGGGATTACAGATAGGCTTTATAAAGAAAAGTTTATAAAACGAACACAGAATGAACACAATTTACTGATATATTAGCATTACAGATAGTTGAGAGTTCACTATCTCCCCCTCATAAGAAACGAAAACGCCAGGGTTTTACTCTGGCGTTTTTGTTATGCTTCTTTGCCAAAGGTAACGAATATGCTATACTATATTGATATGATTTTTAAGGAGGTTTTGTCATGTATGCCAAAGTAATAATAGACATAAGTGTTGAAAGCCTCGACCGTCCTTTTACATATCATATACCTGACAGACTTGTTAAAGGATGTCATCCCGGAACAAGGGTGACGGTTCCTTTCGGGAAGAGCAACAGGCTGATCCAGGGATACATACTGGAGATAACGTCTAATACAAACATAAAGGGTGTTCAGATAAAGGATATCACCGATATAGTGGTGGAACAGTCTGCAACACAGGGAAGACTGATAGAACTTGCGGCATTCATAAAGGAACAGTACGGATCGACCATGAATACCGCATTAAAGACCGTACTTCCGATAAAGAAGGCATATAAACCAAAAGAGAAGAAGACCATTGAGGCAGCATGTGACCAGGATGTGCTGACTGATGCATATTCGCAGGCACTCAGAAAAAAACAGTCCGCGAAGGTAAGGCTTCTTAAGGAACTGCTTGAAGAAGAGGTGCTTGATCACAGTCTTGTTACCGGTAAGCTCGGGGTTTCTTCGGCAACTCTTTCGGGACTTGAAAGAAGCGGGATAATAAAGATAGTATCCGAGAACTATTTCAGAAATCCCGTAGTCATAAACAAGAGCAGTGAACAGGATATAGTCCTTAATGATACGCAGCTTGGTATCCTTAATGAGTTTAAAGAGGATATCGATAATGATATCCATAAAACTTACCTGCTCCACGGTGTTACGGGAAGCGGAAAGACCGTTACATACATTAGCCTCATAAAAGAAGTTGTTAAAAGAAAACGCCAGGTAGTCGTTCTGATACCTGAGATAGCGCTTACATATCAGACTCTAAAGAGGTTTTATCATTACTTCAGAGAGAGGGTATCCGTACTTAATTCCTCGTTATCGGCAGGCGAGAAGTATGATCAGTGCGAGAGAGCAAAACGAGGTGAGATCGATGTGATCATCGGCCCCCGATCGGCTCTTTTCACCCCTTTTCCTGATATAGGGCTTATAGTCATAGATGAGGAGCATGAGAATTCCTACAAATCAGAGAGCATGCCCAGATATCATGCAAGAGAAGTTGCATTAAAGCTTGCTGAGCTTCATAATGCGAGTGTGGTGCTTGGAAGTGCGACACCTTCCATAGAATCGTATCACAGGGCGATACAGGGTGAATACAGACTCTGGACCATGGAAAAGAGAGCCACGGGAGCTGAGCTTTCCAAAACGCTGATAGTAGATATGAGGGAGGAATTAAAAGAGGGAAACAAGTCCATCTTCAGCAATGCACTAAAGCGCGGTATCAAAGACAGGCTTGATAAGAACGAGCAGGTGATGCTCTTTTTAAACAGACGCGGATATGCAGGCTTTGTCTCATGCCGTTCATGCGGGGTTGTAATGAGGTGTCCTCATTGTGATGTTTCCTTATCGGAGCATCTTTCAACGGGAAAACTGGTATGTCATTACTGCGGATATGAAGAGAAAAGACATAAGGTATGTCCCAAATGCGGATCAAAATATCTGCTTGGTTTCAAGGCTGGTACGGAGCAGATAGAACAAGAGGTAAAAAAGCTCTTTCCGGAAGCATCTACTTCAAGACTTGATGCGGATACGACCAGACAGAAAGGGAGCCTTGAAAAGATCCTTGAGGACTTCCTTGAAAAGAAGACAAACGTCCTTATAGGGACACAGATGATCGTCAAAGGCCATGACTTTCCAGATGTTACACTTGTCGGGATAGTGGCAGCGGATATGTCGCTTGCTCTCAATGATTACAGGGCAGGAGAAAGAACGTTCCAGCTCATAACACAGGCATGCGGAAGAGCGGGGCGAGGAGACAAGAGCGGAGAGACGATTATTCAGACATATCAGCCGGACAATTATGCCATAGTATGTTCGGCGGCACAGGACTATAAAGCGTTTTATGAGGAAGAGATACTCTACAGGCAGCTGGCGGGATATCCTCCCGCATGTGACATACTTGCAGTAATGGTCACATCTTCCGATAAGAACCTAGCGGGAAAAACCTGTGAGGCAATGGCGGACTATATCATTAAAAACGATCCCGATGTATCGGTCATAGGACCGGGTAAAGCAGGGATAGGAAGAATAAATGATATATACAGATTTGTATTTTATATAAAGAGCAGTGACTCAAATTTACTTATCAGATGCAAGGATGAACTGGAGGAAGGCATAAATCCCTTAAGCAATATTCAGGTATTTTTTGACTTCAATCCTATGAATCCGATCTGATGCAGACAGTAGTCAGAAAGGGGTAATGTTGTGGCTATAAGAAATATAAGAATGTTCGGTGATCCCGTTCTTGAGAAAGTATGTAAGGAAGTAAGAGAAGTAACACCGCGTACGATGGAACTGATAGACGATATGTTTGAGACCATGTATGATGCGAACGGAGTAGGACTCGCTGCTCCGCAGGTCGGTGTCCTAAAAAGGATCTGTGTCATCGATGTGACCTATGAGGATCCGATACTTCTGATCAATCCCAGAGTGCTTGAAACGAGCGGTGAGCAGACAGGTTCCGAAGGATGTTTGAGCCTTCCCGGGAAATGCGGTGATGTTACAAGACCAAACTATGTCAAGGTTGAATACTATGATGAGAACATGGAGAAGCAGATAATAGAGGGAACAGAGCTTCTTGCAAGAGCACTGCTCCATGAGATCGATCATCTTGACGGTCATCTGTATTCGGAGAAGGTCATCGGTGAGATCAGAAACGTTGGTGAAGAGAACGAGGATAAAGAAGAGGAAGAATAGAGAGGACAGATATGCGTATCGTTTTCATGGGAACCCCCGACTTTGCCGAAACAGCACTTGAGGCACTTATAAAAGCGGGACATGATATAGTACTTGTTGTCACACAGCCCGACAAGCCGAAGGGCAGAAGCGGACAGCTTCAGATGTCAGAGGTAAAGGCATGTGCGATAAAACATGATATACCGGTATTTCAGCCGGCAAAAATAAGAGAAGAAGAAAATGTCGAATATCTGAAAAGATATGATGCGGATATATATGTTGTTGCCGCTTTCGGACAGATCGTCTCTCAGGAGATACTCGATATACCCAGATACGGATGCGTCAATATACATGCATCCCTGCTGCCCAAATACAGAGGCGCGGCACCCATACAGCAGGCAATACTTGATGGTGAGAAGGTAACAGGCGTAACTATCCAGCAGATGAACATCGGAGTGGATACGGGAGCCATCCTTACACAGAAGGAATATGAGATAGCCGATGACGAGACGGGCGGAAGCCTGTTTGAAAAGCTTTCCCATATGGGAGCCGAGCTTATAGTTGAGACCCTTGATCTTATAAGCAGAGGAGAAGTCAATCCTGTGCTCCAGGATGAGACCAAGGCCACCAAGTGCGGCAAGATCAAAAAGGATATGGGAAAGATCGACTGGGCTAATGATGCCGCTGTCATAGAAAGATATGTGAGAGGACTGAATCCGTGGCCGTCTGCATATACAACACTTGACGGCAAGCAGCTTAAGATATGGAGAGCAAAGGCGATAAAAGAAGTTTATGAGAATCCCGGAAGCGTTATCGATGTGAAGAAGAACAGCTTCACGGTAGCATGCGGCAAGGGAGCTCTTGAGATATTCGAATTACAGCTTGAAGGGAAAAAACGCATGGAAACAGGTGCATTCCTTTTAGGTTATAAGATTTTAGCGGGTGATCGTTTTGAGTGACAGGATAAATGTTAGGGAAGTGATACTGGAGATGCTGATGGATGTAAACAGAAACAACACCTGCAGTCATATCCTTTTAAAGAATGTACTTGACAAATACAATTATCTTGAGGAACAGGACAAGGCATTTATAAAGAGAGTCTTTGAGGGAACCCTTGAAAGAGAGATCACGATCGATCACGTGATAAACACATATTCAAAAGTTCCTGCGGAGAAGATGAAACCTCTGATCAGAAGCCTTATCAGAATGAGTGTATACCAGATACTCTATATGGACCGTGTACCTGACAGCGCTGCGATCAATGAGGCTGTAAAGCTTGCGAAAAAGCGCAAGTTTTCATCTTTGTCGGGATTTGTAAACGGCGTGCTCAGAACTGTTTCAAGAGAAAAGGAAAACTGCCTTAAGTCCGATGAACTCAGTGTCAGATATTCGGCAAACGAACTTCTTGTTGAAAGCTTAAGAGAGGATTACGGAGACGAGAAAGCTGCGGATATACTTGAACACAGTCTGAAAGAAAGACATCTTACTGTAAGGATAAGAGAAGAGCTTTATAAAAGCGATATAGATGAGATACTCGATGAGTGGGAGAAAGAAGGCATAGAATTCAGATGCCTTTTGGAACCTTCATATGCCTATGAACTCAAAAACACGGGAGATCTTGAAAGACTTGACTGTTTTAAGCGCGGACTGTACACGGTAATGGATGCTTCGAGCATGCTTGTCTGCGAAAATGCCCATATAAAAGAGGGCGATATCGTACTTGATGTGTGTGCGGCTCCCGGAGGGAAATGCCTTCATGCGGTGAGCAAGGGGGCACAGGTCGAGGCAAGAGATGTCTCGGAGTATAAAGTATCTCTTATAGAAGAGAATATAAAAAGACTTAATGCAAAGAACATAACGGTCAAGGTATGGGATGCAACGGATCCTGATGAGAGTATAAAAGATTATGCAGATGTTGTTATCGCGGATGTACCGTGTTCGGGATTCGGAGTCATAAGCAAGAAACCCGATATCAAGAACAATATATCGAAAGACGGACTGGATTCCATCGTAGAACTCCAGAGAAAGATAATAGACAATGTGTGTCACTATGTTAAACCCGGAGGCGTACTGATGTATTCGACATGTACGTTAAGAAAAGCTGAGAACGAGGATCAGGTGGCATATATAGTAAAGAATCATCACTTTGAACAGGAATTTGTTAAGACTGTATTTCCGGATGAGGATCATGACGGATTCTTTATAGCGAGGCTCAAGAGAATTGGTTGACATAAAATCACTAACAAAAGAAGAACTTGAAGAGGAATTCCTCAAAAAAGAGCTGAAGAGATTCAGGGCAGGTCAGGTATATGACTGGATGCATGTCAAACTCGTAAGATCGTTTGATGAGATGACTAATATTTCAAAGGATCTGAGAGAAAGACTCGCTTCAGAGTATGAGTTTACTTCTTTAAGAGTTGAAAGAGCCCAGGAATCGGCTCTTGACGGTACAATAAAATTTCTTTTTGAGCTTGCTGACAAAAACTATGTCGAGAGTGTGTTCATGAGATACAAACACGGTAACAGTGTCTGCATATCAAGTCAGGTGGGATGCAGGATGGGATGCAGATTCTGTGCTTCGACGATAGACGGATGCGAGAGAGATCTTCTGCCTTCGGAGATGCTTGATCAGATATATGCGATATCGCGGTATACGGGCGAGAGGATATCGAATGTTGTCGTTATGGGCATGGGTGAACCGCTCGATAACTATGACAATCTGATCAGGTTTGTAAAGCTTTTGACTGATGAGAATGGACTGAACATAAGCGGAAGGAACATAACGGTCTCAACCTGCGGACTGGTACCTAAGATGAAGATGCTTGCCAATGAGAAACTGACTCTTACTCTGGCGCTCAGTCTTCATGCGGTGACCGATGAAAAAAGAAGACAGCTGATGCCGATCGCAAACACCTATTCCATAGAAGAGCTGATGGAGGCGTGTGCATATTATTTTGAAAAGACAGGCAGAAGGATAAGCTTTGAATACAGTCTTGTGGCAGGGGTAAATGATACGCCGGATGACCTGGAGGGATTGACAAAGCTTGCTTCACGCGTAAAGGCACATGTCAATCTGATACCCGTAAATCCCATAAAAGAGCGTGATTTCAGGCGCGGGAGCAGGGAAGCGATCATTGCATTTAAAAATAAACTTGAAAAAAATGGAATAAATGTTACTATAAGAAGGGAAATGGGACAGGACATAGACGGTGCCTGTGGACAATTAAGAAGACGTAAGCTTACTGAAGAGTAGATTTTCGGTAAACTTACTTTTGTTGCGTCTTAATATATAAAACGGTGAGAAATATGCTTAAGACTTTTTCGATAACCGATATCGGTAAGAGAAGAAAACTTAATCAGGACTATGTATACACATCAGAGATGCCGGTTGGTCATCTCGAGAATCTTTTTCTCGTAGCAGACGGTATGGGCGGTCACAACGCCGGGGATTATGCATCCAGATATACCATAGAGACCATAGTAGACGAGATAAGCAAGTCTGAAGATGAATCGCCTGTTTTTGTATTGGAAAAGGCGATAAAGAGTGCAAACGCACTTATCAGAAGAAAATCCGAAGAAGAAACAGAACTTAACGGTATGGGAACGACTGTCGTAGCAGCCACTATAAAGGGAGACAAACTCTGCGTGGCAAATGTGGGCGACAGCAGACTGTACATTATCAATAACAGAGAGATCAAACAGATCACCAGAGATCACTCGCTTGTTGAGGAGATGGTGAGAATGGGAGGTCTCAAGAGAGAGATGGCGAGAAACCATCCAGACAAAAACATCATAACCAGGGCTATAGGGGCGTTGGATGATGTTGATGTGGACTTTTTTGAGGTTAAACTTAACAAGGGTGATACCATACTCATGTGCTCCGACGGACTCAGCAACATGATTGAGGACGAGGAGATACGTATGATCATGCAGGGACAGAGAGATATCGTCGAGAAGGCTGAAAGCCTTGTAAAGGCTGCCAATAACAATGGCGGAAAAGACAATATCGCTGTAGTTCTTGTTGAGCCCTTTGCAGAGGATAAGAGTAGATGATAAAGATCGGAATGACACTGGGTGATCGTTACGAGATCCTGGAGAAGATAGGAACCGGCGGAATGTCGGATGTATATAAAGCCAAAGACGGCAAGTTAAACAGATTTGTTGCCGTTAAGGTCCTTAAGCAGGAATTCGCCGAGAATGCCAATTTCGTTTCCAAGTTTAAGACCGAGGCGCAGGCTGCCGCAGGCATGATGCATCCCAATATCGTAAATGTATACGATGTAGGAGAAGAAGGCGGCACCCATTATATCGTTATGGAGCTTGTTGAGGGTATCACTCTCAAGAAGTATATCGAAAAAAAAGCAAGGCTTTCAATAAAGGAGACCATAAGTATAGCCATACAGGTTTCCATGGGTATAGAAGCGGCTCATAACAATCATATCATCCACAGGGATATCAAACCGCAGAATATCATGATATCCAAGGAAGGTAAGGTTAAGGTCACCGACTTCGGTATTGCAAAGGCTGTAAGTTCGAATACGATAACCAGCAACGTGATGGGATCTGTTCATTACACCTCTCCGGAACAGGCAAGAGGCGGTTTCTCTGATGAGAAGAGTGATATATACAGTCTGGGTATAACAATGTTTGAGATGCTCACGGGAAGGGTTCCGTTTAACGGCGAGACCACCGTTGCCATAGCTATCAAACATATTCAGGAGCCCATGCCTTCTCCCAGAGAATATGTGGCTGAGATACCGATAAGCGTTGAACAGATAGTGTTCAAGTGTACTCAGAAGAGCCCTGACAGAAGATATCAGAGCATGTCGGAACTCATAACGGATCTGAAAAAATCCCTTATGAAACCCGATGAGGATTTTGTTAAGATAGTCGATCCGGACGATGATGCCGCTACAAAGATGGTATCTGAGACCGAGATGAGAGAGATAAAGAGCAAGACCGAGAGGATAGCTGTCGATGACATCAGGATGCGTACTCCGGAAAAGAGTACCGATGCACCCGTAAGAAAGAAGAATCCCAAGCAAAAGACTTCCAAGAGTGCAAAACAGGTAGCTGCAAAGAATGCTAAGGCCGCAGCTCAGAAGAATGCTTCCAAGGCACAGAGGTCTTCGCAGAACAAGAGGAGACCCGACAGTATAAGGCCTCAGGACAAGAGAAGAAAACAGCCTAAGGTTCAGGATCCGGAAGAGCAGGATGAGTTTATGGAGAAGCTGACCACTGTATTAGCGGTCATAGCTGCTCTAGTTATAGGAATACTGGTGATCTTCTTTGTGGGAAGACACTTCGGACTGTTTGAGTTTGGTACGGACAGCGATGTCACCGATGAGATAGAGAATCTCCCCGTGGTTACGGATACTCCTGCAGTAGAGACTAAAGACGATGATGATGCGGGAAAACTGGAAGTTCCCAATGTTATAAACATGTCCTATGCCCAGGCAGTAGCGACACTCAACAACAAAGGCTTTAAGACCATTGAAAAAGTGCAGGTTTCATCTAGCACCGTTGAAAAGGGAAATGTTGCTGAGCAGACACCTGCGGCAGGCTCAAAGGCAGATAAGCAGGATACCATTGTACTCGCGGTAAGCACAGGCGCAGAGGTCATACAGGTTAAGGTTCCCAGTGTCATTGGTATGTCTGAGATGGATGCTACTGCAGTGCTGATAGAGCATGGACTTCAGGTCGGTGCCGTTACGGAAGCGACGGATCCCGATACCAATCTCATAGACAAGGTCTGCTATCAGTCATATGCGGCAGATGTAACTGTTGAGAGCGGAACAAAGGTGGATCTGAGGATCAGTACTGGTACTGGCGAGAAGGTATACTTCTATGTCGGTAATATCGAGAGCCCTGGAAGCGAGGACAGCGAGTATGCACCCGGAAGCGAGGCTACTGTCATTCTGTCTACTCTTGAGGGTATTGAGTTAAAGAGAGAGACTGTTACTTCATTCCCGGTATCAATGAATATCACTGGAATAACAGGAAGCGGTGACGGAGTCATCACTATCATTTACAATGTGACGATCCCGGGAACGACTTCTACGGATGCGGATGGAAATATCGTCACATCCGAAGCTTCCACCGAAGAGAGAACTGTCAGAAGATCCGTTAAGTTCCAAGAGGAATAGCATATACATGCAGGGAAAGATAATAAAGGGTATAGCCGGGTTTTATTATGTACATACCGGCGATCATATATATGAGTGTAAGGCCAAAGGCGTCTTCAGAAAGAATAACGAGAAGCCTCTTGTCGGTGATGACTGTCTCATAGATATCATCGATGAGGAAGGCAAGATCGGGAACATAAGCCTGATACTGGAGAGGAAAAACAGTCTTATACGTCCAAATGTGGCTAATGTCGATCAGGCATTAGTCATATTTGCATCTGTGAAACCTGAACCGAATTTCAATCTTCTGGACAGGTTTCTTATTCTTATGAAGCAGAATGATATACCGTGTATCATAGCGTTCAATAAAACCGATCTTGCAACGGATAATAAACTCAAAGAGATAAAAGAGATCTATTCGGGCTTAGGACACAGAGTGCTTTTCACATCTGCAAAGACCGGTGAGGGAATAGATGAGCTCAAAGGTCTTTTGGCCGGAAAGACAACAACGGTTGCGGGACCAAGCGGTGTGGGCAAATCGACTCTGATAAATCTTATCCAGTCGCAAAAAGAAGTTGAGACGGGAGAGATATCAGAAAAGATAGACAGGGGAAAGCATACAACGCGTCACAGCGAGCTGATCGCAATCGATGAGACCTCATATATCTTTGATACACCCGGATTCTCATCACTGAGCTTATTTGATGTCACGAGTGCTGATCTTAAGAACTATTACGATGAATTCACCCCTTTTGAGAGCGAATGCAGATATGATGACTGCGTTCATCAAAACGAGCCGGTATGCGGCGTTAAAGCAGCTGTAGATGACGGTAAGATAAGCAGAGTCAGATATGAGAACTATCTGCTGCTTTTAAAAGAATGCGAAGAGAGTCAAAAACGTTTCAAATAGTATCTGACAGGGTTGTAAATATCACGGAATCTGATAAAATTAGTTAATGTGGTCTGTAGTGTCTTAGGACCTGATAAGAGAGGAGATAAAATGAAAATAATAGTTACGGGCGGAGCCGGTTTCATAGGCAGTAATTTTGTTTTTCATATGTTAAACAAATATCCCGATTACAGGATAATATGTCTTGATTGTCTTACATATGCAGGAAATATGTCTACACTTGCACCTGTTATGGACAATCCCAATTTCAGATTTGTAAAGGAAAGCATAACGGACAGAGAGGCGGTTGAGAAGCTTTTTGAGGAAGAGCATCCCGATATGGTTGTCAACTTTGCCGCTGAGAGTCATGTTGACCGTTCTATAGAGAATCCCGGTGTTTTTCTTGATACCAACATAATGGGTACAGCAGTGCTTATGGATGCCTGCAGAAAGTACGGTATAAAGAGATACCATCAGGTATCTACCGATGAGGTTTACGGAGATCTGCCTCTTGACAGACCCGATCTGTTCTTTACGGAAGAAACTCCGATACATACGAGCAGTCCATACAGTTCTTCAAAGGCAGGTGCTGATCTTCTTGTACTTGCTTACCACAGAACATACGGACTTCCGGTAAGCATCAGTCGATGCTCAAACAACTACGGACCGTATCATTTTCCGGAGAAGCTCATTCCTCTTATGATAATCAATGCTCTTCATGACAAACCGCTTCCGGTTTACGGAGAAGGCATAAATGTAAGAGACTGGCTCTATGTTGAAGATCACTGCAAGGCTATCGATCTTGTTATTCATAAAGGAAGAGTCGGTGAGGTATATAACATCGGCGGACATAACGAGATGAAGAATATCGATATAGTCAAGCTCATATGCAAGGAGCTTGGCAAACCCGAGAGCCTTATCACATATGTCACAGACAGAAAAGGTCATGACATGCGTTATGCTATAGATCCTACCAAGATACATAATGAACTCGGATGGCTGCCGGAGACAAAGTTCGCTGACGGCATAAAGAAGACGATACAGTGGTATCTTGACAATGAGGACTGGTGGAAGCCGATCATATCGGGCGAATATCAGAATTATTACGAGAAAATGTATAGTAACAGATAAGTTTTTTTATAAAGGGGAGTTATATGAAAACTTTGATCGTGCCGATGGCAGCCATGGCAGAGACTGCCGGAAGTTTTTCAAGGGCAAGATTACTTGCAAATGCTCTTTTGGAAGAGGGTATGAAAGTAGGCATTTGCTGTGCAAAAGATATAAATTATTCTAAGATAGAGGGTACTGTAGAGTATCCTCTGTCTGTTCCTATGCCACTTGGGCTTCCGGGAAATATCGCAAAAAACATGTTTCCCATTGCCCAGAAGCTGGGACTGACAGCAAAAAAGAATGTCGGTAGTTTTGAAGAGGTTTTGCATCTTACCGGTAATACCGATTACAAGTATCTTAACAAGAGCGTAAGTGAGATAAGGACTGCGATAAAGGAGTTTAGACCCGATATAGTATATTCGGAATTCAACATCTCCGCTATCATTGCGGCAAGGCTTGAAGGTAAGAGACTTTTTATATCAGCAAGTGTGCCTACACTGCCTGAGTACGGGAGAGATCCTAAGTTTGCAACAGGGCTTAACCGCCTGCTTGCGCAAAACGGATTAGAGCCTGTTGAATCATGCATGGATGTATTTGAATGGGCAGAAAAGAAATTCGTTCCAAGCATATATGAACTTGAGCCTATGGAGGATTCAAAAGTCGTATACTGCGGTTCTTTGAAGACTCTTAGGGAAGATGAGGACAAAAAGCGAGATAAGATCCTTGTTTATATGGGTAACGGTACCGTATCGATGAAAAAGGTACTAAAAGAAATACCTGAGGCATTTAAGGACACAGGATATGAGGTTTATATAGCGGGACAGGGACTTAAGGAAGCGGAATATGATAACATTCATACCGCTCCCTGGTTTGACTTTGGTGAGCTTTTACCGGAAAGTGCGTTGTTTATAAATCATGGCGGACAGAACAGCATCATCGACGGACTCATCCATAAGACACCGTTACTTGTCTGTCCCGGAAGAGTATTTGAGAGAAAATACAATGCTGCCAGCATAGTAAAGACAGGTGCAGGTATCTCGATCGATCAGTATGATTTTACGGCGGAAAAGATAAAAGAAACAGCAGATAAGATCTTTTCGGATGACAGTTATAAGACTCAGGCCGATATACTCGGAAGGAGACTTCGCCAGCTGGGCGGAGTTGCAAATATAGTAAGAGAGATCAAAGCATAAGAGGATTGAAGTATGATCAAGTTTTGTGAACAGATCTGGAAGGCAAAGGAATATGATTACAGAGCCGCATACGGGTTTATTCCGGAGATTCATGCATATCTTCATGAGGATGAGATAAACAGAGACTGCATGATAGTAGTTCCGGGAGGAGGTTACTGCATGTGCGTGCCTCATGAGGGAGAACTGCCGGCTGAAGTGTTCTATGAGCAGGGCATGAATGTATTCGTGCTCACTTACACAACGGATATAACGATGAGTGTGCCGCTCAAGAAACAGCCGCTTAACGATATATCAAGAGCCGTAAGATTCGTAAGAAATAAGGCTGCACAGTATAAGATCGAAGGCACAAAACTTTTTGTCTGCGGTTTTTCGGCAGGTGCTCATGTATGCGGAAGCCTTGCCGTGCATTATGATGATGTGGCTGATATGGATCCTGAATATGCATCGGTGTCAAACAGACCCGACGGTGTGATACTGTCATATCCCGTTATCACGACAGGAGAGTATACACACGAATTCTCTGTTTGGACATTACTGGGGAAAGATGCATCAAAAGAGGAGCTTGATTACTTCTCGCTTGAAAAGAATGTGAAAGATGATACACCATCATGCTTTTTGTGGCAGACCCAGACTGATGAACTTGTCCCGGTTAAAAACAGTTATCTGTTTGCAGAGGCATTAAAGGAACATGACATACCCTATGCTCATTATGTGTTCCCGATCGGCTTTCATGGCCTCAGCATAGCAAACGATCGTTTCTTCAGTGATTTTAGCGGCGGGGAATACACGATGAAGCAGGTATTGCTCGCGGTTGATGCAATAAAAGCGGGTAAAGGAATAGATGTATCTAAACAGAGGCAGGATGAGCTTAAGATACAGTTTGCGGACGGTTTCAAGAGTGAACCGCCGGAAGGATTCGTATTTGATGACAGCCTTATCAAGGATGTCGGCATGTGGCCCGAGCTTGCAAGACTATGGATGGCAAAGGTTGAACGAAAACAGGAGTAGTACGGGATGGTAAGAAGGGCAGAACAAAAAGACATACCAAGGATCATGGAACTTCTTGTTCAGGTCGATATGGTGCATCATAACGGCAGACCGGATATATTCAAAGGACCTGCGACAAAATATACGGAGAGTGAGCTGGAAAAGATAATAAAGGATGATGAGACTCCGGTATTTGTATTTGATGATAAAGATGAAGTACTCGGACATGCATTCTGTATATATAAGCAGGTCATAGGCGACAACGTGCTTACCGATATAAAGACTCTTTATATCGACGACATCTGTGTTGATGAAAAGGCAAGGGGGAAGCATGTCGGGAAGGCGTTGTATGAATATGTGATAGGCTTTGCGAAAGAGAAAAGCTTTTACAATGTCACCCTGAATGTGTGGAGCTGCAATCCGACAGCTCTAAAATTCTACGAGGCAATGGGACTTGTTCCGCAGAAGATATGCATGGAAAAAGTACTGTGATATGTTATAATCAATACAGGTTTTTTTATTGAGGTCAGGTTAACATAATTCGAGGAGGTTACGGGTATGGATAATAAGGCATTATACAAACTGTCATATGGTGTGTTCATGCTGGCTACAACAGCAGACGGAAAGACTAACGGCTGTATAACCAATACATGTATGCAGGTGGCAAACGATCCCGTGAGGATTGCCATATGCTGTATCAACAGCAATTACACATGTGAACTTATAAAGAAGAGCGGTGTGTTCACACTCAGCATGCTGGATGATACCTGTTCGTTTGAGACGATCAAGCATTTCGGTATGCAGTCGGGCAGAAACGCAGATAAGTTTGACGGCATAAACATGCCGAAGGATGATAAAGGCATCCCTTACATGGGATGGATGAGCTGTGCGGTAATCAGCGCAACAGTGGTTGACAGCATCGATCTGGGATCACATACGATGTTCATCGCAGTCATAGACGATGCAAAGGTACTCAGTGAGAACGGTCCTCTGACCTATGCCGATTATCAGAACAGGGTCAAGCCCAAACCGCAGCCCAAGCCCGAAGATAAAAAGATCGTTGCATGGAAGTGCAAGATATGCGGATTTGTTTATGAAGGAAGCGAGCTGCCAAAAGACTATCTGTGTCCTACATGCGGTCACGGCGTTGATGATTTCGAACCGGTTTATGCATAAATATCTCAGAAAGGAAATCTTTTAAGATGGTTAAGAATATAGTTCATGATCCGATATTTTTAGCTCAGAAGTCTGAGCCGGCTACAGAGGCGGATGCAGGAGTGATAAAGGATCTTGTTGATACTCTTAAGGCAAACGAGGCAGAATGCGTAGGCATGGCTGCAAACATGATAGGTGTTAAGAAGAGCATCATAGCCATAAATGTCGGTATAGGGCAGCTTGTTATGATCAATCCAAAGATCGTATCAAAGAATAAACCGTTTATGACTACGGAAGGATGTCTTTCTCTTGCGGGAGAACCAAAGGAGACAAAAAGATATTTCGAGATAGAGGTGGAATATCTGGACAGGGAATTCAAACCTCAGAAACAGAAGTATTCAGGCTGGAGCGCACAGATAATCCAGCATGAGATAGATCATTGTAACGGAGTGCTTATATAAGCATATAGGTGTTGAAGAAATAAAAACACTGTGTTACAATCATACAGATTTTATAAGGAAGGTAGACGGTGCCCCGGTAATGGCGGGGTTAAAAGGGAAACAGGTGCAAATCCTGTGCGAACTCGTCACTGTAGTTACGGAGTATGACAGCTATTTTTTGTCACTGGTAAATACCGGGAAGGCTTGCTGTCATATGTTGATGTATTAGCCAGGAGACCTGCCGTTTATAAATGATCGGTAATTAACCGGACCACGAGTAATTGGTCTTGCATCATCAGTCATCATTCTTTGATGGCTTTGTTTTGGTGAAATCGATTACTCATCCTGTGAATGCAGGGTGAGTTTTTTGATTCAATATATACAATATTCAGGAGGAAATATATTATGAAAAAAGGACTAATGGTTCTTCTACTTGCGACCGTTACATCGGTCTCAATGCTTGCAGGCTGCGGCAATGTCGAAAATGTAGATGTTGAAGTACCTGCAGATCTTGCTACAGAAGTAGAGAACGCTGTAGAGGATGCGAAGGATGCTGCAAAAGAGATGGAAGAAGAAGTAAGTGATGAAGAAAAGGCAGCAGAGGTTGCAGCACTTATCGATGCTATCTATGTACAGGAACGTACAGATCAGACAGATGCACAGTGCGAGGCTGCAAAGAAGGCATGGGATGCTCTTACTGATGCTCAGAAAGAGCTGGTAGAAGGCGAGAATGCAGATCCCGATTACTTTGGAAGAGATACAGGCGATGCATCCAAGGATGATCCGCTCAATGGCGACAATATTGGTGAGAATGAGATACTTGTAGTAAGCTTCGGTACTTCATTTAATGAGAGCCGTGTAAGTGATATAAGCAGTGTCGAAAAGGCAATAGCAGATGCTAATCCCGACTGGTCGGTAAGAAGAGCATTTACGGCTCAGATAATCATCAACCACATTCAGGCAAGAGACGGTGAGAAGATCGACAACATGGATCAGGCTCTTGAGAGAGCAGTTGCAAACGGTGTAAAGAACCTTGTTGTACAGCCTACACATCTTATGCACGGTGCTGAGTATGATGAGCTTATCGAAGCTTTGGAAGCTTATGCTGACAAGTTTGAATCGGTAGCTATAGCTGAGCCACTTCTCGGTGAGGTTGGTGCAGATGCCACAGTTATAAATGCAGACAAGAAAGCAGTTGCAGAAGCAGTTGTTGCAGATGCAGTAAAGCTTTCAGGATATGATTCACTCGATGCAGCCGATAAGGACGGTGTTGCATTCGTATTCATGGGTCACGGTACAGCTCATACAGCAAAGGTAAGTTACAGCCAGATGGCAACTCAGATGGATAAGCTCGGATTCAAGAATGTATTCGTTGGAACCGTTGAGGGTGAGCCTGAAGAGACAGCATGTGAGAACGTAATCGAAGCTGTTAAGGCTGCAGGATACAAGAAAGTCATCCTTCGTCCTTTGATGGTAGTTGCAGGTGATCATGCAAACAACGATATGGCCGGTGATGATGATGACTCATGGAAGAGCATGTTCACAGCTGACGGTTCATTTGACAGCATTGACTGCCAGATAGCAGGTCTTGGAAGAATAGAAGCAGTTGAAAAGCTCTATGTTGAGCATACAGCAAAGGCTCTTGAAAAAGTAAAAAAAAACTGAATAGTACTTCAGTAGATGTAAAAGACGGCACATATAAGGCAAAGTTCAAGTCTGACAGTTCAATGTTCAAGGTCAACGAAGAGTATAAAGATCTTGGTGAGCTGACTGTAAAGGACGGAAAGATGACCATACACATAAGCCTTACTTCTGAAAATATAGTCAATCTTTTTCCCGGAACGGCTGATGATGCACAGAAAGATAACGCAGTGCTTCTTGAGCCCACAAAGGATGAGGTAAAGTACAGTGACGGAACAACTGAGACCGTAAACGGTTTTGATGTGCCTGTACCTTATCTTGATAAGGAATTTGATCTTGCTCTTATCGGAACAAAGGGAAAATGGTATGATCATAAGGTAAAGGTGACTTTGGCTGAGTAGTGTGTCATACACGATAAGGATAGCTTTATGATAAAGAATGAACGGATAAATAAGTTCATAATCCTGTTTAATGTTTTATTATGTCTGATAACAGTGACCTCCTGCGCGTCGCAGGGGGTTACTTCTTTAGAACAGGAAAATAATAATGAGGCCGTAGAAGTTAACATAACTCAGAATGAAACACTTGAGGTTGACATAACAATGGAGGGCGGTTCGGGAAAAGCCTATATCAAATCACCTGTCACTGTCACTGTAAAAGATGGTAAGATGAGTGCCGTTTTGGTATGGAGCAGTAAGAATTACGACTACATGATCGTTGACGGAATCCGATATGATAATGAGAATCCGGGTGGAGAATCCACGTTTACGATACCTGTTAGTAGTCTTAATGAACCATTGAATGTCATTGGCGATACGGTCGCAATGAGCACCCCTCATGAGATCGAATATGTCATAAACTGGAACAGTGAGCCTGATGAGGAAAATGAATCCTACTTAGGACTTGCTGACAGACAGACTGAGTTTGTCATAGGTGACAGGCTCGGAGATATGGAAAAGACAGGCGAGGTGGAGCTTAAATATGCCACAGGCTTTACTATAAAGAAATTTGATGATTACAGAGTAGTATCAATAGAAGGCTCCGGGGAGTATCTTATAGTTCCACAAGGGAGAGATGTTCCAAAAGGTCTGCCGGAGAGCGTTGTGGTTTTAAAGAAACCTCTTGATAAGACCTATCTTGTCTCAACCTCGGTGATGGATTTTGTATGCGCTCTTGATCGTCTCGATCATGTGAGACTGTCGGGGACCAAAGAAGAGGACTGGTACATCGAAAAAGCAAAAGATCATATGAGAAACGGGGATATCCTCTATGCAGGTAAATACCGTACTCCGGACTATGAGCTCATATTGAGCGAGGGTTGTGATCTTGCTATAGAAAATACCATGATATATCACAATCCCGAAGTGAAGGAAAAATTGGAGGAACTGGGTATACCTGTTTTGGTTGAGACTTCAAGTTACGAGAAGCATCCGCTTGGAAGACTTGAATGGATAAAACTGTACGGAACACTTTTTGACAGGGAAGAAGAGGCTTCGGCTTATTACGAAAAACAGCTTTCAAAGATAGAGCCTGTAATGACAAAAAGCGATACCGGAAAAACCGTCGCATTCTTCCATGTGACCACAGGCGGTCTCATAAATGTCAGAAAGTCGGGAGATTATATCTCAAAGATGATAGAACTTAGTGGCGGAAGATACATCATTAAGGATGAAGGGGATCAAAAAAACGCCCTTTCGACCATGAACATGCAGATGGAAGATTTCTACACCGCTGCATGCAATGCTGATATAATCATATATAACAGCACAATCGGGGGAGAGATAGACTCAATAGATGAGCTGATAAAAAAGAATGAGCTGTTTAAGGATTTCAAAGCCGTTAAGGATAAGCAGGTATACTGCACGGGAAAAGAGATGTTCCAGCAGACTACGGGCATGGCTGATTTCATGAGTGATCTTAATAGCGTATTTACGGGAGAAAAAAGAGACTACACTTATCTGATAAAACTGGACTGAAACATGAAAAGATCAAGATGCATTAGCGTATTCACAATCATATCCGTTTTGTTGATGATCATGGTGGCATTAAATGTCATGATGGGCAGTGTCTCTGTGTCTTTTGATGATGTTATAAATGTATTTACCGGTAGAAGTGTTGATGAGATGGTACGCACCATCATTTTAAATATCCGCCTTCCAAGGATAGTGGCTGCGCTGCTCCTTGGCGGATCCCTTGCACTGTCGGGATATCTTTTACAGACCTTTTTTGCAAATCCGATCGTGGGTCCTTTTGTGCTGGGCATATCATCTGGAGCAAAGCTTACCGTTGCGATCACTCTTATCATCCTTTTAAGCAGAGGCTTCAATATCGGTTCTGTGGGAATGGTTGTTTCCGCTTTCTTTGGCGCAATGCTCGCAATGGGATTTGTGCTTATCATATCTGTTAAGGTAAAGAACATGAGTATCTTAGTGGTATGCGGTATCATGACAGGATATATCTGTTCTGCCATCACAGATCTTTTGGTCACGTTTGCCGATGATTCAAATATTGTAAATCTCCATAACTGGTCCCTGGGAAGCCTTTCAGGCATGAACTGGAATGATATAAGGATAATAACCGTGATCACCATCATATGTTTTGTTCTTACTTTTTTGCTTTCAAAGCCCATAAGCGCATACAGGCTGGGTGAAGCATATGCGAGAAACATGGGTGTTAATATCAAAGCATTAAGAGTGATGCTGATACTGATGTCTAGTCTTATGGCTGCCTGTGTCACGGCATTTGCAGGTCCCATATCGTTTGTTGGTATAGCGGTGCCTCATCTTATGAAGAGCATGTTAAAGACCTCATCACCGATCGTGATGATACCGGCAAGCTTTCTTGGAGGAGCGGTCCTGACACTTTTTTGTGACGGTATCGCAAGGACAGTGTTTGCACCAACAGAAGTCAGCATCAGTTCAGTTACTGCAGTCTTACTGGTGCCGGTTGTTATAGTCATCATGATAAAAAGAAGAGAAGAAGCGGGGAGTCGTTAGGGCATGGCAGATTACAGATTAAAGACCGAAGGACTCACAATAGGATATGACAGCGACCTGATAAAGGATATCTCTCTTAAAGTACAGCCCGGAAAGATAATGACACTTATAGGTCCAAACGGAAGCGGTAAATCAACACTTCTTAAAACTGTTACAAGACAGCTTAAGATACGTGGGGGTGTCATTTATTTAAGTGAAACAAGCATGGACGATATGAGTGATACTGAGATATCAAAGCAGATGTCCATGGTAATGACTTCAAATCTTACCCCTGAATACATGACCTGCAGGGAAGTGATAGAGACCGGAAGATATCCTTATACGGGAATGCTTGGCATACTGTCTGATGAGGATAAAAAGATAGCGGATCGTGCGGTTGAGATGACTGACACGTCAGATATATGTGACAGACAGTTTAACAGCATAAGTGACGGACAAAGACAGCGTGTGATGTTAGCAAGAGCCATATGTCAGGAGCCGAAAGTGCTCGTATTGGATGAGCCCACATCATATCTGGATATCAGGTATAAACTGGATATCCTTTCAAGGATAAAAAAGCTTGCTGCTGATGAGAACATAGCTGTGGTGATGTCCATTCATGAGCTCGAGATCGCAATGAGACTCTCAGACGTGGTCGTTGCCATAGGGGACGGAAAGATACTAAGATACGGAAGCGTTGATGAGGTTTTCAAAGAAGATTTCATACGTGATCTTTATGGCATAAAAGATGCGGATATCAGTCTGCTCGGAGTAAAGCCCTGGATAGATAAAGAAACTGTCATAAGTAAAAAACCTGACGCATCGGTTAAAAGGAAAGCACATTCCATCATGATACAGGGAACGATGTCAGGTGTGGGAAAGAGCCTGATCGTTGCAGGACTTTGCAGGGTGTTTACTGACATGGGATATAAGGCAGCCCCTTTCAAATCCCAAAACATGGCTTTGAACTCATATATAACAAAGGACGGCCTCGAGATAGGAAGAGCACAGGCCATGCAGGCGATATGCTGCGGCATGGAACCCGATGTATGCATGAACCCGATACTTTTAAAGCCCACAGGAGACAAGACCTCACAGGTCATAGTCAACGGCAGGGTTAAGGAAAATATGAGCGCAAAGGAGTACTTTGCCCATAAGAAGGATCTGATACCCGATATCGTGGCTGCATATGAGAAACTCTCAAAGATGGTTGATATCATCGTTATAGAAGGAGCAGGTTCCCCTGCGGAGATGAACCTTAAAAGCGATGACATAGTCAACATGGGACTGGCTGATATCATCGATACTAATGTGCTCCTTGTCGGAGATATTGACAGGGGAGGAGTGTTTGCACAGCTATTGGGCACACTTGACCTTTTGGAGCCGCATGAGAGAGATAGGATAAAGGGTCTTATAGTCAACAAGTTCAGGGGAGATCCGGCTTTGTTTGAAGACGGTATCAGAATACTTGAAACAAAGGGAAAAGTTAAGGTAAACGGTATAGTCCCGTATATGGATATACATGTGGAAGATGAGGATTCCCTTACAGACAGGTTTTATGTAAACCGAAGAGAAGCTATAGACATAGCGGTCATAAGACTACCCCATATATCAAATTTTACGGATTTTGATGTGTTCGATCAGTTTGAGGACGTATCAGTCAGATATGTGGAAGAATCAGAAAATTTATGTAAACCTGATATGATAATCCTTCCGGGAACAAAGACGACGATAGGAGATCTTAAATGGCTTAAGGAAAAGAAACTCGATCAGGCCATAAGAAATCTTGCTTCCATGGGGGTACCGGTTTTTGGTATATGCGGCGGATATCAGATGCTGGGAAGAAATATAGATGATCCCGACAATACGGAAGGCGGAGGAAGTGAAGAAGGACTTTTACTCTTACCCGTTGACACCGTGATGGGAAAGGAAAAGAGAAGGATACAGTTTAACGGAAAAGTAATAAATGCCACAGGGGTGTTTGATGGCATATGTGAATGCGAAGTCACCGGATATGAGATCCACATGGGTATCACAAAGCCTTTTGATGAGGTCAGTGAGTTCACATCAGACTCTACGGGATATTGCAGCGGGAATGTATATGGCAGCTATATCCACGGTATATTTGACAAAAAAGAGATAGTGAGCGGTATCGTTAAAGCTCTTGCAGACAAGTCTGAAAGAAGGGTTGAGACTGAGAGTGTTATCGATCAGAGCGATTACAGGGAAAGACAGTATGAGATACTGGCATATACTCTTAAAAAGAGTCTTGATATGGACAGTATCCTAAAGATAGTGGGGATAGAATGAATACAGAAGAGTTATATAAGCTTAAACCAGATACGCCCGATGATAACATTTATATTAAGGCGAAAGAAAGATGGGACAGCATAGCAAAGCCCATAGACGGACTTGGGGATTTTGAGGATATCATCTGCAGGATCGCATCCATGAAGGGTAAGCTAATACCTGATACTGATAAGAAAGCACTGATCATCATGTGTGCCGATAACGGTGTGGTATGCGAGGGCGTGACACAGACAGACCAGAGCGTTACAGCAAAGGTCTCTGAACTCATGGCAAAGAATAAGAGTTCTGTCGGAGTCATGATAAAAAGATTCGGCATAGATATCATACCGGTCGATATCGGTATCAATTCGGATATGAAGATCGATGGCCTCATTGATAAAAAGATAAAAAAGGGTACAGGAAACATCTTAAAAGAACCCGCAATGACGAAGGATGAATGTTTAAGTGCAATACAGACAGGCATAGATATCGTAAAGGAACTGTCTGATAAAGGCTATTCCATCCTTGCAACCGGTGAGATGGGGATAGGTAATACCACGACGAGCACGGCGCTTTTCTGCACACTCAATCAGACTGATCCCGAGACCATAACGGGGAGAGGGGCCGGTTTAGATGATGAGGCCCTGAAAAACAAGATAAGAGTCATAAAGGATTCGATCGCTCATCACAGATTTAACCGGATAGGACTTAACAGATCCCCGGAGATGGCGTTTGAGGCATTAAGATATCTTGGAGGACTTGATATCGCAGGTCTTGTCGGAGTCTATATCGGGGCTGCCCTAACAAGGACCCCTGTCATCATAGACGGTTATATAAGTGCGGTGGCGGCTTTCTGTGCATACAGCATCGTAAGTGAGACCAAGGGATATATGATAGCTTCACATGCCGGCAAAGAAAAAGGTACGGCAAAAGTACTTAAGATACTTGATCTTAAAGCTGTTATAGATGCGGATATGGCACTCGGAGAGGGTACGGGGGCTGTAATGATGTTTCCGCTTATCGATATGGCACTTGACCTTTATTCAAACGCTACCTTGTTTGACGACACTCAGATAGAGAGCTATGAGAGGTTTGATAAACAGTAATGATCTATCTCATTATAGGAACAAATTCAAGCGGTAAATCTTTGGAAGCCGAAAGGATAGCATGCTCACTGGAGGCTATAAGAAGATATTATGTGGCGACCATGCTGATATATGACGAGGACGGCAGGAAACGTGTTGAAAAGCACAGAAAGCAGCGTGAAGGAAAAGGCTTTGAGACCTTAGAGATACCGTTTGACATAGATACTGCACTTGGCATGATTAATGATAGAAAAAGTGCTGTCGTGCTCCTGGAGTGCATATCAAATCTTGTTGGAAACGAGATGTATGAGAATCCTGAGAGAAAGGAATTATGTAAACTCAACCCCGATCTTTTTGCCGATCAGGTGGCAGCGGATGTAAGGAAACTTACTGAAGGTGTTAAGGATACGGTAATAGTCACCAATGAGTTTGTCGCTGACAAAAACAGTGATGAGATGACAAGGCTTTACATACAGCTTTGCAGCATGGTAAATGAGAGGATAAAAAGCTTTGCAGACAAAGTGATCTGTATAAAAAAGGAGACAGCTTGAAGATATTAAGATACATTGCGGTATCATTTTCATTATATTCAAAGATTCCGATGCCACGTTTTGAGTGGAAAGAAGATGACATGGAACACAGCCTTTCATTCTTTCCTTTCGTGGGACTTGTGACAGGACTCATAGCTTATGTTATATACAGTTTGCTTACTTATTTTGAAGTGCAGGCTGTGGTAAAAGCGATAGTTTCAGTCATCATACCAATACTTGTTTCGGGAGGCATCCATCTTGACGGATATATGGATACCCAGGATGCATTAAGATCATATAAACCAACAGAGGAAAAACTTAGGATATTAAAGGATCCACATACCGGTGCTTTTGCGATCATAGGTCTTTTCGTATGCCTTTTAGCTTCGATCGCTTCTTTGACTGTTATATTTGATAATGCAGACAATAAGCTCTTGATACTTTTGGGACTTACACTGATGCTTAGCCGAATCCTTAGCGGTTTAAGCTCCCTTTTATTAAAAAAGGCAAAAGAAGACGGGATGCTTGCAGGAGAGACAAAAAACAAAAGAAAGAGCGTTATCGTATTTTTGCTTATCCAGCTGACCGTTCTTTTTGCATGCATGTTATATATAAATATCTTTATAACACTCATGATCTTTGCAGCTTTTTTGGTATGTCTTCTTTGCTACATGTATATGACAAAAAAAGAGTTTGGCGGAGTTACGGGAGATACGGCTGGATATTTTGTGACTGTGAGTGAGACAGTTAATCTCATCGTTATCGCAATTATTGTGATGACAGGGATCATATAGGGTGGAATCATATGGTGGCAGAGTATTTAAAATATCATATGATCGCATTGATGATAGGGTATGTTTTGGATCTTATTATAGGAGATCCACAAGGGATACCTCATCCTGTGGTGGCTATAGGAAAGCTCATATCCTGTCTTGAAAAAGCACTGCTTAAAAAGAGATCTGATCAAAAAAAAGAATTCTTATCAGGGCTTTTATTGTGTGTCACCGTTATCATCACCACAGTTATGTTAACCACTCTGGTAACAGTAGGGGCATATCTGATACATCCCTATCTGGGGATGGCAGTGGAAGCGATACTCATCTGTTATCTTTTAGCTGCAAGATGTCTTCAAAAAGAGAGCATGAAGATATATAAGGATGTGGCTGAAAACGACATTGATAAAGCAAGAAAAGATCTTTCCATGATAGTGGGAAGGGATACAGACAAGCTTGATTATAAAGGGATACTTAAGGCTGCGGTGGAGACTGTTGCAGAGAACACATCTGACGGTGTAATAGCACCCCTTATATATGCATCCATAGCGGGACCTGTACTCGGACTTGCCTATAAGGCAGTAAACACAATGGATTCCATGGTCGGATATCACAATGAGAGATATGAGCATTTCGGAAAGTGTGCAGCCATACTTGATGATATCGTGAATTTCATCCCGTCAAGGTTAAGTGCGCTGTTTATCATAGCTTCCTCATTCATCTTACGTTTGTTTGATAAGGCGTACAGTCCGTTAATGGCTTTTAAGATATGGAAAAGAGACAGACTTAACCATAAGAGCCCTAACTCTGCACAGACTGAGAGTGCAGTAGCCGGATGCCTTGGATTAAAGCTTGGAGGACCTTCATTTTATGGGGGATTGTTATCTGATAAGCCATATATAGGTGATGAGATAAAAGAGATTGAAAAAGATGATATAGTGAGAGCCTGCAGGCTGATGTTTATTTCACAGGCTATGGTGCTTATCATTGCAGAGATCATACTTTATATTATTTATGCAAATATATTATGTTAACAATATTATGAGTCACGGCGGAGATATATTCAGAAACAAAGTTAATATTGATTTCTCGGTAAACTTGAATCCTTATGATATTTCAGAAAAGATCCTGGAAGCGATAGGTGATTGTAAGGATGAGATAGGTCATTATCCGGATATTAAACAGGAGAGTTTAAGAAATGCCTTAGCAAAAGCAGAGGGTGTTTATTATGATAACGTTATCGCAGGTAATGGTGCTTCAGAACTCTTACTTGCTATTGTCAGAGCGATAGATCCAAGTAAGGCTCTTATCATTAATCCGTGTTTTTCTTTATACAGGGTATATCTGAATACTTTGGAGAAATGTGAGGTCAAAGATATTTTCCTTAATGAAAAAGACGGCTTCAGACTTACTGAGGATATCTTATCTGAGATATCAGAAGATACTGATATCATGTTCCTTACCGATCCATGGAATCCTGTTGGCTTTAACATAGATAATGAACTTCTTATAAAGATCATTGATAAAGCCAAAAGTTTAAACATAAAGGTTGTTCTTGATCAGAGTTTTCTTATGATGTCTGATAAGGCTAAAAGTTTTGATACTTTTAAGTTTTTAGAAAGATATGATGATCTGATAATGGTAAGATCCTATACCAAATGCTTTTCATGTCCGGGTATAAGGATGGGATATGTAATAAGTTCGCCTGAAAACATCAAAAAGATAAAAAGGCAGCTGCCTGAATGGAACTTACCTGTCATATCTTCGCATGTGATGGAAAGATGTGCACTGTTAAGCAAGGATGAGTTTTTTACTAACAGCACTCATGAACTTATAAAAAAAGAACGTGATCATCTTATATGTGAACTTAAGAAACTTGATCTTAAAGTTTATGAGAGTGATACATCCTTTATCATGTTTTATTCAAAAAAGGATCTGTATGAAAAGATGTTAGACAAGGGCATACTTATAAGAGACCTTTCCGATATGTTTGAGAATAAAGAAGGCTTTTACAGAGTGGCCATAAAGGATCATGAGTCAAATAAGATCCTTATAAGATGTCTGAAAGAGGTCATAAATGGAGATTGAATATGTAATGCCCGATCAGATCGAGAACAGAAGTTTTGAGATCCTGACCGAGGAATTAAAAAACATGGGTGTGATGCTTTCGGGAGATACCGCACCTGTCATAAAAAGATGCATACATACAAGCGCTGATTTTGATTATGCAAACACCTTAAAATTCTCTAAGGATGCGGTAAAAATCTTAAAGGAGCTTTTTAGAAAGAAGACTCTGATAATAACAGATACAAACATGGCTCTTGCGGGTATAAACAAAAAGAAGCTTTCTAATTACGGGATAGAGGCATATTGCTTCATGGCGGATGAGGATGTCGCTCTTGAAGCAAAGAATCGTCAGATAACCAGGGCTTCCGTTAGTATGGAAAAAGCGATGAGGATGAGTGATCAGGTCATATTTGTTGTCGGGAATGCACCAACGGCTCTTATCACATTGCATGAGGCATATAAGAGCGGAAAGTACAGACCTGCCTTCATAATAGGAGTGCCTGTAGGTTTTGTTAATGTGGAGGCAGCCAAGGAACTGATCCTTGACAGCGATATCCCGTATATAGTGAACAAGGGACGAAAAGGCGGAAGCAACATCGCAGCTGCGATATGCAACGCTGTTTTGAACATGGAGCAGAAAGATTGAAAAACGGTTTTACTACCGGAAGCTGTGCGGCTGCGGCAGCCAAAGCGGCCACATACATGCTTCTTGGCGGAAACAGAAAAGAGAAAATAGTCATAGAGACTCCGGCAGGTATCAGTTATGAAGCCGGAATAGAGGATATAGAGATCACTGAGGAATATGTGAGCTGTGCGGTAAGAAAGGAGTCCTGCGATGATCCGGATGTGACGGCAGGTATACTTATATATGCAAGAGCCTGTATCGTAAGTGATAAGAATAATTCTGTCATCATTAAAGGCGGTGAAGGAGTCGGAAAGGTGACCAGACCGGGACTTGATCAAAACGTCGGTGAATCTGCGATCAATTCGGTTCCGAGAAAGATGATCACCGAAAATGTCCTTGAGATCATGGAGATGTTTGACTGCACCGATACGGTAAAGATCGTCATATCAGTTCCGGAGGGAAGAGAGATCGCATTAAAGACGTTTAATCCCAGACTCGGTATAGTCGACGGTATATCGATAATCGGAACAAGCGGGATAATAGAGCCAATGAGCACAAAGGCACTCATTGATACGATAAGGGTTGAGCTTAATCAGCAAAGATGTGAAGGAAAAGATCTAATCATAGTTTCACCGGGAAATTACGGGATAGATTTTATGAGAGAAAAATACTCATACGATCTTGACCGTGCCGTTAAGTGTTCCAACTATATCGGAGATACCATTGATATCGCTGTCAGTCTGGGTTTTAAAAAGATGCTCCTTGTGGGACATGTCGGAAAGCTCATTAAAGTCTCGGGCGGTATCATGAACACGCATTCAAAGGAAGCTGACTGCAGGATGGAGCTTTTGGCTGAGGCGGCGATAAGATGTGATGCCGATCAGGAAACACTGCTGGGGATACTTGACAGCGTATCAACGGAAGAGGCATATGAATATCTATTAAATGCGGGTATTGAGAAGGCATGCTTTGAGCATATCATGGAAAGAGTATCTTTTTATCTTAATAAGAGAGCAGAAGGAAAGATGCAGGTGGAATGCATCATATATTCAAACAGATGGGGACTGTTAGGTGCTACAAAGGATGCCGAGAGTCTGATATTAAAGGAAGTGGGTAGAATATGATCAGTTTTGTGGGAGCAGGTCCGGGAGCGGTCGATCTTATAACAGTAAGGGGAATGAGACTGATAAGTGAAGCGGATATGATCATATATGCTGGAAGTCTTGTCAATCCCGATCTGCTTAAATATGCAAAAGAAGATGTTATCATATACGACAGCTCCAAGATGACACTTGAACAGGTAACACATCTTATGATAGAGGCAGATCATGAGAAAAAGAGTGTGGTAAGGCTTCATACCGGTGATCAGAGTGTATACGGAGCGGTAAGGGAACAGATGGATATTCTGGAAAAAAACCATATCAGATATGAGTCTTGTCCCGGAGTGAGTGCATGCTTCGGTGCGGCATCATCCCTTGACCTTGAGTATACTCTTCCGGGTATATCACAGACCTTGATCATAACAAGGATGGAAGGAAAAACAGCTGTACCGCAAAAGGAAAAGATAAAGCTGTTAGCTTCGCATCATGCCTCAATGGCAATATATCTCAGTACAGGAATGCTCGATAAACTTACAGAGGAACTTACAGAAGGCGGTTATGATAAGGACACACCGGCTGCCATAGTATACAAAGCAACCTGGCCCGAAGAAAAAAGATTTGTATGCACTGTGGGTACTCTTTGCGATACGGCAAGAAAAAACAACATTACAAAGACTGCCATCGTGCTGGTGGGAGATGCGATAAAACAGTCGGGATATGAAAGATCGAAGCTTTATGATCCTGATTTTACGACCGAGTACAGAAAAGGAAACGACTGTCAGTAAATATGAAAAAGACTGCCATATGCTTTACCGAAGACGGTATGCATGTATTGGAAAAACTTAACAGTGCGGCAACTTATGCGGGTATCGAAAAGATAACGGCATATTTAAGCAGAAACGATGACACGGAATATGAGGGCTTTTTAAGACCTGAAGGGACGCTGTCCGACTGGGTAAGGGACAGATTTAAAGAGCACAGTGCGATCATCTTTGTGGGGAGTGTGGGTATCGCAGTCAGGATGATTGCGCCTTTTGTTAACGACAAGCTTTCAGACTCTCCCGTGATTGTGATAGATGATACCGGAAGGTTTGTGATCCCGATCCTTTCAGGACATGTGGGCGGTGCAAATAAACTGTCTCTGACACTGGCAAAGCTTTTGGATGCTGTTCCCGTTATTACCACATCAACGGATCTGCACGATGCTTTCAGCGCGGATGTATATGCTAAAGAAAACAATCTTATGATAAGAAACCGTGAAGGCATAAAGAAGGTCAACGCCAAAGCCATAGAAGGAAAAGCGATAACCATTTCCTACAAGGATTATCCTCCTAAGGAAGCGGTAGATATCATAGTGACCGATGAGACCGACAGGGAGTATTCTCTTTTGCTTTCTCCCAAACCTTACACTTTAGGAATAGGGATGAAGAAGGACAAGGATATAAAGGAAGCTGAGGAGACTATATTGAATGAACTTAACAAGCTTGATATCACAACGGATATGATATATGCCGTATGCTCAATAGATATAAAAAAAGATGAGAAGGCGCTAAAAAGCTTCTGTGACAGATACAGCATACCGCTGATCGTATTTGACAGCGAAATGTTAAGCAGGGTAAAAGGAGATTTTTCATCTTCCGATTTTGTTAAAGAAACGGTCGGAGTCGACAATGTATGTGAGAGAGCGGCTGTTCTTGGAGCCGGAGACGGTGCTGAGCTGATCTTAAAGAAGCAGCTTCTTAAAGGTATGACACTTGCCGTTGCAAAAAGAAGGATATGATATGGGAAAGATTTATGTTGTGGGTATAGGCCCGGGTTCATATGATATGATGACCGTTAAGGCTGACAGGACTTTGATGGACAGTGATGTTATAGTCGGCTACAAGGCATATATAGAACTTGTAAGGGAACACTATCCCGATAAGGAATACATTGAGAGCAATATGAAGCAGGAGATAGAAAGATGTCAGATGTGTCTGTCGCTTGCCAGGGAGGGAAAGAAGGTCGCTCTTATCTGCAGCGGTGATGCGGGTGTCTACGGCATGGCATCCCCGATGCTTGAGATAGCTCATAAGGATGACTTTGAGGATATTGAGATAGTAAGCGGAGTCACGGCGGCTCTAAGCGGTGCGGCACATCTTGGAGCCCCGATAGCACATGATTTTTGCGTGATAAGTTTAAGTGATCTTTTAACGGATAAGGAACTCATAAAAGAAAGACTGCTGTCTGCCGCAAAAGCTGATTTCTGTGTGGTTCTCTACAATCCCTCAAGTCATAAGAGAAAGGATTATCTTAAATGGGCATGTGAGCTGATGATGACCTACGCTTCTAAGGATACATGCTGCGGATATGTTATGAACATCGAAAGAGAGGGGACTAAAAAGAAACTGTGCACCCTTATGGAACTCATGGATGAACAGGTAGATATGTTCACGACTGTATTTATAGGCAACTCCAGGACCAGGATTGAAGGTGACAGACTGATCACTCCCAGAGGATATATTAACTGATGAAGAAAATTGTCATTTTTTCGGGAACAACTGAAGGACATATGCTTTCTGACATGCTTAGCGGATCAGGCGTGGAACATCATGTCTGTGTGGCATCGGATTACGGCAGTGACGTGATGGATAATAACAGCTTAGCATCCATACATGTGGGAAGAATGGATGCATTACAGATGAAGGATTATCTTAACGGACTTGATATTAGGGAAACAGATATCGTAATAGATGCGACACATCCCTATGCGACAGAGGTCACACACAATATCAAAGAGGCTGTAAAAAACATCGGGGCCATTTATGTAAGGATACAAAGAGAAAGCATTGACTGCGATGAAAGCATTAACAGATATGATTCGGTAGCGGAATGCGCAAAAGCACTGGATGCTACGGAAGGCAACATACTGCTTACGATAGGCAGCAATCAGCTTGGGGCATATTGCGAAAACGTTTCCGATGAGACAAAAAAGAGGACATATGTGAGGATACTGCCCGTAAATGAGAGCCTTAAGATATGCGGTGAGCAGGATATCCCCTCAAAAAACATAATAGCCATGCACGGGCCGTTCGGAAGAGAACTTAATACGGCTTTGATGAAACAGTATGATATAAAGCATATCGTTACAAAAGACAGCGGCGTAAGCGGCGGGTTTGAGGAAAAGTTAGAGGCTTCTGCTTTAGTCAAAGCCAGATGTCATGTGATAAACAGACCACAGGATGATGAAGGGATAAGCATATACAAAGCCTTTGAGATGGCAACAGGAAAAAAGTATGATGACGATAAAAAAATGAGTATCGTTATTGCGGGATACGGACCCGGCAGTAATGGCTGTGTCATAGCCGATCTTAACGGGATGATCAGGGAGAGTGATGCCGTATTCGGAGCCAAAAGACTTATTGAGAATGTTGATGCAAAAAGAAAGTATCCGGTATATATGCCTGATGACATCCTTGATATCCTAAAAAAGGATATCGGTATTAAGAAAGCGGTGATCCTTTATACCGGAGACTGTTCGTTCTACAGCGGAGCTTCAAAGATGCTGCAGGCTTTATCGGAAAGACTGCCTGATGCAAATATAAGGGTATTACCCGGTATATCCAGTGTGTCATATCTGTCTGCTGCCGTTAAGGAAAGTTATGATGATGCGATCCTTTTCAGTATTCACGGAAGAAATGATGCCTTCAGGCTAAACGAGCTTATAGATCATATCATCTATAACAGAAAGACCTTTGTTCTGCTCTCCGGTGATGAAGACCTAAGAAACGTAGCAGGAATTACTGAGGATCATAATCTTGATTGTCGGTTTATAGTCGGAAAGGATCTCTCATATGATGACGAGAAGATACTTACACTGAACACAAAAGAGGCGAAGGCCTATGAAGGCGGAGGCATACTCACACTTCTTGTAATAAATGAGAATGCAAAAAAACGTCCCGTGACGGGGCTGCTTTGTGATGACATGTTCATAAGGGACAAGGTCCCGATGACAAAGGAATGCATAAGAAACGAGAGTATCATAAGGCTGAACATCCTGTGCGGGGATATAGTATATGATATCGGGGGCGGTACGGGTTCCGTGGCGATAAGTATAGGAGCTTTGCATCCATCACTTAAAGTCTATACATTCGAAAAGAAAAAGGAAGCGTATGAGCTTATTAAAAAGAATATAGATAATCTTCATACGAAAAACGTGATACCGGTTCTTGGGGAGGCACCTCAGATACTTAAAGACTATCCTGCACCTGACAGAGTCTTTATAGGTGGAAGCAGCAAAAGACTTAAAGAGATCATCTGTGAACTTAAGATGAAAAAAGCAGGTGTCAGATATGTTGTGAACGCTGTAAGCCTGGAGACCATGGCTGCTACTCAGGATATAATAAGAGACTTTGATGCAAAAGACGTGGATATCATACAGATCTCATGCTCAAACATTAAAAAGATCGGAGAGCATAACATGATGCAGTCAGAAAACCCTGTTATGATATTTGCATTTACCATTTGACGGATATGACTGATATAAATAAGGACACATGCAAAGTTAATATTCAAAGAGTTATGATCGCGGCAGCAAGCAGCGGGAGCGGAAAGACTCTTGTCACATGCGGACTTTTAAAGGCTTTAAAGAAGCGTGGGATAGATATAAGGTCATACAAGTGCGGACCTGATTACATTGATCCGATGTTTCATAAGAAGGTTTTAAATATCGACAGTGAGAATCTTGATTCATTCTTTTCCGATAAGGATTATCTTAGGCATATCCTTTTAAAGAAAGGAGAAGGATCTGCTCTCATTGAGGGAGTCATGGGGCTGTATGACGGTATAAGTCCTGCTGATGATATGGCTTCGGCTTATGATATCGCCCATCTTACAGATACACCCATCGTTTTACTGATCGATGGAAGGGGAGCGGGAAGGACGATGATCTCCGTTATCAAAGGGATCCTTTCCGATGACAGATATTCACTTATAAAAGGTATCATCCTGAACCGTGTATCAAGACCGTATTTTGAAAAGATAAAGCCTTATATCGAAACTGAACTTAAAAAGGCAGGATTTAAAGACGTTACATGTATCGGATGTATTCCCAAACTCAAAGATATAAATATCGAAAGCAGATATCTGGGACTTAAGCTTCCTAATGAGATAGAGGATATAAACAGACAGCTTGAAAGAGTCTCTCTGGCGATCGAGGAAAACTGCGACATCGATAAACTCACAGATATTATGAGAGAGGCCAAGCCTTTTACGGGTGATGTTTGTAAAAGGACGCAAAAAGAGAATAAGGAGCTGATCCTTGCGGTCGCATATGATGAAGCCTTTTGTTTTTACTATAAAGAGAATCTTGATATCTTTCGCGAAACGGGTGTCAGAATTGAGTTCTTTTCACCGCTTAATGACGATCATATACCAAAAGGTTCTTCGGGACTGTTACTGGGAGGGGGTTACCCGGAACTGTTCCTTAAAAAACTGAGTTCAAACAGATCTATGCTTGATTCCATAAGGAATGCGATAAATTCAGGCATGCCATCCCTTGCGGAGTGCGGCGGATTCATGTATCTGCATAAATATGTCACAGATATAGATCATAACAGATATGAGCTTTTGGGACTTATTAACGGAGAATGCCGCTATACACAGTCACTGGTAAGATTCGGATATCTTAAAATGGAAAGCTGCAAAGAGAATGCATCCAAACTTGCCAAAAGCCTTGTTGGTATCAAAGGGCATGAGTTTCATTACTATGACAGCACTACAAACGGTGACAGCTTAAGGGCGGTAAAACCTGACGGCAGCAGGGCCTGGGACTGTATGATAACGGATGAGAATAATTTATGGGGGTTCTCACACTTTTATTACGGTTCACATGTTAGTATGATTAATGAATTTTATCGGAGGATGCGGGAATATGCAGACAGATGATTCCAGTCGCTTTTTTGCAAATCGAAAATGCGAGTATTATCCCTGCCACAAATACAGTGACGATATAAACTGTCTTTTCTGTTTTTGCCCACTGTACGATATGGATTGTCCGGGGAATTATAAGATGGTCGAGAAGAACGGAAAGCTTGTAAAAAGCTGTATAGACTGTATCTTCCCTCATGTTCCGGAGAATTATGATCTCGTAATGGAACTTCTGAGAAAAAGATAAAACCAAAAGTGTAAGGAGAAGGAGAATTAATTTATGGGAGAGAATATTAACGAACTGCAGGAAAAAGCGGCGATGTCTGAAATGCAGAGAGCGAACAGGGTGGGCGTTGTATGTCAGACCATTCTGCTTTGTATCATAGCTGCGGCTTATCTGCTGGAGCTGATCAAGGGAAACAGGACTTTAGGATATACACTCCTTGTATTGGCACTTTGCATAGCACCGGTGATACTTGCAAGGATGGCTTATAACAAGCAGAGAGATTGCGAATTTGCGGTAATGCGTATCATAGGGATAGGATTTGCATTGCTGTATACGGTGGTTCTTTTCACAGCAAACAACAACCTGGTTTTCACATATGTACTGCCGATGCTCCTTATATGTATGCTGTTTAATAATGTCAGGTTTGTATATATCATAGGGATCGGCGCGATACTTGAGAACGTCTTTGATGTTATATACGAGGCGGTGATCAAAAAGAATACATCCGCTGAAAACATAGTAAGCTATGAGATACAGGTACTTCTTGTTTTGATGTGTGTAATATTCTTTATCATGATAAACAGGATGTATGCACTGTTTAATGAGATAAGAGCTGCAAGACTCACACTTGAGAAAACAAAGATCAATGAACTGTTTGAGAAGATCCTTGGAATATCAAAGGCCATGTCTTCAAATGTTGAACTTGTTGAGTCCAAGATGATAAGCGTTAACTCATCAATGGAACAGACCATCAATTCAATGTCTGAAGTAAGCACAGGTACCAATGAATCTGCAGAAGCCATTCAGAATCAGCTTGTTAAGACAGAACTTATCCAGGACAGCATAGGACAGGTTGAGAATGCGGTTGAAGAGATCGCAGGATATATGGATAAGTCCATTGAGGCAGTTGAACAGGGACGTGAAAAGATCGACAATATCAACACTCTTGCAGAAGAGGCTGAAAAGGCAGGAAACGAGGTTGTTTCTTCACTTGAGGCATTCACGGAATACACTAACAAGATGAACTCCATCACAGAGCTTATCAACAGTGTTGCTTCACAGACAAGCCTGCTTGCATTAAACGCTTCAATAGAGGCAGCAAGAGCAGGAGAGGCAGGAAGAGGATTCGCGGTTGTTGCTACCGAGATTTCAAATCTTGCAGGACAGACAACAAGTGCTACAGCAGATATCAACGAACTCATAAACAATATATCTTCTCAGCTCAACAACATGGTTGAAAAGATAGATACACTTGTTTCTACCAACAAGACCCAGAATGAGACAGCTCTTTTGGCTGCAGAGAGCTTCACAGCTATCAATGAGAGCATTGAGCAGATGAAGAATCAGTCAGCTGAACTTAATGATTCGGTTGAAAAACTCGCAGATGCAAACAGAGAGATCGTTGATTCGATCCAGACCATCTCAGCGATAACCGAAGAGGTAAGCGCTCATTCATCTGAGACTTATACAGCAAGTGAGATGAACCAGGAGATCTTAAAGGAAGTTGAGAGACTGGTAGTTGAGCTTAACGAAGAAGCCAGACAGCTTAATGAAGAGTAGTTTTTGAAATGTATTTAAAAAGGGAAAAGGCCAGTAACCTTTTCCCTTTTTTGATGCTCATATATTAAACTTCAAGTTTGAGATCGTTTTCTTTGATCCATCCGATCTTTCTTAAGATGAGACCGAATACAAAGGTTAATATCGCAGGAAGCACGAAGCTTATCAAAACAAGTCCGAGCCAGTCAAATCCTGTGATGGAAGTCTTTGTGCCGGCAGCCATATCATTGAGCCATCCTGTATATACACCGATCTGTCCGACAAGTCCGCAGGTTCCCATTCCTGATGAGATGGCCTCACCGTTCATCTGCATCTTAAAGACGCATGTTGCTATAGGTCCTGTTATGGCTGATGTTAAGATGGGAGCGATCCAGATCTTAGGATTCTTTACGATGTTACCCATCTGAAGCATACTTGTTCCAAGTCCCTGGGAGATAAGTCCGCCGACCTTGTTCTCCTTAAAGCTCATTACCGCAAAACCGACCATCTGTGCACAGCATCCTGCAACAGCAGCTCCGCCTGCAAGACCGGTAAGTGAAAGAGCGGCACATATGGCAGCACTGCTTATCGGAAGTGTAAGAGCGATACCTACTATAACTGATACGAGCATTCCCATCATGAAAGGATGAAGCTCTGTTGCCCACATGATGAGCTTACCTACAGAACTTGCGGCATTACCGATCCAGGGAGCGATACCCATAGCGAGCAGTACGCCTATCATAATGGTAACAAGGGGAGTTACCAGTATATCTATCTTTGTTTCCTTTGATATAAGCTTACCGCATTCTGTTGCGATGATAGAAATTATGAGCACTGCAAGAGGACCGCCTGCACCACCGAGTGCATTTGAAGCCGCACCTACAGCGAGCATTGAGAAGAGTACCAGGTTTGGAGCCTTAAGAGCGTATGCTATCGCAACTGCCATGGCGGGACCTGAAACCGACTTGGCATATCCGCCCATGTCTATAAGGGCCTGTATACCCAGTTGCTGACCGAGAGTACCTATGATGGTACCGATCAAAAGTGAAGCAAAAAGACCGCTTGCCATGGCTCCCATGGCATCTATGAAATATCTTTTGAGAGATATCTGTACGTCCTTTTTCTTCAGAAATGCCTTGAACTTTGATTCGTTGTTTGTCTTTTCCATAATGTTTCTCCTATGTATGTAAATTATTTTGTAAGGCCCTTGGGCTCATAGTCTGTAAGAGGAGCAAGAAAACCGTTATTCTTAAGTGACTCCTCAACAAGAGTAAGTATATTTTCGTCATCGGCTACCACCGTGTGATAGTGATATCCGCCCGTGGTGTTCATCAGCAGACTCGAATGACCGTTTTTAATATCGTTGCAGAACAGTTCTATATCCCTGCGTGATCTTATGTTTAACGGTGCATGTATCTCTCCGTACACCCTGTGATATATAAATACATCCTTTATACGCGCTCCGAGATCTACGATAAGATTTAACTCATCCTCGGTCTCTTCCGGAGTATGATGCACCTTAAAGATGCGGACCGACTCCTGTGAATGGTCAAGTATATAGCCCTTGGGAGTTGATATGATATCGTATCCGTTTTCCTTAAGACTGTTAATATCCTTTACGATTATCTGTCTGCTCACTTTGAATGTATCTGAAAGAGTGTTTCCCGAGACAGGAGAATCGGAGATCTTTAACATCTCTATTATCTTTTCTTGTCTGTTTAATGCTGACATATGTTCCACCTCGAATTATGTTTGACTGTTTCGTGAAGTATACCACATAAATTTACAGGTGTAAACCCCAGGTGTAAACTTTTTTAAACGACCGCAATCTGTTATAATTTCAAAGTGGATGTTTTAAGGAGATATTGGATATGGAAAAGATAATGCCTAACAGGCTGGACAGAGGATTTTTCCAGCATCAGGAAGAATTTGAAAAGAAGGCAGTCGATGTATTGAGATCCGGCTGGTATATACTTGGAAACGAGCTTAAGAACTTTGAAGAACAGTTTGCCGCATATATAGGAACAAAATACTGTGTAGGACTGGCAAGCGGACTGGATGCTTTATGGATAGCATTCAGGGCACTTAATATAGGACCGGGTGATGAAGTAATAGTCCAGGGCAACACATATATAGCAAGTGTGATGGGTATCACTATAAACGGTGCGACCCCTGTTTTTGTTGAACCTGATGAGTATTTCAATATTGATGCTGATGCTATCGAAGAAAAGATAACGGATAAGACCAAGGCCGTTCTTGTCGTTCACCTTTACGGACAGGCTTCAAACATGGGCAGGGTAAAGGATATATGTGAAAGACACAATCTTAAACTTGTAGAAGACTGTGCTCAGTCTCACGGGGCAAAGTTTGAGGGACAGACAACCGGTACTTTCGGAGATATCGGATGTTTTTCATTCTATCCTTCAAAGAACTTAGGAGCTTTCGGCGATGCCGGCGCTATAGTTACGGATGATGAAAAACTTGCAGACTTTATAAGGATATTCAGAAATTACGGCTCTGAAAAGAGATATCACAACATGTTAGTCGGAGCCAATTCGAGACTCGATGAGATGCAGGCAGGTCTTTTGAGCGTCAGACTTAAGTATCTTGATGAAATGGCTGACGAAAAGAAAGTGTACTGCAACAGATATCTTAAAGAGATAAAAAACGATAAGATAATGCTTCCCAAGATAAGAGAAGGGGCGACTCATATATGGCATCAGTTTGTCATAAGATGTGAAAGCCGTGATGAGCTTATGAAGTATCTGGATGAGAAGAATATCGGAACGATAATACATTATCCGATACCTCCTCATCTTTCTGAAGCATATTCATATCTCGGATTTAAAGAGGGAGATCTTCCTGTTACCGAGAAATATGCAAAAACCGTGTTATCAATACCGCTGTATAACGGTATGACAAAAGAAGAGCAGGACTATGTCATTGACATGATAAATGCTTTCTAAGGGATATAAACATGCCTGCAGATTATGAATGGTCATATGACAATAAAAAATATACACATAATGATACGGCACCCATAGGCTGTGATGACTGTGCATCATGTTCAAGCTGCTGTAAAAAGATGGGAGATACCATCTTGCAGGATCCTTACGATCTTTGGAATTTCTGCTTAAATATGAAGGTTTCGGGAGGTATGGCCGTTACCTTTGATATTCTGGTGTCTGAGGACGGACCTTGGGAGCTGTCATATCAGGATGGTGTTATCCTTCCGAATATAAAGATGGTGGAGGATGGACGCTGTCCTTTTCTGAATGAAAAGGGAAGATGTTCGATCCATCCCATAAGAAGCGGACTGTGCAGGCTTTTTCCGCTGGGAAGAGGCTTTGAAAACGGTAAGGTCATCTATTATGTGTTAAACGATGAACTTGGCTGCGAAAAAAAGGATAATCCGAGAACACCCGTAAATATCAGTCAGTGGCTGGGTATAAAGGATATAGACAGATACGAGGATTTTCAGAGCAAGTGGTATAAGATAAGGGATGATCTCAGAAAAAGACATGAATCAATGAATGAAGAGGCATTCAAATCATTACAGATGAAACTTTTGGAGATGTTCTATTCAAAACCGTACGATAAAGATTTCTTTACGGACTTTAACACAAGGGTAAAAGATTGGGAAGATATCTTAAGACAGACTGTATGAATGACAAAAACGCTAAAGAAGATATGGACCTTGTAAAGACGGATGAAGGACTTGCCCTAAAAATGGGAAATATGACCGTCATGGCGGATTTTGGCGCACTCAAGGGACGTATCGAAAAAAACAGATTAAACGGTGAGATGCTTATCAAAGCCGTGGGAGTAAAGAATATAAAGCCGGGTATCATTGTGATGGATGCGACGGCAGGCCTTGGAGAAGATTCATTTCTTTTAGCCGCATCGGGCCTTAGTGTAAAGATGTATGAGAAGGATCCTGTGATCGCAAAGCTTCTTGGTGACGGACTTGAAAGAGCAAAAAAGGATCCCGATCTGGAATCGATAGTGTCCCGAATGGAACTTATATGTGAAGACAGCATAAAAGCCATGGAGGATAAAAAGATAAGACCGGATATCATATATCTGGATCCGATGTTTCCGGAAAGAAGCAAGAGCGGACTCATAAAAAAGAAGTTCCAGCTGCTCCAAAGACTTGAAAGCCCGTGCGAGGACGGAGAGAGGATGCTTACGGCTGCTTTAGGTGCGACACAGTCAAAGATCATAGTGAAGCGACCTCTTAAAGGTGAATACATATCAAAGCTTAAGCCCTCATATTCGATCAAAGGCAGGGCTATCAGGTATGATTGCTATATAAAAGACAGTATCAAATCAGACTAGGAGAACAAAAAACATGATACTTATGCATGTAAATATGAAAGAAAAAGCAGAGACTGTAAGAAGTATCGCTGCAGAGATCAACGAGGAGGTTAAAGTGATCGGCTACAGAGAACTCAACCGTACGCTCACGGGACTTTCTCTGGGCAGGGTAATAACTGGAAAAGTGAGCATACCCACACTTTATCAGATGCCCGAACTTCTGGTGTTCATCGGAATGGATGAAGATAAGCTCGATGCGTTTCTTGATAAATACAAGGAATCAAAAGCAGAGCCTGTGGCACTGAAAGCCGTAGCCACATCTCATAACATAAGCTGGACGGTATATGAGCTTATCGAGAACCTTAAAAAGGAGATCGCAGGCTGATGTTGTATATTTTAAGACACGGAAAGACTGACTGGAATGCCGCACACAAGCTGCAGGGAAAGACTGACATACCTCTTAACGAAGAAGGGATAAAGATGGCTCTTGATGCAGCAAAGGAGTGCAGAGACATACATTTCGATGTATGTTATTCATCGCCTCTTATAAGAGCAAAACAGACAGCCGAGATTGTGCTTGAGGGAAGAGATATACCGATAATCACGGATTCAAGGCTTGAAGAGATGGGATTCGGCACATACGAAGGTATTGAGAACTCTTTTGACATGCCTGACTGTCCCATAAATGTTTTATTTTTTCATCCCGAAGAGTATAAGGTGCCTGTTGAGGGCGCGGAGAGCATAGAGGAGCTGCTTGACAGAACAGGAAGATTTCTTGATGAGGTGATCTATCCCGAACTTGAGAGAGGAAAAGATATCCTGATCGTGGGACACGGTGCTATGAACTGTTCTCTTATAAGTCACATAAAAGGATATGACATATCCCATCTCTGGGACGGAATGACAGATAACTGCAAACTGGTAAGACTTTTATAGACAAAGGAAAGGAAAGTATGAGGGCCAGGAAAAAAAGAAGAAGTGTACTCCCTATCATAATACTCCTTATCTTTCTCATAATAGGTATGGCAACAGCAGGAATACTGCTGTTTTTGTACGGAAAAACACAGATGATAAACGGTGAGTGGGAAAGAAAGATAGATGTTACGGATACGGTGCGTGAGAATATAAGAGAATACATATCTGAAGCCTCACTTGATGAAGAGATAAACATCGATGATTATCTTAACAGTATCGAGATCGAGAGCAGGCTTACAATAACCAAAGAAGGCAGCATGAAAGAGGGCATCTCATATGAGTCATATTATGATGCAAACGAACAGGCCTATGATGCTCTTGAAAAGATAGTCATAAAGCTTTTGGAAAGCAGGATAAAGAGTAACTATATAGAAACCGACAAGAGCATGGATGAACTGGTAAACGAAACGGTGGGCACCGATCTGAGACAGTACCTTACAGCTCACGGACCAAAGCTTATGCCGACTATCGAAGAACTCGAGGCTATCTATGGAACGGATGCTACATATACCGCTGACAGAGAAAAGATGATCATATCGATCGCGGGCAGCGAAGATGAAAACTGTGACTATGCTATAACAAACGGCATGCTTGTGATCGACAGAAAAGAAGGCGGAGTCATATATCATAAGTTAAACGGTCAGCAGCAGGAAACAGAAGAGGGGGATGAAGACATATGAAAAAGATTATCAGTGTTTTTCTTATTCTTTCGATGATCTTAATGATGTTTGTGATCCCCGTGGATTCTTATGCCTCGCAGACAAAGGAAACCGTGAAGGTCAATGTGGACGGAACGGAATATGATGTCAAGGTGCTTAATCATGATTATGACAATAACATGTATATATCATTAAATGACATGGCACTGGCCTTAAAGGACACAAAGAGAGCATATGAGGTGGAATGGACTTCAAAGGACGGACAGACATGTATCGTATTAAAAGAGGGCAGCACAACCAAAGAAGATGATGCCGACAAGGAGTCATCGGATACGGACAGTGAGAAAACAGAATCCGATGAAACCGATGACAATAAGGTAAATTTTACCCGTAAAAGATTTCTTATAAATATCGGCGGAAACGATTACAGTTTTTATATGATACCGGTATCTGATAAGGACAGTAAGGATTGTTATGTAAACTTAGGCGAATTCGCGCTTGCAACAAACATGGATGTGAGCTGTTATGATAACGAGGTTTACATAAATTCTAAAGGGCAGTTCGATTTTAATAAATATGATCTTTTGGGATCGGGTATCCCCTATATGGCAGACAGCTGTCTGGTAGGAGATGCCACAACAGGAACTATCTACTACAGTGAGAATGCCGATGAGGTCGTAGCGATAGCGAGTACAACAAAACTTATGACATATCTCATAATAAGAGAAGCTATACTGGACGGCAGGCTTTCTGAAAGTGACATGGTGACATTCTCTGAAGAAGCCAGTGAGATATCAAAGAGCTCAAACGGTGTGATAAGGGTTGAACCCGGACAGACCGCGTATATAACCGATGTGATCAAGGGAATGCTGATCTGTTCAAGCAATGAGTGCTCACTTGCCCTGGCAGAGAAGCTTTGCACAAGTGAGGAAGCATTTGTCGAATTAATGAATCAGAAGGCAGTATCGATCGGACTGTCGGGAGATGTCAGATTCTATAATCCGCACGGCCTTCCGATATATGAGGACGATGTACTTACTACAAAGAAACAGAATCATCTTACCGCAAACGATATGTTTAAGCTGTCTTCATATATACTCGATAAGCATCCTGAGATAACCGATATCACTTCGATTAAAAAGACAAAGCTTGAATCATTGAATAATTTTGAAGCGGTAAATACCAATATACTGCTCTACAATGTCCCCGGATGTGTGGGACTTAAGACGGGTACGACCGATAAGGCCCAGTCATGTCTTGTTTCGGCATATGAGACAGAGGATGGGGCAGGAAACACTCATTACATTGTGACGATAGTTTACGGTGCTGAGAATAATCAGATGCAGAGTTATACATCCCTTGTACTCATGAGATACGGTATCCAGAGGTACAATACCTTAACACTCGGACTAGTGCCCGACAGCGGAAAGCCTCAGGAGATACCAGAAGATCTCGAAGGCCTGATAGGTGCAGTGGTAAATACGGCACGAAGGAATGCAAAGTAGAAATGGTTTACATAAAATATGAGTGAAGATAACAGAGCAAAAGTAAAACTTAAAAAGGGCGAAGGCAGATATCTTAAATCGGGAGGAGCCTGGATATTTGACAATGAGATAGATACCGTAAGCGGTACCTATGATAACGGTGATATAGTAAGTGTCATTGATTTTGATGACTATCCTATGGGAATAGGCTACATTAACGATAATTCAAAGATCAGAGTCAGGATGCTTAGCAGAAATCCCGATACGGTTGTGGATGAGGCGTTTTTTGAAGAAAGAGTAAAAAAAGCCTGGGATTATCGAAAGACCGTTATGGGGGATAAGGATATAAGCTCCTGCAGAGTGGTATTCGGTGAAGCCGATTTTTTGCCGGGTATAACCATAGACAAATACGAGGATGTGCTTGTTATACAGTCTCTTGCTCTCGGTATAGACAGATACAAAGAGGTAATGGCAGACAGCTTAAAGAGAGTGATGGCAAAAGATGGTATCGTCATCCGCGGTGTCTATGAGAGAAGTGATGCCAAAGAGAGAAAAAAGGAAGGCTTGCCCTTACATAAAGGTTTTATCGGTAATGAGTTTGACACTGATATTGAGATAAATGAAAACGGCATCAGATATATGGTCGATGTTGTAAACGGTCAAAAGACAGGTTTCTTCCTTGATCAGAAATACAATCGTCTGGCTATGCAGAAGATATGCAAAGATAAAGAAGTCCTCGACTGCTTTACACATATGGGAACATTTGCCCTTAATGCCGGATTAGGAGGAGCAAAGAGCGTACTTGGTCTTGATATTTCAGAATATGCCATCAATCAGGCGAGGGAGAATGCGAAGCTTAACAACCTTTCCGATACGGTACATTTTGAAGTGGCTGATGTACTTGATGAGCTTCCAAGACAGATAAGTGAAGGAAGAAGCTATGATGTGGTCATTTTGGATCCTCCCGCATTCACAAAATCAAGGGAAGCAACAAAACAGGCTGTAAAGGGATACAGGGAGATAAACATGAAGGGCCTGAAACTGGTTCGTGACGGTGGTTATCTTGCTACCTGTTCATGTTCTCATTTCATGACACAGGAACTGTTTACAAAGACGATAAAAGAAGCAGCAAAAGCTGTTCACAAAAGATTGAGACAGGTGGAGTTTAAGACTCAGGCTCCCGATCATCCGATCCTGTGGTCAGCCGATGAATCTTATTATTTAAAATTCTACATCTTTCAGGTTGTTGATGAAAGATAGATTAGAGAAGCCTGATATACCGCGTATCAGGCCTTTTCTTAAGGATAATTCATATGATTGATGATATGTGAAGTTTATTCTCGGTAGAATACAGGATTAAAGCATCATATTTTGTTGTTTATATCATTTATTATCCGGCCGTAATGTTTTAACATATCATCAAGAATTAAAAAATCTTTATTGAAAGGAATATCAAAATGAGTGAACGTAATAAAAAAATGATAGCACCTATAATAATTACTGTTCTGATAGTTTTGTATTACATACTGTATTTTGGTCTGCTGGTATCCTTAATGCCGGGCGTGATCAAAGTGATATTCGGTATCATACCGCTTATATTTGCGGTTTTAATGATATATGTATGTGTAGAGAGGATCAAAGAGATCAAAGGAGGAGAAGAAGATGATCTTAGTAAATACTGATTACATCAGTGGCAAACAGTTCGAGATGCTGGGTCTTGTAAAAGGCAGTACGATCCAGTCAAAAAATGTGGGAAAGGATATTACACAGGGACTTAAGACTCTTGTCGGAGGTGAGCTTACCGCATACAACGATATGATGAATGAAGCAAGAGCTCTTGCAACAAAACGTATGGTAATGGAAGCTGAGAATCTCGGTGCTGATGCTATCGTTAATATCAGATATTCATCATCTGCGATCATGCAGGGAGCAGCCGAAGTTATAGCTTACGGTACAGCTGTAAAGTTTGTATAAGATGTCAGATAATGGAATGAATATGGGAAGGGGTATATTATATGAAAAAAAGCAGGTTGCTTATAACTGTTCTGTTAGCGGTCTTGGTTTCGGTCTTTCTTTTAGCGTGTGGTGACAAATCAGAGGGGAATGCGGACGGAATAGTAGGCAGCTGGAGTCATGTGACAGACGGCGGCAATGAGCAGGTCTATGTTTTTGGTTCCGATGGGACGATCGTACTTGAAACTGCACTGGGAAATGCAGAGGGAACATATGAGATAAAAGGGGATACAATAAATTACACGATGGTCATGCCAAACGGCAAATCAAAATCAGAATCGATGACATACAAGCTGAACGGTGATTCCATAGATCTTACAAAAAACGGTACGACATATAATTATGTCAGGAAGTGATACTTAAGTTATATGGGACTGTATATATTAATGGGCTTTTCAAGGTGAAAAGTCCATTATTTTGTTTGGTCAGTGAAAAGGAAATATGAAAAAAACGTCTGTTGAATGTCATCTTTTTTGTGTTATAATCAATGATGTTGATTAAATCGAGAAATTAAATATATAGGAGGAATATTTTATGAATAAACCGGTTGTTCTGGTTGTAATGGATGGTGTGGGCGAGACTCCCGTAGAGCTCGGAAACATGGTCCTTAGAGCCAATACCCCTACTCTTGATGAGTTCAAGGCTACCTGCCCCTGGCAGACTATCAAGGCTCACGGCGGTGCCGTAGGTCTTCCCAGTGATGATGACATGGGTAACAGTGAAGTAGGACATAATGCTCTCGGATGCGGACAGATCTATTCTCAGGGTGCAAAGCTCGTAAACGAATCTATCGAATCTGGTTCAATCTACCAGAGTGAGACATGGAAGGATCTTGTCGGTTCTGTAGTAGCTAACAATAAAGTGCTTCATTTCATCGGTCTTTTGTCTGACGGTAATGTACATTCAAATATCAGCCATCTTCTTGCAATGCTCAAGGAAGCAAAGAAGGAAGGCGTTAAGACTGTAAGAGTACATACACTCCTTGACGGACGTGATGTTCCCGCAACAAGCGCACTTGAGTATATCGATCAGCTCGAGAATACACTTAAGGAACTCAACGATGATTCATTTGACGGACGTATCGCATCAGGCGGCGGACGTATGACAATAACAATGGACCGTTACCAGGCTAACTGGCCTATGGTAAAGGCAGGATGGGATGTACATGTACACGGTGAAGGACGTCAGTTTGCAAGCGCAACCGAGGCTATCGAGACACTTCGTAACGAGACAGGTGTTATAGATCAGGATCTCGGAGCATTTGTTATAGCAGAAGGCGGAAAGCCTGTCGGTGCAATGGCAGACGGCGACAGCGTTATCCTTTTCAACTTCCGTGGCGACCGTGCTTTAGAGCTTTCAATGGCATTTGACGGTGATGCTTCGTTTGATAAGTTTGACCGTGGAACGATCCCGAATGTTAAGTATGCCGGAATGCTTGAATATGACGGAGATCTTCATATCCCTCACAGCTATCTGGTAAATCCTCCTCAGATCAAGGATACTCTTACAGAGCTTCTTGTTGAGAACAAGATCAAGGAATATGCTGTTTCAGAGACTCAGAAGTATGGTCATGTAACATATTTCTGGAACGGTAACCGTTCAGGAAAGGTTTCTGAGGAACTCGAAGACTACTGCGAGATCCCCAGTGATGTTCGTTCATTTGACGAGGCACCCTGGATGAAGGCTACAGAAGTTGCTGACTGTGTAATGGAAGCAATGAAGAAACATGAATACGGATTCATCCGCTGCAACTTCCCTAACGGTGACATGGTAGGACATACAGGAAGCCTTGATGCAACAGAGATCGCAGTTGAGAGCGTTGATCTTCAGCTTGCACGTATTAAGAAAGTCTGTGATGCTGAAGGATATATCCTTGTTGTAACGGCAGACCACGGTAACTCAGATCAGATGCTTGAAAAGAACAAGAAAGGCAATGTTGAGGTTCGTACAGCTCACAGCTTGAATCCCGTTCCTTTCATCATCTATGACAAAGATGAGCGTCACGAGATGAAAGAGGGTGCTTTTGGCCTTGCAAACGTAGCACCTACAGTAGCTGGACTTCTCGGAATCAAGCCTTATGACAGCTGGGAAGAGAGCATGCTTAAGTAAAACAAAAAAACAGTATATGTTTATTTCAGCCGGGATCAAAACTCCCGGCTGTTTTTATGCACATACAGATGAATTATGTAAACTATACGACAGACATTAAAATACATTTTACGACAGGGTATTGACATTTATATCGCAAGTGTATATATTGAATATATACAATATCAAACAATGATGAATAAGTGCACATATTCGTCATTGAGTTTTGCGCAAAGGATTGATATATGGACATTATTATTTCGAACAGTTCGGGAGTAGCTCTCTACGAACAGATTGAAGAACAGATCAAAAGCCAGATAATGACGGGAGAACTTATGGAAGGTGATGCGCTTCCGTCGATGAGAGTACTGGCTAAGGAACTCAAGATAAGTATCATTACGACCAAAAGAGCTTACGAAGATCTTGAGAGAGACGGCTTTATCTATTCCGTGACAGGTAAAGGAAGTTTTGTTAAGGGTATCAACAGCGATATCGTGAAAGAGAACATGAAGTTTGCGATACAGGAACTTTTGGAAAGTGCCGTTGATAAGGCCATCCTTGGAAAAGTTTCTCTTGATGAGATGCGTGAGATGCTTGAACTTCTGTATGAAGATAAGAGTATGTGAGAGGAAGAATAATGGATGATTCATATGTTATAGAACTTAAAAACGTAAAAAAGGATTACGGTGACTTTGTCCTTGATAACATATGCTTTGCAGTACCTACGGGAAGCGTATGCGGTTTCATCGGACAAAACGGAGCCGGCAAGACAACAACGATTCAGATCATACTGGATGCGATCAAAAGAGATGCCGGAGAGGTTTATGTGTTTGGAAAGAACATAAACGAAGGGATGGCCTCATTAAAGGAAGATATAGGAGTCGTGTTTGACGAGATGGGCTTTCATGATTTCCTGACACCCAAGCAGATCAATACCGTTATGAAAAACATTTATAAGAACTGGGATGAAGATGCATTCTTTGATTATTTAAAGAAGTTTTCTCTTCCCGCAAAAAAAGAGTGCGGCAAGTTCTCAAGAGGAATGAGAATGAAACTGCAGATAGCCACGGCCATGTCACACAAGGCAAAGCTTCTAGTCATGGACGAACCAACCAGCGGTCTTGATCCGATAGTAAGAAACGAGATCATACAGATATTCAGGGAATTTGTCATAGAAGAGGACCATTCTATACTGCTTTCATCCCATATCACAACGGATCTTGAAAAGATCGCTGATGAAGTTGTGTTTATAGACGCAGGAAAGATAGTCCTTTCGGGAAACAAGGATGAGATACTTGAAAAGCATGGTATCCTAAGATGCAAAAAGGATGAGGTTAATGAGATAAGCAATTCCCTTATCGTGGATATCGATGTATCCAGCATGGGAGCGGAGATCCTCATAAATGATAAAAAAGCAGCTTCAAAGTTATATCCCGGAATGGTGATAGACGATGCGGGACTTGAGCAGATAATGATCCACTATGTGAACAGTTCAAAAGCAAATGCCGCAGCTGAAAATTCAGGGAGGTAGCTTATGAAGGGACTGATAATAAAGGATTTTTACTGCCTCAAAAAGCAGTTTATGAATTATGTGGCAGTTATAATAGGTCTGGTGGTCATAACGATCATGTTTGTCTTGAGCTTTAATCACGGAAATCTCTATATATCCAGGATGGGTATGATAGCCGACGGACAGGCCACTCTTGCCGATACCATAGAGTTTGCAAACAGAGCCATGATCTTTGTTATGCTGTTGCCGATAGCATGCGCAGGTGATCTTGACAGCCTTTTCAGATCGGATCATCAGGCGGGATTTTATAAGATCGCAGCAGGTTTACCGGTCTCAACGGCAAAAAGAGTCGCTTCCAGATTTGTAACGGCACTTATATTTGTTGGAGTGGGGGCTTTGATCGATATCATCATCTCGCTTATACTGTCGATGCTTACAGATGTAGTAGGGTTTACTGAATTTGCAAATACAATAGTTTCATTTTCATCACTCATGTTCATATACGGATGTGTGGTCATTCTGCTCATGTATATGTTCGGGACCAAAGTATCGGGATATGCAGGAATTATACCTTTCATCGTTGCAGTAGCAGGTCTTATCATAGCCGGATTTGACGGGATCAAAAGATTTTTTGTGTATGAAGACGACAGTCTTTTAAGACAGTATTTTGATTATATACACAGACTGATAACAGAAAGGTCATATGTGCTTTTACTTGCTGCGATCATAACCTTTGGGGTTATCTATCCCTTAAGTGTATCCTTTGCACAAAGGAAAAAGGGGGTGGCATAATGGCAGGTTTGTTATATAAGGATTTTGTCGGAATAAAAGGCAGATATCAGGTGATCGTCTTTTCAGTCCTGACTCTTTTATTTCTTGTCTTGAGATTGCTGCTTCCCGGAAATGCAGGCGAGTGGGGAGAGTTTTGGGACTACAGCGGAGTAACGTTTGTATTAATGATCGTTGTAATATCTATGGTGTTTATATCAAGATTTACGACAAGCATCATCGCAAACGATGAGCTGCATAATGCAATGCAGTTTACAAAGAGTCTTCCTCTTGAAAAGAATTCATATATCGCTTCAAAGTATATTTTTATAGGTATACTGACATATGTATTCTACTCATTGTCGTGTGTCTGGGCCGTCATATATATATCCGTTTGTTATAAAGAAGCGATGAGTGACTGGATGAGAGCAGTGATGAGCATATTGCTGCCGCTTTACGGGATGATGCTAATACTTGCTGCCATAGAGCTGCCATTTTTTATCACATTCGGACTTAAAAGAGCAGGTATCGTTAAGAATGCGATAATGGAGTTACTTTTATTTTTTGTTGTGGGCTTTGTGCTCTTTGGGGATCTTGATGTTCTAAACAATATTGATCTGGGATTATTTGTACACTGGGTCGAAACACACACATTAATGCTGCTTGTTTTAAATGTGACACAGCCATTGACGGTTTTGCTTTTCTATTATCTGTCATACAGATTAACATGCAGGATAAACAAAGACAGGGAGGTGCTGCAATGATCGACAGAAAAACAGAATCAGAGCGCCTTATCATATTTCTTGTAATCACATTTGCGATAACATGGGGATTATTCTTTTTCCCTTATATATACGCAGATAACACTTGGGGAGTATCTCAGAACAGTGCGGGAGATGTTGACTCTCTAGTCTCACTGGCAATGCTCATTCCAACACTCGGAATGCTGCTTACAAGATATATCACAAAGGAAGGCTTTGCCGTGACCGGCAAAGATTCCATGATGCTCGGAGTGTATTTCAAGGATAGAAAGTGGCGCTACCTTTTGCTTGCGATACTGCTTCCATACCTTTATACGGAACTTGGAAGTGTCATAAGACTGCTGACAGCACCGGAAGTATATGACCCAAACAAAGAATCACTTATAGAGATACTGGGACCGGATAAAACAAACGTCTGGATAATACCGATAGCGCTTATCATTTCGGGAGTATTCACATCCTTTGCGGCCTTTGGCGAAGAGGAAGGCTGGAGAGGCTACATGATGCCTAAGATGATAAACTTATGGGGCTTTAGGAAAGCGGTCTTGATAGGGGGATTTGTATGGGGGATGTGGCACTGGCCGCTTACCTATGTAGGACATAATTTCGGTACCGATTATATAGGTTATCCGTATACCGGATTTCTTGCGATGTCTCTTATGTGTATAATGCTCGGTACGATACTGACTTATATAACACTAAAGAGCGGATCTATATGGCCAGCTGCTATAATGCATGCGGTATCAAACGTAAGTCCGTCCATACTTATATGCTTCATAGACTCAGAAAAAGCGGTCGGATGGCATGCGCAGAGCGTACTGACATTCCCATTAAATACGCTGCCAATGCTGGTATTTGCCGTATTCTTCTTTTTTAGATATGCAAGAAAGAGTGAAGCTGTGGCGAAAGGATAAAAGCAGTGCTAAAATGTTCTCATGAAACATTGAATCGGGAGGATATAGCCTTGAAGAAAAAACTCTTAAGACTGCTTATCATGTTCCTTATCATATTTACTGTCGCAGGCTGTGCAAAAAAAGAAGAGCCGGATGAAGAAGAGACTATTGAAAAAGAAAAGGCTGATAAAGACGGTAAGAAGAAAAAGGATAAAAAGAATAAAGAAAAGCCTGAAACCGAACAGGAAGAAGGAGTGGCCGTACTTGATATAACGAGTGAAGAAAGCATTATGTACTTCATCGCCGGTGAATGGAAACTTGTCGATACCCTTAATGACAAGGAATATGCGACTCTTAAGATAGATGAGAACGGCAACTGTGTATTCACAAGAGGATTTGACGAGGTAGCGCTTGACGGAACCTTTAAGGTAAAAAAGCATGAGACCTACGATCCTGAGACGGATAAGCTTATTGAGGAGAAAGAATATACCGGATTCGAACTGTCATTTTCGGGAATGGATCCCATTACAAGGATAGATATACCCGAACTGGATCTTTATACATGTGATGAGGAGACGATCGGCGGATCGATCTGTATATCAAGCAATCATCTTTGGGATTACATGTCTCTTGAATGGCTCGGAAACGGAGACAGCTACATCTTTGAAAACGTTTTCCAGGATACGGAAAGGCTGTACGAAGAATACGATAAATTCAATATGGTACGGGTTCAGTCCGACTGGGTTTTCAGGCGCTTAAGCAGTGATACAAAGGATATTGAGCCTTTAAAGAATGAAGAGTTTTATGGTCTGATATGGAATCAGGAAAAAGAAAAGGACGAGAATAAAAATTACTATTATAAGTACTGGATCCAGACCATGGAGGCTCACACACAGGAGGCGGCAGATGAGTACACTGCAAGAAGGTTTACGGAAGGGTATTTCGTACAAAAGAATGTAAATATCGCGCCTTACAGGATAAGTGAAGATGTCAGTACCTACACGCTTTTACACGAAAGGAAGCTTGAGGATACATATCCTTTGCTGATGTGCAGGTTCAGGACCGATGGAGAAGGAAATATCATTGATATAAAGGAAGTCGACAGAGCTTACTATGGTATGTATGATCTAGGTACCATTGAGCAGGAATATTCTTATGATGCTCTTAAGTTTACAGTAAACGGCATGGAGTATGACATAACAGAGTATGCACCTCTTGCAAACGCGATCATGGATATGTATCAGGTCGGTGATTGGGTAGTTGTGGAGACACATATAAATCCTCATACCGGTGCCTATATTCTGGTAAATACCTTAACCGGAAATGTAGAAAAGACGATAATGGGAGCCAATCTGACCTGGCTGGGTGATGATATATCAACGGCCGTATATTCGAATTATGCCGAGCTTTACAATTTCAAGGGCCATGTGATAGGGACAACTGACGGAGAAGAGATATACGATGTTTTGTATGATCCAAGCAAAACGTCAGTTACCGTTAAGGATATGAATGACAAAACATTTACTTTTGATACCGATATCTCGGATTCTGCCATGTATGCATTTGCTGACTATAAGAGATCAGGCAAGGCTTCATACTGGGAAAAGTTTGTAAATAATGCTCCTTACGGGGCGATGGCATATGTAATGGAAAACCCGCCCGAGGATGTTGCACAATACCTTCCTGAAGGGTCTGAAGTAGATCCAGGTACCAATGATAGAGTTGCGGTGGTCATGTTAAGGGATGATACGGTAGTAGATCTTTACGAGGGAAGCTATAACCTTACCACCTATGAATTCGAGAAGGGAGGTATGATAGATTATCAGGGTTCGAAAGTAAAGGGAGGCGTTGCAGTCTTTGACATGGTAATTCCGGAAGGCATACCGAACCGCTGTATGTATATAACAAACAGATACAGTGAGAAGGCAACATTTCCCGTGACCACACTGTCAGGGCAGTTTGACATATGTTCGGATTTCATTCTGGCCGACTAGTCAGCATACAAATATCTTATTTACTATAAACAATCGATAAAAAAGATCCGATATAAGAAACAGAGAACATATTTTTATCTGCAAGGAAGCAGGATGTGTTTTCTGTTTCTTTTTTCTTTGGTTACATGGAAAGGAATCCGGTACAGGGAATATCTTTTAATCTTACGAATTACTCCATGAAACCTAACTGTAGCTACCATTTATATACGGGACACCGTATAAAAGGTGTCCCGCTTAAGGTGGTTTTATATCTGATTAAATGCCTTCAAAAGGAAGTGAAGGATTTAAAATTTTACAAGGAGGTAAGAGTTATGATGAATGTATCATCAGCACAGGAAGCGTTTTCCAGTTATGTGTCATCGACAAATCAGGCTTCAAATGCAAAGAAGACCGAAGAGACAACAGTAAAGAAAGCAAACTACGGAAAGACCGTCGGAGAACCGAAACTGTCTGACAAAGCCGCAGCATATTATGAAGAGCTCAAGAAAAAGTACTCGAAGATGGATTTTGTGCTTGTGAGCAAAGATAAGAAGGATCAGGCAAGGATGATGGCTTCAAGCTTTGCAAATCCTCATAAGACAGTTGTTCTTATCGATGAGGAGAAGATCGAGAAGATGGCAGAGGATGAGAGTTTCAGAGCAAAATACGAAGGTCTCATTGAACAGGCATCAAACGGTCTGTCAGAGCTAAAGAAGCAGATGGATTCCAAGGGAGCCGATGTAAAAGGCTACGGAATGACCATTAACGACGGAGGAACTGCTACATTTTTCGCTGTTTTAAAGAAATCCTCGGATGCTCAGAAGGAACGTATAGAGCAGAAGCGCGAGGAGAAGAGGGCAGAAAAGAAAGCAGAGGAAAAGAAAGCCCAGAAAGAGAAGGAAAAGGAACGGATCGAGGGCAAAAAGACCGACATCTTTGATGAGGTGGAAAACGATGACGATGTAGAGATCATCTATGCAAGCAGTGTTGAAGAACTAACAAAGAAGGTAGATGATTATTTCCAGAATTCAAGGATGAACAGTGTCATGACCGAACAGGAAATGATGGTCGGACAGCATATAGATTTCAAGGGATGATGATTTAAATATATAGGTCTTTATAAGAGCGGTATAAACATTTGCTGTTTATGCCGTTTTTATATTTTTCAAAAAACTACTTGACAAAATTATAAACAGGTTTAAAATATAAACCATAAAACAAATATCATGATTCACATGAAAGGGAAAGACCATGAACACAACGGCAAATGAAGCAATAGAAAACATCAGCATCATTAAGAGTACCATGGAGGAATCCAAGATAAGCTATGAAGGACTGTATAAACTGTGCCTTGTATTTGGCATATGCAACATAGCACTTACGCTTGCATCGTATCTGTCGGTAATGCTTGTATTCAAAACAGCTGTTACCACAGACTTTCTTATTTTCTCCACAGTCCTGACACGTATTTTATCCTTTGCAGTTCCGCTGACTGCTTATGTTATGATCTGTAAAAAGGAAAAAAGCTACAATAACAGATTTTACTTAAGCATAATAGACACCTGGGCAGTGATATCGATCGTGTTGCCTGTTTTTCGAATAATCGTAAGCCTGATCCAGTATTACATGATAAATAACGGCTTGTTGCCGCAATGCGACCCAAGCAATATTTTTATAAACTCGGGGGATCTGTCTGCAGCAGTATTGTTCCTGATGATAATTATCATCTACTCAAATATTTCGAGAAAACCTTATATAAAGATATTTGGCCTGATCATCATGTTTGTTCAGATGTTTATTTCAATGGTAGAGCTGTCATTCCTGCCCGGTACAACTGACCATGCGACACTGATAAAATATCCGGGCTATGAGATATATACAACAGTTTCCGGCATATTTGGTTTCCTTGTATTCGGTTTAGGTTATATAATCATAGGTGTACTCATTAAGAAGAAAGTAGAAGAAGCAAAAACGGGTAAAGAATCATGAACATGAATGAGATCCCGGAGGCACTCTGCCAGAAGTTAAGGATAAAGATAATCAGTTCTTTAGTATCTTCTTCCAAGACCTTTAATGAGCTTTTGGATCTGACCCAGACAACAAAGGGGAATCTAAGCGTACAGCTCACGAAACTGGAAGAATGGCAGTATATCACCTCCGATAAAGTGATAGAGAACAAAAAAACAAAGACTACATATACCCTTACTGATACCGGTATGAGTCAGTTTGAGGAATATGTCGCTCTGCTAAAAAAGATAATAGAAGAGAGCGTGGGTTAGTTAGACGTTTATAAAGACGGTTGCGGTATATTTATTCCGCAGCTGTTTTTTATTGCGGCATACATATAAAAAAGAATGTCATTGAGCAGAATCTTTCATAATGGTAAAATAAAAAATGGTATTAATGAAAGGCAGGATCACTCAGTTGACAGATAAGATATATGAAAGAGACAGTTACAAAACAGAGCTTTCGACTGTAGTCACAGACTGTTTTGAGGAAAACGGAAAGGTTTACATAAAACTAAAGGAAACCATATTCTTTCCCGAAGAGGGCGGTCAGTACGCAGATAAGGGTTCACTTACGTTTGATAACATGACGGTAGATGTGATAAACGGTGAACTGATAGGATCTGCTTCCGAGAGCGAGACAGATATCAGATATGAGGTTGATAAGAAGATCGAAGTCGGCACAGCTGTATTATGTAAACTTGACTGGGACACTCGTTTTGACAGAATGCAAAACCACAGCGGAGAGCATATACTGTCGGGACTTATCCATAACAGCCTCGGATATGACAATATAGGTTTTCATCTGAGTGATGATGAGCCGGTCACACTGGTCGTAAGCGGATTGCTGGATGCCGCACAGGTAAGAGAGCTTGAAAAGCAGGCAAACACGATCGTGTATGAAAACCTTCCGATAAGAGATTCTTATCCGTCAAAAGATGAGCTTAAGGATATAGATTACAGAAGCAAGATAGACATCGCGGGCCAGGTAAGACTCATAACGATAGGTGATGAGAATAAGACCGTCGATATATGTGCCTGCTGTGCACCTCATGTTTCACACACGGGAGCCATAGGCATCATAAAGATCGTTTCATTCATGAAGTTTAAGGGCGGAATGCAGCTTGGTATACTCTGCGGAAGAAGGGCTCTTGAATATATTGAGCACAATCTGGATAACCTGGAAATCATGGCAAGAGGATTCTCGACACATGCCGACAATGTACCGAAGCTTGTAGAGAATCTCAAGGATGATAACATGAGTCTTAATTCTAAGGTTGCAGAACTCACCGAAAAGATCATCATAGAGGATATAAAAGCAGGTGTTTATGATAAATGCGTGTTTACCGATATGAATCTTTCTGCCGCAAACATGAAAAACATATACAACGAACTGGTATCGCTTCGAGACGGATATGCGGGCCTGTTTGTCGGAAGCGACGAAAGCGGCTACAGATACTATGCCGGAGGAAGTAATGCCGATGCAAAAATACTTGCGGATAAAATGAGAGAAAAACTTTCTGCCAAGGGAGGCGGATCTTCTCAGATGATACAGGGAAGAATAGAAGCTAAAAGAGATGATATAGAGGCGTTTTGGAAAAGCCTTTAAGATTTACGGAGGAACGGTATGGATAAATACAAAAAAGAGATGATCATATATCTGTCGATCAGTCTGGTCATGCTGGTTATCGTACTGGGCTTGATCGCAGGACTGATAAAGGCTTACAGATCGGATGAAGGATCCGTTCAGATAAACACCCAGACGCAAAATGACGGCAAGAAGCTGTTTGATGATGCGGATATAGTTGAAGAGGTGGTCACTGTAAACACCCAGATTATAGAAGACGGGCTAAAGGAGATGGGACTTTTGACGACCGAGGAGTATTATTTTACCCAGGTTGAGGAGTATTCAAGCTCAAAAAAGGTCTTTATCTTTGAATCGAAAGCCTCGTTCACATACAGCTATGACGGTGTTGTGACGGCGGGCATAGACTGCAATGATGTGGTCATAGATAAGAATGATGAGCTTAAAAAGATAACCATCACTATACCTTCGGCACAGATATTCGGCGCAAATATCGATCATGACAGTTTTAAGATATATGAGGAAAAGGAAGGACTGTGGAACAAGATCGATATGACAAAGTATAACGATTCGATAATCGAATTCGAAAACGCCGCTATAGAGAAAGCAAGATCAAAAGGGATTGTTGATAAGGCAAACGAGGGAGCAAAAAAGATAATAAGCTCATTTGTTAATTCACTTGTTGATACCGATGAGTATGAGATAGAGATCGTTAGCAGGTAAGGAGAACAGGATGAAGATAATAAAGAATATTCCGATCGTACTGGCATTTGTTATAATAGCGCTCATTTCTGTTTCCAAGATCACACCCCTGTCAACGGATCCTGCGCTGCATGCACGTACGATAGACATGATAGATACTCAGATAGACAGTGTATTAAAGCTCACTGCGGGAGCAACGGGAGCATCGGCTGCCATATCCCTTCTTCCCGATGACCAGTGTACTCCCATAGCTCAGCAGTTTGCGGAACTGGGAAAGTACTTTCTCATAGTTTTGAGTGCTCTCTATCTTGAGAAATATTTAGTGACAATGCTCGGATATGTTTCGTTTGGTGCGATAATACCGATAGCGAGTCTTGTCTTATGTGCCGGGATAATAGCCAAAAAGACAAAGGCAAAGATATTTGCGGGAAAACTTGTCATAGTGGCATTTGCAGTATATTTTGCCATTCCTCTGGGGATACTGGCATCCGAGAAGGTATATTCGAATTATTCCGAGAACATTGAGCAGACTATAGGAATAGCTGAAAAGATCAGCATACAGGATGAGGATACATCATCGGTTGAAAGATTCATCTCCTGGATAGGCGATGCGGCAGGAACGATAGTCGATTATGTTACGGGCCTGCTAAGCAGATTTATAGAGGCGATAGCGGTTATGATAGTCACCTCGTGTCTTATCCCGATACTGGTCGTTTTTGCGATAGTCTGGCTTATAAAGATCCTGTTTAAGATAGATCTGTCATTCGGGGACGGCAAGACAAAAACTGCCGATCAGGAATGATATTTTTGTAAAACAGGTGGTTAAATCATATTGAGAACACATGTGAAAATGTGTTATACTATTTGTTGGATTTTTTATTTTGAGTTTGGGGTTTGTTTTGATTATTGGGGCATGGTATGAATCAGCATTCTCGATTTAATCTCCCTCTTTGCCTGGTAGTCGAAGAGGGTGTCTTTACGAGGACCGATGAGGTCCTTAAACAATATCTTCCCGAGATCGAAGGGAAGAAGTCTTTGGTCATCACGGAGAAGTTTTTACATGATCTGTATGGTGACATTGTTTCCGAGATTCAAAAAGATCATAACGATGCGGAAGTCTTTGAGGTAGTGACTGCGGATTTTGATGAGGCAGTCACGATAGCAAAGAAGATCTGCATAGAAGATATAAAGGTTGTAATAGGCTTTGGCGGAGGCAGGGTTCTGGATGTCGCAAAGTATGCTGCCTATGTTAGCAAGGCTGTTTATATATGCCTTCCAACCAATCTGAGCAATGATTCTCTTGCTTCGCCTTTTGCCGTGCTCGGTACGGAGGGTAGCAGCAGAAAGACACTGGCCTGCAAGATACCTACAGCGATAATCGTTGATACCGATATGATACAGAAAGCACCCAAAAGCCAGACACTTGGCGGGATCGGTGATACGATAGGAAAGTATACCGCGGTTTATGACTGGATGATGGCGGCAAAAGCGGAAGGAAAACCGGTTGATGACTTTGCTTATTCCATCGCCTGGATGTGCTATGACTCGATAGCTCATTTTGATGAGAAGAATATAACGAGTACAGCCTTTTTAAGGACACTTGCAAGAGCGCTTGTAATGGGAGGACTTGCAATGGAGATAGCCGGTTCTTCGAGACCGTGCAGCGGAAGCGAGCATCTTTTCTGTCATGCGATAGAGGAATATTACCCGCAGATAAAGATAAGTCACGGTATGGCTGTCGCACTCGGAAGCGTAGGTGCTGCAAACTTTCAGGGCAGAGACGATCTTAAGATGCTGGAGGTATGCAAGGCATACGGACTTGATATAGATCCTGCCTCATACGGGATAGACAAGGATCTGTTCTTTGAAATATGGAGCAGGGCGGCTTCAACTCGCCCTGACAGGGTTACTATCCTTAACAACACAGAGCTTAACAGGGAATGGCTCGATGAGATTTATGACAGAATGCAGAATAATAAATAAATTGAAGGAAAATATATAATCGGAGGGAAGAGTAAATGACACGAGAAGAGATCATTAGGTGCGTGAGAGACTATGTAAGGGATGATATGGCACAGTATGCCATACTGATCGACAGCCCCTGGGGATCAGGTAAGACCTATCTGTATGAGCATCATCTTGTTGATGCGGTTGCAACGGCGGTGAATGATTCACCCAAAGAGAATATCTATATCTCTCTTTACGGAATAGCTACTATCGATGCGCTGGCAAAGCAGCTCATGACAAATTTCATGCTTCATCTGAAATGGAAGAAGTACGGTTCAAGAGATATGTTAAATGCTGCGAACGGCATGCTCGCAATAGCAAGCAAGGCTGTATCGGTATCAATAAACGATATGGTCGCTATGGATATGAGCAAGCCAAGTACGATGAAGGAACTCAGCAAGGTTAAGAACTTTGTCATATGTTTTGATGACCTGGAAAGATGTACTATACCGGTTGACGAGGTACTCGGATTTATCGATAACCTTATCGAGCACTGCGGATGCAAGATAATAATCCTTGCAGATGAGGAGAATATCGGAAAGATCTATACCAACAGCAATCTCGAGCTTAAGTATCTTTCACTGCTGATCGGCGGAAAGGGTCTTTTAAACGAGCCAGAGGAAAACGAGGGCAAGCCCGTTTCGAAGAAGAAGGATATATCTGCGATAAGCGTTGATGATCTTAAGAAATTAAATGAGAATGTCTACTCTGTAAACTATATTTACAAAGATATACGTGAAAAGGTTGTAGGAAAGACTCTTCCTTACTATCCGAGCCTTAAGGAGACGATCTTGGAGGTTATAAACGGTGATCCTTCCGTAGGAACAGCGGCATATGTAAAGGATGAGACCTACAGAAAGTTCCTTCTTGATCATATCGACAGGATCGAGAAATCATTCATGGAGACGGATAACAGAAACCTTCGTATTTTCCTTCGCTGGATAGACAAGTACAATGAGATTTATAAGAAGACAAAGGAATACTACGGAAACGCAAAGCTTTACGAGAATGTTGTTGATTCGTTCCTTCAGTACAGTATCTGGCTCTCAGGTGCTATAGGAAAGAACAAGAAGCTTGCTCCCTGGAATTCCGGACTCAATGTTGATTACATCGTTTTTGAAGGAAAAGAGAATGAGCATATAATGCGTCACAGATTCATTGATGAGTGGATCACAAAGACATTCTGGGATGATCAGGCATTCAATCAGTCTGCAAAACAGGTAATAAATCTTGAAGAGCAGGAGAGCTTAAGGAACAAGAAGATCAAATCAACAGGTAAGGCTTTATCGGAACTCCAGGATTGGAGGATCAAATCCGATGAGGAAGTTGAACTTCTTACAAACAAGCTCACAAATGAGCTTAAAGAAGGCAAATACTCTTACATGGATTATCAGAACATCATCGATCTTCTGATCTATCTAAGCAGGATGAAGCTCTATAACAGAGATATCAAGGATGTTCAAAAGACCATGCTTGACCTTATCGATCAGGCAACGGAATGCCAGGAGATCGGTAAGATGCCCAGGACCTTCGTATCAGAAGCTGAAAGAAAGCTCTATATGGAGATCTACGGACCTATCGAAGCACGTATCGATGAGAAGAACAGAGAGATCAATATCGCTGCTGCGGTTGATAACAACAAGTATGAGAGCGCAGACAAGTTCATGGAGAACTGTACAGACAAGAAGGATTACTATATCGAGCACCGCTCATTCACTGAGTTCATCTCTATCGACAGGATAGTGGAGCTTTTAAGAAGGAGTACACTCGAGGATATCTACAAGATCAAAAAGGCATTCCTTGTTGTATATGACAGAGCTACGATCAATCAGTTCTATATGAAGGATATCTCGGAACTCAGAAGACTTAAGGAGATGATCTCCAACAGAGAGTTCTTCCCTATAACAGGCAGAACAAGAGAGATCGCTATAGAGAGTTTCACTGAGATGCTCGAACAGGTTATGACTTACCTCGGAGCATAAAGGATAAAAGAGTTAACGGCACCGCCTGATAATGGGCAGTGCCGTTTTTATAGTTTGGGAGGTTATTTCTTTTCTACCAGATTCTTTCCGTACCATTTCTTCTTATACCAGTACCACATGACTATCAGCCCTCTGATACATTCATCCGAGGCGGTACCGGCAAATACACCGGCGACTCCGAAGCCTGCAGCGATACCAAGACCGTATCCCACGGTCGCTCCGAGCCCCCACATGGTTATCATTCCGACTATCAGCGGGAAGATATAGGCACCGGCGGCTTTAAGGCTGTTTACGAATGTCATGTTAAGGCATCTTCCAAGCTCTATGAAAATATCAACAAACATGATCTTTTTTGCAAGAGCAATGATAACAAGGCTTGATGTAAAGAACTTAAGCGTAAACGGACATATCAGCCAGTTGACAAGTGCAAGTGCAAACGTTATGGGAAGAGAAGTACCAAGTGTCTTAAATACACGTTTATAGGCTGCATCTTCCTTGCCGGCACCTACCAGGTGACCTGTTATTATCTGTGTCGACATGGCGGAGGCGTTTGAAAATACCATTGCAAAGGCGATTATGGAGTTACAGTATACCCTGGCATTTACCGAATCGTTACCCATTGTGTTTACAAAGGATAAAAGCACCATCTGATACATGCTGTATGAGAAGTTCTCGCCCGCACTCGGAAGACCGATCTTTATCATCTTTAATAGGAAGTCTGCGGGGAAAGGATTTAATAGCTTAAGTGATATTTTTCCTGTTCCGGTTTTATAGAAGAATACAAAAGCAACTATAAAAGCTATCGTCCTTGATGTGACCGTTGATATGGCAACGCCGGCAACTCCGAGGTTTAAAAACTTTAACGGACCGTAGAGGAAAGAGTAGTTACCTATGATGTTTACTACATTGATGATAAGCGAGAGATACATACCTATTTTGGTGTATCCGTTACATCGCAGTATCTGCAGCATTACATTGGTACATGCCTGTAAAAACATGGAGCTGCCGACAATGGCTATATAAGTTGCTGCGTATGGCATCATCTCTGCTGAAACGTTTAACATATTCATGAGTTTGAAACGTGAAAGGACCAAAGATGCGCTCAAAACGACTCCGATAACAAAGTTGAACGCTACTGCGAGCGTGTAGATCATGTTCATCTTGTCAAACTGCTTTGCACCCAGATACTGAGCAACAACGACGCTGGTCGCGGTCGCTATGATGTTGAACATAATTATCACAAGAAACATCAGCTGATTTGCGTTTCCCACCGCACCGACTGCGTTTTCCGAATAATGGCTTAGCATCATGGTGTCCACGTTGTTTAGCAGTATATTAAGGAAGAGTTCCATGAACATGGGACCGGCTATCAGCAGTAATGGAGTTTTTTCATCTATTACAAGTGTTTTGTTCTTTTTCATATTCAGACCTGTATCCGTGAGTTAAACACCAATCATAATACGATTATCGGGCGTTTCTTTCAATTTTAAAAGTAAACAAAAGTGATGTCAAAAATATGCATTTCTGTATATTCTATGTTGAGATTATTTCCTAAAAATAAAAAGTTATTAAGCAATTATAAACAATTAGCACTCCGCGTTGACGAGTGCCAGATTAGGGTGTAAAACATAATCAGGTTCAAAAAAAACGAACCAAGAAAAGTAAAAGAGGGTAGTAAGAACATGTTAATAAGGAGGATAAGATTATGTTGATGCCCAGTATTTTCGGAGAAGATTTTTTTGATAACTTTTTTGATGATTTCACAAGACCTGTAAGAAGCGCAGCCAAGGGTCACGGATTTGCGAACATGCCTCAGGTACTTCCTCAGGTGCAGACACCTTCAATGAGGACAGATATCAAGGAGACCGAAGGCGGTTATGAGTTCGATATTGAACTTCCGGGATATGCAAAGAGTGATATTACAGCAGAACTTAAGGACGGATATCTTACCATCACGGCTAAGAAGGAGACCGTTAATGAAGAGAACGGCTCAGATGAAGTTGTTGACGATAAGAAGTATATCAGACGTGAGAGATATTACGGAACCTGCAGAAGAGCTTTCTATGTAGGCGAAGATGTTACACAGAACGATATAAAGGCTAAATATGATAACGGTATCCTTCAGCTGTTCGTTCCCAAGATCGAGCCTGTAAAGGTAGAAGAAGAAAAGAAATACATCAATATTGAAGGTTAATTCCATATAGCGATTAACCGACTTTATATAATTCCTTTCCCTTACTGACTCCCGGAGTTTAACTTCGGGAGTTTTTATATGCGGAATAATGATTTGACTATTACAAGCAAGCGATAGTATAATTATCCCTACATAATGCACCATAATGGGAGGAGGAACTATTATGTCAAAAAATAACGATCAGGGACCTGCTTACAGCAAGCCGTCCAGATTACCCATAATAATAGCTGCCGTAGTAGTTGCAGTGCTGGTAATAGGCGGAGGATTCGCATTCTACTGGGTGAACAGACCGATAAACAAGGTCAACAAAGCCATAGAAGCAGATGATATCGAGACTGTAGACGAGTATTTTGACAAGCTGTCGGATGACGATAAAGAGGATGTTGAGGAACAGATGCTTGATTACGGCAAGGATCTGTGCAAGGCTTATATCTCAGGCAAGAAGGATTACGATGAGGTAAGCAAAGAGATCGATGTTCTTTCAAGAGGCGTCCTTAAGGGTAACAGCGATTTCGACGAGATGGTAAAGGAAGTCGAGGAGCTCAAGAAATCAAGGGACAACTTTGAGGCTGCAAACAAGGCGTTTGATAAGGAAGACTATGAAAAAGCTCTTGATCTTTACGCAAAGGTAATAGAGAGTGACAAAAACTTCGAGACGGCTCAGGATAAGATCAAGGAATGCGAGTCAAAGATCTCACCTGATGTTGTCGGCAAGTGGGAATGCACGATAGAGATCGGTCCTGCGCTCTTAAGACAGGTGGGCGTTACATCCGATGAATCAGACTTTAAATTCCCCATCGTCTGCACACTTGAATTCAAGGACGATGTGACAGGAAGCATGTATATCGATAAAGAAGGATTCATGGAGAACATGGACAAGTTTATCGATATTGCCGTTGAAAGTGTTCTTAAGATGTATAAGACCGAGTATGGCATGTCAGAAAAGGATATAGACAAGCTCTTTAAGTCATACTACGGAATGGGCTTTAAGGAATATCTTAAGAGTTATGTGGCTGAAGCGGATCTCGGAGATACATTCGAGTCAATGGAATTCACATATGTTATCGAGAATGATCAGATCATTGCAACAAACACTCAGGGCAATGTAGACAAGTTTGATATAAAGGATGACAAGCTTGAGATGAACGATGTGGATATGGATTCATATGCGTCAATATCAGAAATGGGAGTCGAGCTTCCTCTGGTATTTGAAAAAGTAAATTAACAAGAAAAGAAAAAGAAGCGGAGTTAAGACTTCGCTTCTTTAAGTTTGGTTTCATCGATCTTGCCTTCGGCGATCATGTTTTTGATCCACAGCTGAAGTGAATCGGCTGTTCTTGATATTTTATTGAGTTTATCCTGGATATTTACAAAATCGATAAACTCGTCTTCGGTTATCGTGCTGTCGGCAGAGATCTCTATCAGACGGTTTTTATCATCATTTATAGAGTTTAGAGTTGCGAGCATCTCCAAAACTATCTGTGACAGATCCTTAAGATGTATCTCGGGAACATATTCTATTCCAATCGGACAGTCATGAGAGCAGTAGTAGTTGCAAAGCTGTGCTTTTTTGTAGCACTGAGACATTGCCAGTACCTCGTCGGGATGAGGAAGAGATTTTTCGCTTTCGATCTTCTCGATTCTTTCGGGAGATACGAATCCCATCGCTTCGCTTGCTTTTTCACGGCTCATACCGGTCTCTTCACGGCTGATATGATATATGTTTTTGTTTTCTTTTACAGATTTCTTGCCCATTATTACCCCCAACATTATTTAAGCTTAAAGACTGACAGATGAAAATCACTGTCAGATCATGCATGTGCAGTCACAAAGAACATGCACTATTAAAAATTCTAACCTTTTGAGAGCCAAAGGTCAATTCTTTTATGTTAATGGGGACGGTTTTGTGATATTATTATTTCTGGTAAGAAAAATTATCTCAGGGGGAATCGTGTGTGAATATTCTTTTATTTCTTATCATCATTCTCGCGTTTATCGTACTGATCGGAATACTGAACGAAAAGGTGTTCCATCTTCAGAGTGATATTGCGCTTATACTTTTTTCACTGATCATATCATTGATACTGATGGGGTTAAGAATCTTGTTTCCCATCGACTCACTCAGACTGTTTATTGATAATCTGGGGGATTTCGGATTTGAAGAGTATCTGATGGATGGCGTGCTCTGCTTTATGCTGTTTGCCGGAGCGAGCAAGGTCAACATGGGTAAGTTCAGACAGAATCTGCGTCCCATTTGTCTTCTTGCACTCTTAACGACTCTGATATCCTCATTTTTATACGGTGCGATATTCTTTCTTGTGGCATCGGCTTTTCATATCCCGATGGATATATGGATGTGCATACTTCTTGGATGCGTCGTATCACCGACAGATCCGATCGCAGCTACGGGTATCCTGAACAAGATAGGCCTTTCAAAGAATGTCTGCTCTGTAATAGAGAACGAATCCCTGTTTAACGACGGAACCGGTGTTACGCTGTTTATATTCGTAAGATCGATAATAATACATACGGGAGACAGCAACTTTGCGAAACTGATGTTTAAAGAGATAGTCGGTGCGGTTTTCGTTGCTCTTTTAGTGTCATTTGTTCTCTTTAAGCTTATGGAACTGACCAGAGACCCCATAAGATACATCCTGATATCGCTTCTTGATGTATCTGCGGTATATATGATATGTGAGCACATGGGCTTTTCGGGCGTTATCGCTTCGGTTGTATGCGGTATGTTCTTCTCATATTCAATGGATAAGATGGAGAGAAGAGTCAAAGTCATAGATCCGAGAGAATATTATGAGGATTTCTGGGAGATACTCGAGAGCATGTTAAATGCGATCCTCTTTGTTATGATAGGCATGCTGGTGCTTAATCTCAGGATTAGCAGATATATATACATATTAATACCGGCAGCCATACTGATACTTGTTTTTTCAAGAGCAATGGGTGTCATAGTCAGCAGCATACTTACAGGCAAACATATCCCGGGTAACTATAACCTGATGGAATTTACTACACTTATGACATGGTCAGCTCTTAAAGGGGGCCTGTCTCTTGCACTGGCGATAGGAACCGCAGAATATCTTGAACCGGAGATAAATGATGTTTTCATGAATGTCACATATCTTACCATATTCTTTACGGTCCTTGTTCAGGGATTGTCGGTAAAAAAGGTATATTTTGCACTGGAAAAGCATAAAGCAGACAGGATCCTAAAAAAATCCGTCATGAAAGGTGAGAAAGTATGAAGATCATAGTAGTTGGACTTGGAAGAGCGGGAAGTTATCTTGTCAGAGTATTATCCAATGACGGATACGATGTGACCGTTGTTGATACGGACAAGAGTCTGGTAGATGCGACAACCGACAAGTACAATGTTAACGGTATAGTGGGAAGCGGAGCATCCAAGGAGACTCTTTTAAAGGCAGGTGCCGATACGGCAGATGCTCTTGTTGCACTGACTCATATTGATGAGATAAATCTTTTAAGCTGCATGCAGGCTAAATCCCTCGGAACAAGAAGGACTGCGGCAAGACTGCTCTTGCCTGATTTTGTTCATGAATCGGATTCACTTGGTAAAGAATACAACATAGATTATTTCGTAAAGCCTAAACTTGATATAGCCGAAGAGATATACAGAAATATCGGACTTCCCGGTTTTGTAAAGATGGAAGGGTTCTTTGGCAATGAGGTTCAGATGATAAATCTGTCCGTGTTAGAGTATTCGCCTTTGAACGGAAAGTCTCTTGTTGAGATCAAACAGTCACTCAACCTTAACATGCTCGTATGTACGGTCATAAGAGACGGTAAACTCCATGTGCCGGACGGAACATTTGTCATAGAGACAGGTGATCAGGTGGGAATCGTTGCAGCAAAATCGGATATAGATGACATACTCGACAAACTGGGTATCATAGTCGAACCCGCAAAGAGCATAGCGATAGTCGGTGGCGGAATAACCGGCGAATATCTTACGGATATGCTTGTTAAGGATAAGAAGAATCTTACCATACTTGAGAACAACATAGACAGATGCAGACAGCTAATGGAGAAGTATCCTTCAGTCAAGGTCTCATATTCTGAAGGTGATATCACGGAGGTTTTGGAAGAGGAGAATATCGGAAAGAAGGATGTTTTAGTATCGCTTACCGATAATGATGAGACCAACCTTGTAATAAGCATGTTCGCATGGTCACAGAATGTTCCATCCATAATCACGAGAGTCGATAAGACTGGACATGTAAAACTCCTTCATAAGGTAAATATGGATATAACCGTTTCTACAACTGAGCTTTCCGTATTAAAGATGTTAAGATTCATCAGATACTATGAGATGGGCGATGCACAAAACGATATAGGCAAGTTCTACAACATCGCAGAAGGAAAAGCGGAAGTCATGGATTTTGTTGCCGATGAGAGCTTCTCAAAACTCGATGTGGCTTTTAAAGAGAAACAGTTCAAGCTTAAAAAGGATGTTTTAATAGCAGGAATAATAAGAGAAGGCAGACTTGTAATACCTTCCGGCAATTCAAAGATACAAAAAGGCGACAAGGTAATAGTCGCTGCGACAAAGAAGGTCCAGATAAGGAAGCTTGAACAGATACTGGCTTAATAAATGATTGTCTGTCAGGTCTTTCTTGACACGATATCATCCAAACGGATATAATCTGTTTGTTTTGAAAATGCGTTACTTTATCGGTATCGCTAAGTGTGTGTATACTTGGGAGGTATATTAAGATGGCAAACAAGAGGGAATGGAATTTTACCGAAGGTGAGAACACCTACAATGTTGTTTTTGAGAAGAACAAGCTTATTTCGGTAAACGGAAGCGAGCCTGTTAAGATCGCAAAGTTAAAATCAAAAGAGAGCAACATCCTTGAGGCAGTTTATGATGTGGATCTTGGTGACGGAAAAGTAGCAAAACTGTGCATGAGAAAGAAAGAGTTTACTCTTGTCTATGACGGAAAGAACGTTGAGAACGGTCAGCCTTACGAGATCATAAACGTACCGAAGTGGGCATTTGTATTCGAAGTATTATATATAGTAAACTTCTTCCTTATTATGGGCGGAGCAGTCGGTGCATGCGTATCTCTTATAGGTGCGGTTGTATCGGCAACTATCGCATCAAACAAGAAGATGAACAATGTTGCAAAGATACTGGCCTGTGTAGCACTCTATGCTGTACTTACAGTTATATCTTTCTTTGTGGCTTCAAGTGTTGCGGCAACATTAAGAAAATAGTTTATGGACTATAAGGGATCGCTGTCTGGCGGTCCCTTTTTTTGTAAAAACTGTTTGAAAAAAAGAAAATATGATAAAATTGTAATAATTCGTAAAAATACACCATAAATTTAGGGCTTATGATCGTATCTGTATCAAAGATATGATATGCCCCGAAAGGAGCACACATTGACTGATCAGGCATTCAGTGCCTGCATCCAAAGGATACTTGACGGTGATAAAGGCGGATTAAAGGATATCTATGATGAATATCTATCCTATATCTATAGGGTTGTCTACGGTGTTGTTGGACAGGCCGAGGATGCGGAAGATATCACCAGTGAATTCTTTATAAAGCTGTGGCAGAGTGCCGACAGGTATAAAGAAGGAAGCGGACACAAAGGTTATCTGGCTACCATTGCCAGAAATATGGCGATAGACCATATGCGAAAGCGAAAAAGGGAGGTTTTGGACAGCTTCACCAAAGAAGATGATGAAACTCCCGTTTTGGAACCGGTTGCGGATGATGATACCGAATCGGAAGTGATCGAATCTGTTGGGATAAAAGAAGCGATAAGCATGCTGGATCCCAAGCAGCAGCAGATCATAAATATGAAGATATTATCAGATATGACATTTGCTGAGATTTCTGAGATGTTAGGCATACCGATGGGAACGGTCACCTGGCGTTACAGAGAGGCGATAAAAAAACTAAGGAGGTACGGCTATTATGAAGAGTCTTGAAACTGAATACAGAGATGCCATAAGTTTAGAACTGCCGGATCTCTGGAGCAGGATAGAAGCAGGTGTAGACGAATACGAAGCAAACAAAAAAAATGAAAAGATAGCATATATCGATAAAAAAGAAGAAACAGAGTCAGATGAAGATCTTGTGATCAAAAAGATAAAGAGAAGAAAAACAATCGCACTTATAAGCAGATATGCGGCAGCGGCAGCGTGTCTTATCCTTGCGGTAGGTGTATTCAGGATGATAGGCGGTTCAAAAGATTCCGCATCAACCGCTCCGATGGCTGATACGGCAACGGCATATGAGGCTTCCGATTCGGTTGCATATGAAGCAGCTTCAGATGAGGCTTCATATACAAAAGCAGAGGAATCAAATGAAGCGGCTGCCATACAGGAAAACGCTGAATTTGATGAGGCACCGGCAGCAGCGGTTGAAGAGTATGAAGGCGTGGACAGTGACAGTGCTACACTCAGTGCCGAAACAGATGACAATAAATATGCCAAGGCAAGAGAAGGTGTTGTAGCTGATGATCAGATGATAAGTGTTATATCAGAAGCACTGGAGTGCGATGCATCCGATGCGACCAAGATAGCATTACAGCTTTCAATAGCGGGAATAAAGAACCCTGTGGAGTTTGAAGCTGTTGATAATGCTGAAGAGCTTACACTAAACCATGCTGTTAAAACAGATGAAAATGTACTCATATACAGCTTTACGGATGAGGCTACTGATGATAAATATCTGATCTGCTTAAATAAGGCTGATGACGGTACTGTAAAACTGCTTTCCGTAATTAAAAACGATGATACAAAAGAGGTCATTTACGAAGAAAACAAGACCGAATAAAAAAATTTTAAAAAAATTAAAAATAATACCATAAATAATTAAATGCTGTTACGTATATATAATAACAGGGGATGAAAAAACCTTGAGGATGTAATTGAAAAAGTTATTTATTGGGAGGAATCACTTATGAAGAAGAGAATAGTCGTTTTATTACTTGCAACAATAATGGCAGTGACAACAGTAGCAGGATGCGGTAACTCATCAGCTGAAACTTCGGATGCAACAGCTACAGAAGCTTATGCAACAGCTGACGAGGCACCGGCTGATACCGGTACACATTCAAAAACAGAAAGCTCGGTAAATTCCGCAGCAACAAGTGATGCATCATATGCGGTTGAATACGAGCCGGCAATGGTGGAGGCGGAAGGAGAAGCATGGTATGACTATGATGATTCTTCGGCAAAGAAGTCAGTGGTACCTGAAAGAAGATATGCACAGAACAATGATGCATCAGGAGAGACATACACATTTAATCCCGAGAACGGATTCAACAGTGTAATGAGCGATCCTCTTTCAACATTTGCGGCAGATGTGGATACGGCAAGCTACGCAAATATGAGAAGATTCGTAAATGACGGTTACGGATTATACAACTTCCCGAAGGGTTCGATCCGTGCGGAAGAGCTTATAAACTACTTTAAGTATGATTACTCAGCACCCAAGAACGGTGAGAGATTCGGTGTGGATGCAGTCGTTTCCGAATGTCCCTGGAACAAGAACAACATGCTCATGATCCTGGGTGTCAACACAAAGGATCTTAAGGAGAAGAATAAGCCCGATTCAAATATCGTTTTTCTTCTTGATATATCAGGATCCATGAATAGCTCAAACAAGCTTCCTCTTTTAAAGGATGCAATGGAGCTTCTGGTTGAGAACCTTACAGAGAATGACAGGGTTTCGATAGTAACATACGCAAGCGGCACACATGTTGTACTTGAAGGCGTTCCCGGTGATCAGACATCAAAGATCAACAGAGCATTTGAAAAGCTTAAAGCCGGTGGAGCAACAAACGGTGAAGGCGGTATCGAACTTGCTTATGAAATAGCTGAAGAGAACTTCATTAAGGGTGGAAACAACAGAGTCATCCTTGCAACCGACGGCGATTTCAATATCGGAAAGTGCTCAGGCGACGATCTTAATGATCTTATAAGCGAAAAGAAGGATTCGGGTGTATTCCTTTCAGTTCTTGGATTCGGAATGGGCAATTACAATGATACAACAGCTGAGACACTTGCTGATGCAGGAAACGGAAACTATTCTTACATCGATTCAATAAAAGAGGCAGAAAAAGTCCTTGTTGAAGAGATGAATTCAACACTCTATACGATAGCAAAGGATACAAAGCTCCAGGTTGAGTTTAATCCCGCCATGGTTTCACAGTACAGACTGGTAGGTTACGAGAACAGAGCACTTGCCGCAGAGGATTTCACAGATGATACAAAGGACGGCGGTGAGCTCGGTGCAGGTCATCAGGTAACGGCAGTTTACGAGATAACACTTGCAGACAGCAGTTCAAAGGGCGGAGATCTCAAGTATCAGGACAGCGTTATATCTGAAAAAGGAAACTCAAAGGATGAGTGGTGCACACTTTCAATAGCATACAAGGATCCAGACAAGAATGAATCAAAGTATCTTGAGTTCCCTATAAGTGCAAACAACTATACCAGCAGACCTTCAGATGATTTCATCTTCGCAACCAGTGTTGCCGAATATGCAATGGCACTTACAGACAGCGAATATCTTGTGGACATGTCAAGAGAAGAAGCTATCGAACAGGCAATAAAGAATGTTAAGAAGATCGATCCCGATGATGAATACAAGCAGGAATTCCTCTCTCTGATGGAAACTGTATTAAACGGTTCTGACACGGGAGCATGGTACGAATAAGATGAGCAGCAGAGTCCCCTTTAACACAAAGGGGACTTTTTTTGATGCCTGATAAGTGATAAAATGTGAGTTGGTTATTAAAGAATGGAGGATGTTATGGATAAGAACAGACCTACGGGCCGTGAGAAACATGTCACAGAAGGCTCGAGCAGTGTAAATAAAAAAGGAAGCGGACTGGGAACAGGACCTGTCGGAAATGTGAACTCGCATTCAAACAGCTCTCAGTCGGGTACTCATACCCAGTTATCAGGAGGCGGAAGCGGCAAAAGAGCCGGAACTAGAGCAGGTTTCGGTATGGGCGGTGTTGCCGTACTGATCGTATTTTTCCTCATTAAGTCATTCCTGGGAGGAGATTCAGGAGTATCAACAGGTCAGAGTGATCTTTTTGATCTTACCGGACAGACACAGACTCAGGACAGCTATGTTTCAACTTCGACAAATACGACTCAGGCTGATATGACCGTGGCCGAAGGCGCAAGAGACAAGAGATTTACCGTTAAGGGTAACGGACAGGATACTGTTACCATAATGGTATATATGTGCGGAACCGACCTTGAATCAAAGAGCGGCATGGCGACCAATGACCTTAATGAGATGTTAAAGGCAAATATCTCCGATAAGGTGAACCTGATCGTATATACAGGCGGATGTAAATCATGGAAGAATAATGTAATAAGTTCTTCGAAGAACCAGATCTACCAGATAAAGGACGGAAAGTTCATATGTCTGGAGCAGGATATGGGAAACGGCGCAATGGTAGATCCCGCTACACTTACATCATTTATCAACTATGGTGCGAAGAACTTCCCCGCAGACAGGATGAATCTTATCTTATGGGATCACGGCGGCGGTTCTATCACAGGTTACGGATATGATGAAAAGAATTCTTCAGCAGGTTCGATGAACCTTGCGGGACTGGATACGGCTTTAAGCAATGCCGGCATATACTATGATTTCATAGGTTTTGATACCTGTCTTATGGCTACCGTTGAAAACGGTCTCATGCTCGAGAAGTATGCCGATTACATGATCGCATCAGAAGAGACGGAACCCGGTGTCGGCTGGTATTATACCGACTGGCTTACAAAGCTTTCAGCCAATACATCAATGTCAACGGTTGAGATAGGAAAGAACATAATAGATGATTTTGTGGATGTATGTAATCAGAAATGCAGAGGACAGAAGACCACATTATCGGTTGTAGACCTTGCTGAGCTTAAAGCGACAGTTCCTGATCAGCTTACTGAGTTTGCAAAGTCTACAAACGACCTTATAAAGAATGACGGATACAAGAAGGTATCAAACGCCAGAAAGAATACAAGAGAGTTCGCACAGTCATCAAAGATCGATCAGATAGACCTTGTGCATTTCTGTGAGAATATAGGAAACCAGGAAGGCAAGGATCTGGCTGATGCTCTTAAGGGAGCGATCAAATACAACAGAACATCTTCAAGCATGACAGATGCTCACGGGCTTGCTATCTACTTCCCTTATCAGAAGACAGGCAAGGTCAGCAATGCACTGAATCTGTTTAAGAAGATAGGAATGGACAGTGAGTATTCAAAGTGTATCCAGCAGTTTGCATCGACAGAAACAGCGGGACAGATGTCAGCCGGCGGTACATCCAATCCCTATTCTTCACTGACGGGTTCTTTACTTGGCGGCGGAAGCGTTAATGCACCCTCTGGCGGAAGTTCCGATGCGATAATGTCAATGTTATCCGGAATGCTCGGAGGTTCGGGCTCATCGAGCGGATCTGCAGCATCATACGGATTTGATGCATCGGTGCTCGATCTGTTCATGGGACGTGATATAAGCGATCAGGAAACTGCGGATTATATCTCGAACAACTATCTTGATATCAATAACCTTAAGTGGACAGCAGCAGGCGGTACAAACAAGATCGTCATGTCGGATGATCAGTGGGATCTTGTTCAGGATGTTGAACTCAATGTATTCGTTGATGACGGTGAAGGCTATATAGACCTTGGTATGGACAACGTATTTGAGTTTGATGATGACGGAAATCTTATCGGTGAATATGACGGAACTTGGCTTGCGATAGACGGTCAGGTTGTTCCTTACTATCACATGGATACGGTTGATTATTCCGATTCATATACGATCACAGGTTATGTACCCTGCTTCTTAAACGGTGAAAGAGCAGAGCTTCTGCTCACCTTTGACAGTGCAAATCCGAACGGATATATCTCAGGTGCACGCTTTGTTTACACTGAGGGAGAGACTGAGGCAGTGGCAAAGAACATAGAGGAAGTAAAAGCGGGTGATGTTATAGAACCCATCTGCGATTACTACACATATGGTGGTGAATACTCTGACAGCTATCTTCTTGATGCAAAGATCACACTTACATCAAACACGCAGATATCAAATGTAAAGATAGCGGGTTCACCCACACAGGCAACATACAGGTTTACGGATATATACAACCAGAAGTACTGGACACCCGTTATACCTTAATAGGAGTATTTTATTATGGCATTCGATGGCATTACGATATCAGCCATTGTGCATGATCTTAAAGAGACCTGTCTGGACGGCAGGATATACAAGATAGCACAGCCGGAAAAAGATGAGATATTACTGACAATAAAGACAAGCCGCCGTGAAAACGGCGGCGATTTTGGGTCAGACGGGATTGCGACAAAGAGGGCACAGGTAAGAGTGGTCTTAAGTGCCAATGCGTCCCTTCCTTTGGTTTACATAACTGATGATAACAAGGTGAGTCCCGAAGTGGCACCGACATTTTGCATGTTTTTGAGAAAACATATACAGAACGGACGCATAGTGGACATATACCAGCCGGATTTTGAAAGGATCATCGTTTTTGAAATAGAGCATCTTGATGAGATGGGAGACCTTAAGCATAAAAAGCTCATTGTCGAACTCATGGGTAAATACAGCAATATCATATTTACGGATGATGAGAACAGAGTACTTGAGAGCATTAAGCATATATCGGGACTTGTAAGCTCGGTAAGAGAGGTGTTGCCGGGAGCAGAATATTTTGTTCCAAAGACTCTTGATAAGCTAAATCCTCTTGAGACCGATGAGAAAGAATTCACTGACGTCGCATTAGGGAAACCGATGGAGACATTCAAGGCTATCTATTCTACTTACACCGGTCTGTCACCGATGATGGCAAACGAGATATGCTCACGTATCGAAAATGCGGATGCGGCTACGGACAGACTTACCAATGATGATAAACACAGACTTTATAAAGTGTTTGACTCCTACATGGATAGGATAAAGAAAAACGAATATGATCCCGTGATCCTTTATGAGAGAGGTATCCCGAAGGATTTCTGCATGGTACCGGTCTGCAGCTATGCCCCAGAGGATCAAAAGCACATGAAGAGTGCTTCAAAACTCATAATCGCATTTTATGCCGAAAAGGAGAAGATAACCCGGATCAGACAAAAGAGTGTCGATCTCAGAAAGATAGTGAGCCTGCATCTTGAAAGGGATGTAAAGAAATACGATCTGCAGCTTAAACAGCTTAAAGACACTGAAAAGATGGATAAATACAAAGTCTACGGAGAACTGCTACATGCCTACGGATATAACATCCCGGAAGGTACAAAGAGTTATGAGGCGGATAATTACTATACGGGAGATAAGATAACGATACCTCTGGATCCTGACCTTACTCCCATGGAGAATGCTGCAAAGTATTTTGACAGATACGGTAAATTGAAAAGGACAAAGGAAGCTTTAGAGGGACTTACCGTACAGGTAAAGAATGAGATAGATCATCTCGAATCCATAATGACCGCCCTCGATATAGCCGAAAAGGAAGAAGATCTAAACGATATAAAAAAAGAGCTAACAGACAGCGGATTCATAAAGAAAAAAGGTATTGCAAAGAAACAGAGATTTGCAAGCAAGCCTTTTCATTATATAAGCTCGGACGGATTTCATATGTATGTCGGAAAGAACAATTACCAGAATGAGGAGCTTACGTTTAAGGTCGCAACGGGAAATGACTGGTGGTTCCATGCAAAGAAGAGACCGGGAAGTCATGTGATAGTAAAGAGCGAAAACAAAGAACTGCCTGACAGAACGTTTGAAGAGGCGGCAAGGCTTGCGGCCCATTACAGCAAGGCGGACGGCGAAAGCCAGATAGAGATAGACTATATACAGAAGAAGCATGTTAAGAAATCTCCGGGACAGCCGGTGGGATTCGTCATTTACCATACGAATTATTCGATGCTCATAGATTCGGATATCTCTGACATACAGCGTATAGAATAAGAGCATATGTATTGACGTATCAAGAGGTTTTGGACTATAATCTACTTTGTATGCAAATGCGCATATAGAAAAAATATGGGGAATAACATGATCAAGAGTATGACAGGCTTCGGCAGGTGTGAGATAGCCGAAGAGAATCGTAAAGTAACCGTAGAGATCAAATCAGTAAATCACAGATATCTGGATGTATCCATCAAGATGCCCAAGAAGCTTAATTTCTTCGATGCATCTATAAGAAACCTCTTAAAGGAATACATGCAGAGAGGAAAGATAGATCTTTTTATAACGTATGAGGACAATTCGGAGAACAATGTTACGATCAAGTATCATCCCGAAGTTGCTGCCGAATACCTTAAGTATCTCAATCAGATGTCTCAGGAGTTTGGTATTGAGAATGATGTAAGGGTTTCACTTGTTTCGAGATATCCCGAAGTGTTCACGCTTGATGATGTTGAGATAGACGAGGAAGGCATCTGGAGAATGCTCGACAAGGCCATAAGAGGTGCCTGCGAAGCATTTGTTGAGACAAGGATAAAAGAAGGCGAGAACTTAAGAACAGATATCATCGCAAAACTTGACCACATGCTCGAGGTTGTCGATTTCATAGAGAGCAAGTGTCCCACTATCATTGAGGATTACAGGGCAAAGCTTATCGACAGGGTAAGAGAGATGTTAGACGATGCAAATATAGATGACAGCCGTATCGTGCAGGAAGTCACCATATTTGCGGATAAGATATGTGTTGATGAAGAGATGGTAAGACTTAGAAGCCATATCAACACAATGAAATCCGTTCTTATTGCAGGTGGAAGCATTGGAAGAAAGCTTGACTTCATTGCTCAGGAGATGAACAGGGAGGCAAACACCACCTTAAGCAAGGTGAGTGATCTTGAGATAGCAAACAGGGGTATCGAGCTTAAGACCGAGATAGAAAAGGTAAGAGAGCAGATACAGAATATAGAGTAGTTATTAGTGATAACAGGTGATGTCTATGGAGAAAAAAGGTCTGCTGACTGTTGTATCGGGTTTTTCCGGTGCAGGAAAAGGTACACTGATGAAGGGGTTATTGTCAAAGTATGACAACTATGCCCTGTCTGTATCAATGACTACCAGAGCTCCCAGACCGGGCGAGGTTGACGGGAGAGAATATTTTTTCATAACGAGAGAGCAGTTTGAAAAGAATATCGAAGACGGAAAACTGATCGAGCATGCCCAGTATGTCGGAAACTATTACGGGACTCCAAAGGATTATGTGTTCGAACAGCTTGATGCCGGAAAAGATGTTCTGTTAGAGATAGAGATACAGGGAGCTTTGCAGATAAAGAAGCGTTTTCCCGAAGCATTGCTGTTGTTTGTGACGACCAAGGATGCACAGACACTTATCGAAAGATTAAAAGGTCGAGGTACCGAGACTGAGGAAGTGATTTTTAAGAGACTCAAAAGAGCAGCCGAGGAATCGGAAGGTATCGAGGAATATGAATATCTCATAGTCAATGACGACCTTGAAACGTGCATAGAGGATATGCATGATATCATACAGAAAGCCAAGTTAAAGGCTTCAAGAAACAGTGAATTTATCAAGAAAATAAGAGAAGATCTGAAGAATATCTGAAGATAGTTGAAAGGAGATAACATGTTACATCCATCTTATTCTGATCTAATGAAGGTAGTTAACAGCGAGGTTGAACCCGGAGAGGCAAAGGTTGTTAATTCACGATATTCCATCGTGATGGCAACATCCAAGAGAGCAAGACAGATAATTGCCGGTGATGATGCACTGGTAGATGCGGAGGGAAGAAAAGCCCTTTCGGTTGCGGTTGACGAACTCAACGAGTCAAAGATACACATTATCAGCGATGATGAGGAATAGAAGATAAAACCCGGCAACGGGTTTTATTTTTTAAGGCGGGATTATGAAGATACTTTTTATATCACTGGGGTGTGATAAGAATACCGTAGACAGCGAGATGATGTTAGGCATACTCTCAAGCAGGGGTTATGAGATAACCGACAGCGATGAGGATGCCGATGCCGCAGTCATAAATACATGCTGTTTTATAGGTGATGCAAAGCAGGAATCGATAGATAACATACTCCAGATGGTCGATCTTAAGGAAAAAGGCAGATTAAAAGCCGTTGTGGTAACCGGATGTCTGGGACAGAGATATACCGAGGATATCCATAAAGAGATACCGCAGGTAGATGCGATCTTAGGTATAAGCGGCTGGGATGAGATAGCAGACTGTCTTGATACCATTTTAAAGAGAAACGAAAAAGCTATTGATATCATTAAGGACATACAGTCACCGGCACTGTGCGGATATGACAGACTGTTAACAACGGGAGGTCATTTTGCATATCTTAAGATAGCTGAAGGCTGCAATAAAAGATGTACTTACTGCGTTATACCCTATGTCAGGGGCAATTACCGTTCCATACCGATGGAGACACTGCTTGATGAGGCAAAAAGACTGGCTGACAGAGGTGTAAAGGAACTTATACTCGTTGCGCAGGAGACAACACTTTACGGTGTTGACATCTACGGCGAAAAAACACTGCCCAAACTGCTTAACAGGCTTTCTCAGATCGACGGTATCAGATGGATAAGACTCTTGTACTGTTATCCGGAAGAGATCACAGACGAGCTTATAGATACCATTAAAAATGAACCCAAGGTATGTCATTACCTGGATATCCCGATACAGCATGCGTCAGACAGAGTCTTAAAGAGCATGGCAAGAAAGACCACCAGGGCAGAGATCACGGAAAGGATAGCCAAACTGAGAGAGGAAATTCCGGATATAGCATTAAGGACGACCATGATAACGGGATTCCCCGGCGAGACCTCATCAGATCATAAGCAGATGCTCGAATTTGTTGAAGAGATCGGCTTTGACAGATTAGGTGTGTTCACCTATTCACGCGAGGAGGGGACAAAAGCTGCGGATATGAAAGGTCAGCTTCCAGAGATAATAAAAAGACGCAGAAGAGACCGCGTAATGAAGCTTCAGCAGAAGATTACATTCGAGAAAAACGAGTCCATGTCAGGAAGCATTGTGGATGTCATGATAGAGGGACGTCTTGTTGAAGACAATGTATATGTCGGAAGGACATACAGGGATGCGCCCGGAGTCGACGGAGAAGTCTTTGTTGAATGCGATCGTGAACTTATGAGCGGCGACTTTATTAAAGTAAAAGTTATATCTTCGAAACAATATGACCTTGTGGGAGAGGTTATCAAGTAGTATTATATTTATAGATGACATCTATTGGAGTGACGTATGAATCTACCTAATAAACTTACGATCCTCAGAACAGTGCTTATCATCCCGTTCGTTATAATAATGCTGACGGGATGCTGCGGTATCTTAAGTGACTGGATCGCACTTTTTATATTCATATTGGCATCCGTAACGGACCTGCTTGATGGCAAGATAGCAAGAAAATACAATCTTGTCACCAATTTCGGAAAGTTCATGGATCCGCTGGCTGATAAGCTTTTAGTATGTTCGGCTCTTATATGTCTTTTGAACATGGGACGTATACCTGCATGGGCAGTGCTCATTATTATGGGCAGAGAGTTTATCATATCCGGATTCAGGCTCGTTGCATCTGATAACGGCGTTGTTATCGCAGCCAGTATGTGGGGTAAGTCAAAAACCGTCAGCCAGATGATCATGATCGGAATACTCATAGCGGATATCGATTTCATATTGTTTAAGATACTCGGTATCATAGCTTTGTATGTTTCGGTTGCACTGACTATCATTTCACTGATAGACTATATAATGAAGAATAAAGAAGTTATGAGGGAGGACAATAAAATATAGAATCTAAAGGGATTTAGCAAAGTGAGGTTACGTATGGGATTACAAAAAAAAGGCAAGGTAAAAGTCTCAAAGGATGTGAAGGTAAGGACTGGTTCAAAAAAGTACGGCAGGATTGGAGTACAGCTGCTCGCAGCATATTGTGTTCCTGTCATTCTCATCATCCTGTTGGGATTTTTTTCGTATAATACGGCTTCAAAGGTTATCGTTGAAAAGTATTCCGCAAGTGTAGAGAGTGCAATGGCCGCTACGGAAAACTACATGTCAATGATCTGCGCGAGCATGGAGAACAAGGCTCAGACACTTAACGGAAACGAGAAGCTGACAAAGTATTACAAGGTGCTTTACAAGAAGATCAGCAAGGAAAAGGATGAGACATATAATTCTCTTTACAATGATCTTAGTAATTACGTAAAGTCTACGGATTATGTTTCGGACTGCTACATCATCGGTGAGAACGGCAGAGCAGTCATGAACAATAACAGATCGGAAACCCAGATAAGAGAATCCGAGCATGGAAGATTCAAGGAATACTGGGATCATGAGGATTCCGACATCTTAAAAGATTATGATTCGACAGGCGTCAGGAACGGCTGGCTCGGAAAGCATCCTTTTGTGGATGAGGTATGGTTCGGTGATCCCGATTCATACGTGTTCTCGTATGTTCAGCTGTTCATGTATAACGACGGTGTCGTTATCATCGATATGGACAAGCAGAATCTCATGCAGACGCTTGAGACACTGAATTTCGGTGACGGCAGCTATGCCGGTATCGTTATGGATAAGAATGAACTGAGCATGGTCCAGAAGGTAGTGGACGGCCAGGATGTATTTGAGTTCATGGAAGAGGGAAGTCGATTCTTCCGCGACAAGGATTTCTATGTGCAGGCAGTTCAGGCAGGTCAGAAGATATCGGGAAATACAGTTGCTTTTGATGGCAGAGACTATTATTTCTACTTCACGCCCATAGACAGTACAGGTCTTTCACTCTGTGCACTGATACCTGTTGACAATGTCACCGCGGAAATGTCCGGTATAAGAAATGTCACCATTATAATGGTTATAATCGGTATAATCGTAGCTCTTGGAATAGGTATGGCACTTGCAAGAGGCATAAGCATGACTCTCAGCAATGTCTGCAACAATCTCGATAAGGTTGCAAAGGGTGACTTTACAAGAAAGTTTAACACCAAGAGAAAAGATGAGATGAGATTTCTTACGGATACTCTCAATGAGACCATAGAAGGTATAAACGGTCTCATGAAGAATGTCAGAGGATTCGGAAGTGACGTTACGGATTCCGCAAACAAGGTTTATGAATCCAGCGACAGCATGAGAGATATCATGAAGAATATATGCTCTGAGCTCGATCAGCTTGCTGAAGGAAGCGAGTCTCAGGCAAAAGATGCCGATGTATGTGCAAATGAGATGGCTGGATTCTCCGATAAGGTTGAAAGCGTTGTTAACAGTACAGACCAGATCGAGAAGACGGTAAACAAGACGCTTGATTCAACACATCATGGCAAGACAACGATATCGTCACTTAATGAGAAGACGGCACTGACCACTGAACTGGTTCAGCAGCTTGTCGTAGAGATACAGGAAGTTATCAGACAGACTGATGTCATCAGCAATTTCGTTGAAGTGATCAATGAGATAGCTGATCAGACAAACCTCCTGTCGCTCAATGCTTCAATAGAAGCAGCAAGAGCCGGAGAAGCAGGCAAGGGATTTGCGGTCGTTGCCGAAGAGATAAGAAAACTTGCAGATGAATCAATGAAAGCATCTGCTCAGATAGACAGCATATTGGGAGACATCAGGATCGCCAGTGAAAAGGCTACAAGTTCTGCCAACAGAACGACGTCCTATATCAGCGAGCAGGGTGAGGCGCTTGAGAATACCACGGAAGTATTCGCAGATATCACAGCCTGTGTAGAGGATATGGTTGACGGACTTAACCTTATTGCAGAGAACATGACAGCCATGGTCAAGGAAAAAGAGATGATACTGAGTTCTATCACGAACATCGCAGCTGTTTCGGAAGAGACTGCGGCGGTAACAAGGAGTGTAACGGATTCGATATCATCACAGCTTGATACAGCGGTAGCACTTGCTGCTGAGGCTGATACGCTAAACGATAAGGTTACATCGTTAAGTGACAGTATGAGTCATGTGGTGGTCTGAGACGTATGGAGTGAAAAATGACAGTAGAATTGATATCCGTCGGAACGGAGATACTCTTAGGGAACATCGTTAATACCAATGCGGCATTCTTATCATGTGAGTGCGCAAAGCTTGGCTTGTCGTGCTATTACCAGACAGTTGTGGGAGACAACGCTGAAAGGCTTGCCGAGACATTAAAGACTGCACTTGGCAGATCGGATATAGTCATCCTTGGCGGCGGCCTTGGTCCCACACAGGATGATCTTACAAAAGAGATCGCAGCCAAAGTATGCGAAAAGGAACTTCACCTCGATGAGGAAGCAAAGAAGCATATTGAGGATTATTTTGCAAAAAAGGGCAAGGTCATACCGGACAATAACTGGAAACAGGCCATGATACCCGATGATTCCGTTGTGCTTCACAACCCTAACGGAACGGCTCCAGGTGTTATCATCGAATACGGTGAAAAGAGGGTTATCCTTCTTCCCGGTCCTCCCAACGAATTAAAACCGATGTTTCTGGATCAGGTTGTGCCTTATATCACAAACATGCTCCCCGGTATCATATTGTCAAAGACGGTTAAGATCTGCGGTATAGGTGAGAGCAGGGTTGAAGAGATGATCGAGGATATGATCAACGCACAGACCAATCCTACCATAGCAACCTATGCGAAGACGGCGGAAGTTCATCTTCGAGTAACCGCAAAAGCTGATGACGAGACACAGGCCAAGAAGCTGTTAAAACCCGTTGTAAAAGAATTAAAGAACAGATTCGGAACGACCATATATACCACTGATGATTCGGTTACTTTAGAGATGGCTATAGCTGAGCTTCTTTTGGCAAACAATCTTACCATCTCGACTGTTGAATCGTGTACCGGAGGGCTTTTGGCGGGAAGGCTTATAAATGTTCCGGGAATTTCAGAGGTATTCAAGACGGGATTTATAACATATTCGAACAAAGCAAAACGCAAGCTTGTGAATGTAAAGAAGTCTTCTCTTGAAAAATACGGAGCAGTCAGCAGACAGGTCGCCGAAGAGATGGCTGTCGGTCTTAAGGATTTCACCAAAGCAGACGTTGTCATTTCAACAACCGGCATTGCGGGACCTGACGGAGGAACAAAGGAAAAACCTGTCGGACTCGTATATGTGTGCTGCATAGCCGGAGGCGTAAAGGTTATAAGAGAACTCAATCTTAACGGAAACAGAGCAAAGGTAAGAGAGAGTGCGGTCGCAAATGCGCTCATACTCTTAAGAGAATGTCTCCTAGAGTATGTCAGTGAGAACACATTTGGAAAAGAATAAATGTACTTGAAATATTCGCATGGGCATTTTGAGTGTTCATGCGAATAAATTTATTTCAAAAGGGTAATAAAACGGACAGATAAAGAAATATATTTATAGATGTAAACTACGTGTTGACAAATACGAACATATGTTTTAATATATTTTACAGAACATACGTTCAAAATGTCGTGTTTTTTATAGACTGATATAAAGGAGACACATAATGGAAAGAGAAGAAAAATTAAAAGCATTGGATGCAGCCATAGCACATATTGAGAAACAGTACGGTAAGGGTGCCATCATGAAACTCGGTGATCCTGCATCACAGATGAACGTTGAGACGATCCCGACCGGTTCTTTGAGTCTTGATATCGCGCTCGGACTCGGCGGCATACCCAAAGGACGTATTATTGAGATATATGGACCGGAATCTTCAGGTAAGACAACCGTAACACTGCATATGATCGCTGAAGTTCAAAAGCGCGGCGGTATAGCAGGATTCATAGATGCGGAGCATGCGCTTGATCCCACATACGCAGAGAATATCGGTGTGGATATAGACAATCTTTATATATCACAGCCCGACAACGGTGAGCAGGCTCTTGAGATCACAGAGACAATGGTCCGTTCGGGTGCTGTTGATATAGTTGTAGTAGACTCTGTTGCAGCACTTGTTCCCAAGGCGGAGATAGACGGTGATATGGGCGATTCCCATGTGGGCCTTCAGGCAAGACTCATGTCTCAGGCATTAAGAAAACTCACTGCAGTCATAAGTAAATCAAACTGTACGGTCATATTCATCAACCAGCTTCGTGAGAAGGTAGGCATAATGTTCGGTAATCCGGAGACAACAACAGGTGGTAGAGCGCTTAAGTTCTATTCTTCCGTAAGACTTGATGTAAGAAGGATAGAATCTCTTAAATCAGGCGGAGAGGTCATCGGTAACAGAACAAGAGTCAAGGTCGTTAAGAATAAGATCGCGCCTCCGTTTAAAGAGGCTGAGTTTGATATAATGTTTGGTAAGGGCATATCTAAGGTCGGTGATATAGTCGATCTTGCATCAAACATTGATATCATCAACAAGAGCGGTGCATGGTACGCATACGAGGGCAACAAGATCGGTCAGGGCAGAGAGAACACCAAGATCTACCTTGAGGAACATCCCGATATCTGTCAGGAGATCGAGGATAAGGTGCGCGCTTATTATGATTTTGAAAAGAACGGTGAGGAGAATGAGGATAACTGATATTTCGGAATTCTCAAAGGCCAAATATAAGATTTTTATTGATGAAGAGTTCGCGTTTGTTTTATACAAAGGCGAACTTCGTCAATTAAAGGTCAAACAGGGCGAAGAGATAAGCAAGGAAACATACGACAGGATAGTTGAACAGATCATACCTGCAAGAGCCAGATCAAGAGCCATCCATCTTCTTGAAAAGAGACCATATACGGAACGGGATCTCAGAGAGAAGCTTTTGGAGGGCCTGTATCCTCAGGATGTCATAGACATGACCATAGATTATCTTAAAGGTTTCAGATATATAGATGATCATGCGTATGCCGTGCAGTATATAGAGACTTACAGCGGCAAAAAAAGTTTAAAGCGTATTATGAACGACCTCATGCTTAAAGGTGTTGATAAGAATATTATACGTGAAGAAACTGAGAGATTAAAAGAAACCGGCGAGCTGGAGGATGAGGAGAAACTGGCTAGAAAACTGCTTAAAAAAAGGGGTTATGATCCTGAGACGGCAGACCGCAAAGAGACCGCTTCAGCACTCAGATTTTTATACTCAAAAGGTTTTTCTTCGGATACTGTTTCGAAGGTCATCAGGGAGATTTTTTAACTTGACATAAGTTGGCGTATCATATAGAATTGATTTGTTGTAGATTGCTAAAAGTAGGTTTAATCAACCTTTTGGTGATGATACATAAAATTAAATATGAATAGGAGGTGCTCCTGACATGCTATATTATATATTAGCTGTCTTGGCCACTCTTGTGATCGTTGCTCCTGTTACTTATCTGATAACAACTAATTATCAGAAAAATAACGCCAATTCAAAGATCAGCAATGCTGAGGAAAAGGCAAGAGCAATCATTGATGAAGCTTTAGTCGCTGCAGAGACGAAGAAGCGTGAAGGCTTACTGGAGATCAAGGAAGAATCTATCAAAGCTAAGAATGAGCTTGATAAAGAGATCAAAGATCGCCGTAATGAGATCCAGCGCAACGAACGTCGTATCCAGCAGAAGGAAGAAAACATCGATCGCAAGACCGAAGCCATTGAGAAAAAGGAAGCTTCTCTGAATGCTAAGGAAGAAAGCCTTAACAAACAGAAAGAAGTTATTTCCAAGCTTAATGAAGAACGCGTGCAGGAACTGGAAAGAATCTCAGGTTTGACCTCCGACCAGGCAAAAGATTATCTACTGAAAATTGTTGAAGAAGATGTCAAGCACGAGACAGCCGTCATGATAAAAGAGATGGAAAGTCGTGCTAAAGAAGAAGCTGATAAGAAAGCAAAAGAGTATGTTGTCAATGCTATACAGCGTTGTGCGGCAGATCATGTTTCAGAGACCACCATTTCGGTTGTTCAGCTTCCTAACGATGAGATGAAGGGAAGGATAATCGGTAGAGAAGGTAGAAATATCAGAACTATCGAGACACTTACAGGTGTTGATCTTATAATCGACGATACACCTGAAGCAGTTATCTTATCAGGTTTTGATCCGATAAGGAGAGAGGTCGCTCGTATAGCCCTTGAAAAACTTATTGTAGACGGTCGTATCCATCCGGCCAGGATCGAAGAGATGGTTGAAAAGGCCCAGCGTGAAGTTGAGGTCATGATCAAAGAGGAAGGTGAAGCTGCTGTACTTGAAGTCGGAGTACATGGTATCCATCCCGAACTGATCAAACTTCTCGGTAAGATGAAGTTCAGAACAAGTTATGGTCAGAATGCACTCAAGCATTCTATCGAAGTTGCTCAGTTGTCAGGACTGCTTGCAAGTGAGATGGGACTGGATGTGCGTATGGCCAAGAGAGCCGGATTATTGCATGATATCGGTAAGGCTGTCGATCATGAGATGGAAGGATCACATGTACAGCTCGGAACCGATCTGTGTAAGAAATATAAGGAATCATCTCTTGTTATCAATGCTGTAGAGGCTCATCACGGTGATGTTGAACCTCAGAGTCTGATAGCTTGTATCGTGCAGGCTGCCGATGCTATAAGTGCGGCCAGACCGGGTGCGAGAAGAGAGACTCTCGAGACTTATACAACAAGACTTCGTCAATTAGAAGATATAGCTAACAATTTCAAAGGTGTAGACAAATCATTTGCTATCCAGGCCGGTCGTGAGATTCGTGTTATGGTAGTTCCGGAACAGATTACCGATTCTGACATGGTATTGCTTGCAAGAGATATATCAAAGCAGATCGAAGCAGAGCTTCAGTATCCCGGTCAGATAAAAGTTAATGTTATACGAGAGAGTCGTGTAACGGATTATGCAAAGTAAGAAAGAGAGAGTCGCAAGACTCTCTTTTTTGCATTTAATTGACAAAAGTAGTATATTATAACATTAGGGATATTAAAATGGTGAGGGTATGTCCATGAGTAGGCAACTGTATTGCAGAAACTGCGGAAAGAAAATCGAAAACGAAAATGCTCTTTTTTGCGTGGGATGCGGAAAGAGACTTGATCCTCCGGATGAACCGACGACGGATGATAAAGCAGATGTTTTAAAAGAGCAGAAGGCAGATGAAGACACTGTTGTGCCCAAAGAGGAAAAAACAGAGGATAAACCTGTTGTGACTGAAGAAGAAAAAACAGCCGAGATCACTGCGACACAGGAAAAGGCCGTTGAGACAGAAACTGTTGATAAGCCTGCCGGTGATGAAAAAAAGCCTGTGTCTGTATTAAAGGTTGCAGCTATTGTTTTTGCCGTTCTTTTGCTGGTATCGGGTATCGTATGCGCAGCCCTTGGACTTTTTAAGAAGAATGTTAATGAACCGGTTGTTGTGACCGAAAATGATCCGGATGATGATGAGGCTGATGTCACACCCGAAGTCACTGAACCTGTGACGGTTGTGGAGACTCCCACACCTGAAGCGGCAGCTGTTACCGAGGAGGTAAAGCCGGAGATCACACCGACTCCCATAGTGGTATATTCCGATATTCCCGGAAGTGATGTTAAGGATCCCGAGGGAATACATACATATAAGATAGTCATAGATGATGTGACATGGAAAGAGGCGCTCTTTGAGGCTTCAATGTTTGAGGGCGGATATCTGTTGCATATCAATACCAAAGAGGAATTCGATTATGTGACTGATTTTATAGAAAAGAGTGGTTACGGAAAGTCTATCTTCTGGATAGGTGCAAGGAGAGAGGAAGATCCTGCTGTTTATAAATGGGCGGATCAGACCGGCAACCTTGTCGGTAACAGCATCAATGATCTGGATTACTGGCTGGATAAGGAACCCACTTTTTATGATAAGGAGACAGGAACATTCGAACAGTATGTAGATATGTTCTATTCTAAATCTGAAAAGAAATGGGTACTTAATGACGTTCAGAACGATGTTCTTGAGCTCATTCCCGGATATACCGGAAAGATGGGATACATAGTAGAGATAGAAGAGTGATAAGTCTGTGAAAAGAAAAGGTATCAGATTTATGATGGCGCTTATTGCGTTCATCATCGTACAACTTAATACGGGTGCTGATATTCAGGCAGCTGAGCTGTCCACGGACTGGAAGGATAATGTAAAGGCCGGCTTTGAGAGCATGTATTCAAAAGAAGATCTTAAAGAGTTCATGGAAGAAGTGGATAAGCTTGCCGACCTTAGAGATAAGCAGAAGAACCTTGTTGCCTCACAGGAGGTAAAAACTGAGGAGGACAATGAGGAGAATGAAGAATACAGCGATTTTGCGATAGCCGATGTTGACAACTATGTTAATGTCAGAACATCTCCGAATACCGATTCCGAGATAGTGGGAAGGATGTATGACGGTGCCGTTGCCCAGATACAGGAAGAAGTAGAGGGTGAGGACGGAACATGGCTTATGGTAATTTCCGGAAATCTGACCGGATATATAAAGGCTGAATACTTTATATATGGCCAGGATGCAGTGGATGTCATAGATGACTATGTTGACAGATATGCGATAGTAAGAGCTGACCGCCTTAATATAAGACAGGAAGCCGATATTGAATCTAAGAGGATCGGTTATGCGCTTAGCGGTGAAAAACTAAAGCTTTCCAACAAAGATGAGTATGATGGTGACTGGATCCATGTTGATTATGCCGATGATAAGAGCGGATATGTATCTGCAGATTATATATCGGTTGTAGAAGAATTCATATACGCCAAGACCATAGAAGAGATACGTGAAGAAGAGGAAAAGAAGGCAAAACAGCTTGAACGTCAGAAGGAAGATGAGAAGCAGACTCCGGAAAATGTTGAGATACCCGCAGCAAGCAGTGAACCTGTTTATACGGCAAGCGGAAATCTTCGTTCCGATATAGTTAACTTTGCTCTTCAGTATGTCGGATGTCCGTATGTGCATGGAGGAAACAGCCTTACAAACGGTACGGACTGTTCAGGTTTCACAAGCCTTGTATACGCACAGTTCGGATACGGACTAAGCAGAACACCTTCAGGTCAGCTTTCAAGTAACGGCAGGAGCATAAGCCTGGATGAAGCTCAGCCCGGAGACATCATATGCTACGGAAAGAGCAAATGTACTCATGTCGGTATATATATAGGAGACGGACAGATAGTGCATGCTGCAAATCCCAGAAAGGGAATCGTTGTATATAATGTCGGCTATGACAACATCATTGGCGTAAAGAATGTGATCGATTAATTATACGCGCCTGTTTGTCATTTTTATGCATTTGGTTCTCATAAGCCTTAACTATTGGTATTATCTAGTATATCAATCAACTTAAGAAGGAAGACATATCAATGATCAGATTAACAGTTCATGAGAATGAAAAGAAAGCAACTATCAATCCGGAGATCTACGGACATTTTTCAGAGCACCTTGGAAGATGTATATATGAGGGCATATTTGTAGGCGAGGATTCCGAAATACCCAATAATAAGGGAATGAGAAAGGATGTAGTCGAGGCACTTAAGGATATGCAGATACCGGTTCTTCGCTGGCCCGGCGGATGCTTTGCCGATGAATATCACTGGAAAGACGGTATCGGCCCCAAGGAAAACAGAAAGAAGATGATCAATACAAACTGGGGCGGGGTTGTCGAAGATAACAGCTTTGGTACTCATGAGTATTTTGAACTCTGTGATCAGCTTGGATGCAAGACATATATAAACGGAAATGTAGGTTCTGGTACCGTTCAGGAGATGTCTGAGTGGGTTGAATATATGACATTTGACGGAGAGTCTCCTCTGGCAAATGAGAGACGAAAGAACGGCAGAGACAAAGCCTGGAGAGTCGATTATTTCGGAGTAGGAAATGAGAACTGGGGCTGCGGCGGAAATATGCATCCTGAGTACTATGCCGATGTATACAGAAGATATCAGTCATTTGTAAAGATGTATGACAAGGAGAAGCCGATAAACCGTATCGCATGCGGACCTTCAGACTTTGATTATGACTGGACAGAAAAGCTTTTAAACAGACTGTTCACAAGATGCTTTGATCACCTTCACGGAAATCTCGAGGCGATCTCATTGCATTACTATACATTGCCTCATGACTGGGATCATAAGGGAAGTGCCACGGATTTCACCAAGGAGGAGTGGTACACAACCCTTTACAAGACTCTCAAGATGGATGAGATCGTAACAAAGCACAGCAACATAATGGATAAATACGATCCCAAGAAGATAATAGCACTCGTTGTTGATGAGTGGGGATGCTGGTACGATGTCGAAGAGGGAACAAATCCCGGATTCTTATATCAGCAGAATACCATGAGAGATGCACTTGTTGCAGGAATCAACTTAAATATCTTCAATAAGCATTGTGACAGGGTAAGGATGGCTAATATTGCTCAGACCGTCAATGTATTGCAGTCAGTGATACTCACTGAAGGAAAGAAGATGATACTTACACCGACCTATCATGTATTCCGCATGTTCAAGTATCATCAGGGAGCACAGCTTGTAAACAGCTTCATTACCGGAGTGAAAGAGGAAGGTACGGGTGACGATAACAAGGTGCCTCAGGTTACCGAATCGGTATCTGTAAGCGAGGATGGAACCATTAATATCACTCTTAACAATCTCTCGCTTGAAAGTGATAAGGAAGTGGAAATAAACTTTGATGATCTTAAAGTATCTTCTGTAGAAGCTTCTGTGGTAACAGGTTCAATGAACGCTCATAACACATTTGATGATGCTGAAGCGGTAACGACTAAAAAGCTTGAGAATGTCACTGTAACCGATAAGGGTATCAAAGTTGTTTTACCGGCTTGTTCGGTAACAGGTATCAGAGTAAAGGGATAATAGTTTCGGTTGTCTCATGGAAGAAGGATTGCAAAAGAAGCCTTGTATCAAGTGCCTGTTAAAGGATATAGATCCTGTACAGTATGAGACAAGGATAAAAAAGCTTATCGATCTTATGGATAAGAGCGAAAAAGCAGATAATAAAGCATATGAAAAACGGCTGCAAATATGCAGCCGCTGTTCTTATCTGAAGGACGCTTTTTGCGGCGCCTGTGGTTGTTATGTGGAACTAAGATGTGTCAAAAAGAACGCATCCTGTCCGTATGATCACTGGTGATTTTTATGTAAAGTACATGTTTTTGATATAACAGTCATTGAATTCAGGGAGATTTGCAAGAAAGATCTCTCTGATATTTTTTTGAGGATCAATCCCTGTTATAAGGGTGCCTTTGAGTGATGTATTGCCGACCGCTGTGGCTTTATCCTTAAACCATTCAGGAAACATACCGAGTTTTATGCAGTTGTTGATATCAAGGTTGTACCCGAAGGTTCCGGCGATAAAGACTTTAAGGGTTGAGACAAAGCTTTCATCGATTGAAAGCTCTTTTTTGGCTGAATCGATCAGAAGATCAATACCTGTTTTGACAGCTGATTTGGCCATCTGCATATCCCTGATCTTTTTTTGTGAAAAATGCATTCCCAGACAGTCATAACCTGAATCAAAGAATTCATCTGTTAAAAGACCGGTCTCATCCATGATACCGTTTTTTAGCATATATATAAGACCGTCTATCGCATCAGTCGCATGACCTTTTGAGCATGTCTCAAATGCGGGACCCGCAGCTGCAGACGTTATATATGCCGTGTTACCCAGACAAAGGACCATTTCTGCATTGGTACCCAGATCTATAAAGAGGTAATCATCACAGTCGGGGAGGGTCTTGAGACCGCTGTAGATATCACCGCCTACAAAAGCGGAAAACCCCTGAGTGATGTTTACCGGTATGGGCACAGAGGCTGTGAAGCCAAGACTGTCTGAATCTGTTTTAATTGCCTCGATATGGACCGGAGAAAAAGGATAACTTCCAAGGTTTGAACAGTCATAATTCATAAGAATATGGACCATTGTCGTGTTGGCAGCTATATTGATGCCTGCGATATCAACGATGGAAATCTGCAAACCGGATCTTGCAAAACAGTCATCCATAAGTTTAATGATATCGTTTTTGATCGTCACTCTTAACAGAGACGTCATCTCATCAAGCCTGCCGTCATTTGCCTTGGAGATCCTTGTCATGACATCAAGACCGAAGGCTGACAGCGGATTGGGAGTTAGAAGATCACAAATAGGTCCTTTCTTTTCGTCTGCCAGGATATATTCAATATTGGTTGTACCTATGTCTATACCTATAATATTTCTCATGCTTTTATAATAAAACAATTCCGGCATATGTGCTATAATGATTTGGATGATTTAAAAGGTTGGAAAGATGAAAAAATACGATTCACAATATGACATGATGACAAAGCAGCCGGTGGAGAGTCTGATACTTAAGCTCGGACTTCCGACTACCATAAGCATGCTTGTCACCAGTATATATAACATGGCCGATTCATATTTCGTCGGTCAGATAAACACATCGGCCAGCGGAGCCACAGGAATAGTACTGGGACTTATGGCTATACTTCAGGCGATCGGATTCATGTTCGGTCATGGCGCGGGAAGTATCATAAGCAGAAAGCTTGGAGCAAAGGATATAGAAAGTGCAAGAAAGTTCTCTGCAACCAGTTTTTATTCGGCACTGATAGCGGGTATTTTAATACTCATACTGGCTATGACATTCCTTACGCCTCTTATGAAGCTTCTTGGCAGCACGGATACGATACTGCCGTATGCAAAAACATATGCAAGCTGCATACTGTTTGCGGCACCGGCTTTAGTTTCAAGCTGTGTTATGAACAATATCCTTAGATATGAGGGAAGAGCATTCTTTGCAATGATAGGTCTCACATCGGGCGGTATCATAAATATATTCCTTGATGCTCTTTTTATGAAATATATGGGAATGGGTATACTGGGGGCCGGTCTGGCTACCGCGATAAGCCAGTATATATCGTGGTTCATACTTTTGAGCATGTTCATAAGAAAGAAGACGCAGAGCTCGTTTGCTTTATCATATATAAGATTTGATCTTGAGACCGTGGGAGATATAGTGACTACCGGACTTCCTAGTCTGGCCCGTCAGGGACTTGCATCAATATCGACAATGCTGTTAAACAATACCGCAGGTGTATACGGAGATGCAGCCATTGCGGCAATGAGTATCGTTAACAGGATAAGCATGTTCATTTTCAGTGTGGCTCTTGGAATAGGACAGGGATTCCAGCCTGTTGCAGGATTCAATTTCGGAGCGGGAAAGTATTCAAGAGTAAAGAAGGGATTCTTCTTTACATTAACATTCGGCACCATACTGTTAGGTGTTGCCGCTGTTACCGTATATATGAATGCCGGTGAATTTATAAGGGTGTTCAGGGATGATCCCAAAGTCATAGAGATAGGTATAATAGCCATGCATGCGCAGTGTATATCATTGTTCTTTGTGCCTTTCCATGTATGTAACAACATGATGTTCCAGAGCATAGGATATAAATTCAATGCGACACTGTTATCTACTTTAAGAAACGGTGTATGTTTTATACCCGCACTGTTGATATTGAATTACATTTTTGGTCTGTTCGGGATACAGATAGCGCAGGCGATAGCGGATATCGTGACTTTCTTTATCTGCATACCGTTTACCTTATCATTCTTTTTAAAACTTCCGGAGGATAAGACTCAAATATGATGCAACCAACGAGATTAAACAAATATATAGCTGAGTGCGGTATATGTTCAAGAAGGGAAGCCGATAAGCTCATTGAGGCCGGTAAGGTTACGGTGAACGGAAAGACAGCAGATCCAGGATTAAAAGTAACAGATAAAGACGAGGTCGTCTGCAACGGAAGAAAGCTCGGAAAAAAGGATGACAAGGTCGTGCTGGCATATTATAAGCCGATAGGTATAACCTGCACGGAAAAGGATAAGTTTGCGGATAAGACATTAAAAGATGCTTTTGATTATCCGATAAGGGTCACTTATGCAGGCAGACTCGATAAGGAGAGTGAGGGCCTACTTTTGATGACCAATGACGGTGAACTTATAAACAGACTTATGAAAGGCAGTGCCGATCATGAGAAGGAATACTACGTCAGAGTAACAAAACAGCTTGCACCTGATTTTAAAGAGAAGATGGAAGCGGGAGTATTCTTAAGTGAATTAAACAGAAAGACAAAGCCCTGCAAGGTAGATATCATAGGTCCGTATACATTCAGGATAATCCTTACGCAGGGACTTAACAGACAGATAAGAAGGATGTGCAAGGAACTGGGATATAATGTCAGTGCCCTGCAAAGGACGAGAGTCGCAAACATCGAACTTGGCAAGCTAAGACCCGGAACATATCGAAGATTATCGGTTGAGGAACTAAAAGAACTGTATTTAAGTCTGGGGATGTGAATCATACAAAAGATCAAAAACTATCAATGGGAATGGATATGAACAAAGAAGAATACTTAAAACTGTGTGAAACAATAGATTACCATATGAACAGATACTACAATGACGATGCCCCCGAGATATCTGACTATGAATATGATAATCTGATGCTTAAAGTTAAAGAGGCGGAAAAGGAACATCCCGAATGGATCACACCGGATTCACCGACACAAAAGATCGGCGGTACGACAAAACGTGAGGCCGGAGTAACGGTAACTCACAATGTTCCTATGTTAAGCATACAGGATGTGTTTACAAAGGAAGATGTCATCGCCTGGGTAAGGGATGTCAGAAATACGTATCCCGATGCAAACTTTTCGGTTGAACAAAAGATTGACGGACTGTCAATGTCATTAAGATATAATGACGGGAAACTTATCCTGGCAGAGACAAGAGGAAACGGTCTTGTGGGTGAGGATGTAACGCTTAATGCTCTTGTAATACCTGATGTCCTTAAGAAGATAGATTTTCCGGGATATGTTGAATTAAGAGGCGAGGTATACATGTCTCATGATGATTTTGACAGATTCAATGCTCTGCAGGAGGAACTGGGTAAGAAACTTGCTGCAAATCCAAGAAACCTTGCGGCAGGTACGCTTCGTCAGCTGGACAGCAAGATAACAAAGGAGAGAGGTCTTCGCATGTTCGTGTTCAATGTTCAGGATGCACATGACGGAAGCGAAGGACTCATGATTGACCATTGTGCAGGCCTTGATATGCTCTCAAAGGCGGGGGTTGCTGTTGTACCTCACAAACTATGTAAAACAGAGCAGGAGATACTTGATGCCATAGATGAGATCGGGGAGAGCAGAGGGGATCTTGAGTACGATCTTGACGGTGCTGTAATAAAGATAGATCACATAGAATACAGAGATACATTCTCAGGTTCCAGCAAGTACTCAGCCGGTCACATAGCTTATAAGTATCCTCCGGAAGAAAAAGAAGTGGAGATAGAAGCTATCGAAGTAGATACGGGAAGAACCGGAAAGATGACCTTCAGAGCGAGGTTTAAAGAGCCTGTAAGACTTTGCGGAACAAATGTGCAGAGAGCAACTCTTCACAATGCTGATTTTATAAAGAGCATGAACATAGCAGAAGGCTGTAAGGCAATATGCAGAAAACAGGGTGAGATCATACCGGCTATAGTCAGGGTGACTGTACCTGCAAAGAATGAGTATATCCCGCCGAGTGTCTGTCCTGTATGTTCACATGCGCTTACAAAGGAAGAGGACACCTGCGATATTTACTGTACTAATCCGAGCTGTCCCGCACAGCTTAAGCGTACGGTCGCTTACTTTGCCGGCAAGGATGCGATGGATATAAAGAGCTTCGGCGAGACCTATGTCGCAACACTGGTTGAAGAAGGATATATTCATGATTATGCTGATATATATGATCTTAAGAACTTCCGTGATGAGCTCATAGAAAAAGGCATCATGGGTAAAGAGAAGAATACGGACAAGATACTGGATGCCATTGAGGAATCAAAGGCAAATGATGCATATAAGCTTCTGACGGGCCTGGCAATAAGAAATGTCGGTGCAACAACAGCCAAAGGTCTTATGAAAAGGTATGAGAGTATAGACGATCTTATGAGAGCGGATACGGCCGAACTCGAGACAGTGGATGATATAGGCGGCATAACCGCACAGTGCATACATGATTTCTTTTCCGATGAGGACAATATAAGGATACTAACAAAGCTTAAAGACAGAGGACTTAATTTTAATGCCCTGAAAGAAGAGGGAGCGACAGATAAGCTTTCGGGTCTTACCATTGTTGTTACCGGAACTCTTCCGACTCTCGGAAGAAAAGAGGTATCTGATCTTATAGAAAAAAACGGCGGCAAGGTGACAGGCTCGGTAAGTAAGAAAACAGATCTTCTGGTTGCGGGAGAAGCAGCAGGAAGCAAGCTTACAAAGGCTCAGGAACTCGGAATAAGGATCATATCGGAAGCAGAGCTTCTTGATATGGTCAGGTGATACCGGGACACAAACATATGGCATATAAGTGCATTTTATAGTACAATATATTGGAAAATGCGGTTGATAAAATCAGCCAAAGATCAGGAGGCTTAAACATGCCTGTAAAGATTCAGAGCGATCTTCCCGCTAAAGAAATACTTGAGGCGGAAAATATATTTGTTATGGATGAGGACAGAGCGACGCATCAGGATATCCGTCCGCTGCAGATCGCCATACTTAATCTGATGCCTGTAAAAGAGGATACCGAATGGCATCTTTTAAGATCGATGTCAAACACTCCTTTGCAGGTGGATGTTACATTTGTGAAGTTATCATCACATGAATCCACTCATACATCTGCAAATCATTTAAACAAGTTCTATGTTACATTTGAAGATATAAAGTCAAGAAAGTTTGACGGTATGATAATCACCGGTGCTCCTGTTGAACTCATGGAGTTTGAGGAGGTTGATTACTGGGATGAGCTGTGTCAGATCATGGAATGGACAAAGAGCAATGTTACGAGCACATTCCATATCTGCTGGGGTGCTCAGGCTGCTCTTCATTATCATTACGGCCTAAACAAGCAGAAACTTCCGGAAAAGCTTTCAGGACTTTACAGACACAGGGTATTAAACAGAAGAACTCCGCTTGTGAGAGGATTCGATGATGAGTTCTGGGTTCCTCACAGCAGGTATACTGAAGTATCAAGCAAGGATATACACGCATGTGAAGCTTTGACCGTGCTTGCGGAATCGGATGAAGCAGGAGCCTGTTTGTGCATAGCTCAAAACGGAAGACAGATATTTGTCCAGGGTCATTTTGAGTATGACAGAAGAACTCTTGAAAATGAATATCGAAGAGATGTTGGTAAGGGACTGGATATCAAGGTACCGAAGAATTATTATCCTAACGATGATCCGAATGAGAAACCGAAGCTGTTGTGGAGAGCTCATGCCAACACTCTCTATACTAACTGGTTGAATTATTACGTTTATCAGCTCACGCCATACGACATGGATACGATCGGTGAAGACAGCGTATATACACATGCTGCGAGTTGTTCGCTGGTTGTGGAAAGTGATGTCTGAGTCAGGAACTCTATATATGGAACAAGAAGCAATTATTCATACTTGGATAATTGCTTTTTTATAAACAGATACAGGGATCAGGGCAGCAATAGTGATAAAACCAAATGATAAAACTGTATCATCAGGTTATCCTGTTAACGAGGTGCAAATGGATTTGAATAATCAAAAATACAATGTGATCTATAAGGGGAGAAAAGCTGTTATATTCCGATATTTTGATTCAGTCTGTCTGCTGTTTGATAAAAAGGATGGAGAAGTGAATCTTAGAAATGTTACGGTTTTGGATGATTATCCTGAAGGATACTATTGTGTTTTCTTTTCACAGATATCAATAGAAGAACGAAAGCAGATCCGCTCGAATGACGGAGAACCGTTATTTATGGATTGTGTATGTTCTTTGTTTATTGATGACAGACCAAACAGTCCCCTGTTAAATGAATACATTGAAATACTGGGAGATGATCCTATCGATTATGAAACAATGGATGAATTTGCTGATCCTTCCCAATATGTCACAGTCAAATGTAAAACATGCGGCAGGATCTATAAAGTCAACAGGAACATGGGATACAGATCATCATTTTTTAAATGGACATATGTATAAACAGGAACTTAAGTAAATGTATGAGTATAATGAATAAAATAGAAGAACTGCTTAATAAACCATATTGGATCATTGATATTCTGCCAAAACAGGTTCCAAAAGACAGTCCTGGGCAGTATTTTACTATTGAAAATTATCTTCTTAATGAACAGCGTGATCGGATCAAGCAGAAGCATCTGAATGTGATACTTAAACTAAACTGCTATATGGATATTTCCATAGATGACGAGATCAATCCGTCTCCGGAGCGTATAAAGGAGATAATATCTGACAGATATGTTTATATAATGCTCAAGGATGCTATGATTCTTTCGGAGCCCGATGATACACATATGACAGTGTTTGATCCTGATGATGATCTGTTAAAGCTTCTTAAGGAGATCTCAGCATCAGAAGGATTATATGTCTGGGAAGGCAATAATGAGTAGATGGTTATATCGGTATTGGGAGCAAACGGATGATAAGTCAGGGAATGATCATTTTTGATACGATAATCGCCGCGGGCGGAGCTTTGCTGGCACTGGGGTTTCTTGGTGTTGACATACATAAGAAAAAGAGAAAAGAATTAAAGTGTATGAAAGGAAAAACTACGGCAAGAGTACTGACAGCAGAAACGACAAAAGAATTGGATCCAAACTGGAAACGATATGATACACCAAGTCAGAAGATGGATGAAAAAAGGTATTCCGGATATATCTTTTCTCTTAACGGAAAAGATTATACAGGCTATGGTGAAGTATCGGCCGTCAGTTTTAAGGATAAGATAAAGGTAAGATATAATCCGGATGATCCAAATGAAAACTGTACTGATTATGACTATACGACGTGTACCGGCATTGCAGAAGCAAGAGCATGTCTTATAATTTCCGCAGCGGTCATATTAGCGCCGATCATACTTGGATTGATATTCGGATAGAATGGATTTGGAAATAAATAGAGATCAGATCATAAGAAAATGAAGACTATTGAATACAGACTTGGGACAAAACAGGATCTTAATGATATATGTCTGCTTATACAGCAGGCAATAGGTGAGATGGAGAAGAATAACATATATCAGTGGGATGATATCTATCCGGCTAGAGATGACTTTGAAAAAGACATTGATGAGCATACGCTTTATCTGGCATACATTGGAAATACGCTAGCTGCATTATATGTGATAAGCAGTGACTGTGATGAGCAGTATGGTAATGCACAATGGAAATATGATGAAAAGACCGCATATGTATTGCACAGGTTTTGTGTGTCACCGCGTTTTCAAAATCAGGGCATAGGAAAAAAAGTTTTACGGCATATCGAGGAACAGATCAAAGGGATGGGATATGAATCTGTAAGACTCGATACGTTTACTGAGAATCCGTTTGCACAAAAACTGTATCTTCATAACGGTTATGAAACAAGAGGATATGCAAACTGGAGAAAAGGAAAGTTTGATCTTATGGAGAAAAAGCTGTAACATGATCAGACACAGCGATCAAACCGGAGAGGCATAATGATAAGATTTGTTAAATTAACGAGGGATCATTAAATGAAGATCGAACTTAGAGAACTGACAGAAGAAAATCTGAAACAGTGTTTTGAGCTTAAAGTTGCAAAGGAACAGATGCAGTATATAGCTTCCAATGAGGAGTCATGGAATGCGGCAAAAGAGAACGAAGATGTTGCCAGACCTTTTGCTATATACTGCGATGGAAAAATGGTAGGATTTACCATGTTTGCATTTGATGAAGAGTATGAGGATCCTTTTGACAGATACTGGCTGTGGAGACTGATGATCGATGAAAATATGCAGGGGAACGGATACGGAACGGAAGCCCTTAAGGTGATCATTCAGTACTTTAAGGATCATGGTGCAAACAATATACGCTTATCTACCAAAGAGACTAATACAGGTGCATTATCGATGTATCGAAAAGCGGGATTTATGGATACCGGTGAGATGAATGATGAAGAGATAGTTCTTAAACTTGATCTTTAAAGAGGGCCATGTTATGAAAAAACTGTTCAAAGCGATAAGAGATGCCAATCTGGATGCTGTTAAAGAGATAATAGAAAATAAGCCTGAACTGATTAACTGTGTTGCAAAGCAGCCGCCCAAAAAGGATGACGGACAATCTCCGCTTCAGGTGGCTTTCAAAACGGGAAATACAAATATAGCTGAATATCTTATCGATATGGGAGCAGACGTTAACTTTATCGAGGATGAGAACTGCTGTAATTCATGGAGGACACCGGTTTTACATGATGCGATCAACTGTGCCGTAATGTTATGCAGATGGAATACAAATGACAGCTTTAGAGGATTTCAGGTTTATTCCACAGAGGAAAGGGCTAAAGAAGCACTCAGACTGTTAAAGAAAATGCTTGATTTTGGAGCGGATGTAAATGCAGTTGATTCATTTGGTAATTCAGGCTTGAACAGATTCGGATTACAGGCAAGTCAGATCCTTCCGTCATACAATTATGTGGAACATAAAGAATTGGATAACCGGATATTTACTGATGAATTACACGATGATCTTAAAAAGGTCCTGCAGGCATTAAAGGATGCAGGTGCGGATGTGAATTATAAAGCACCAAACATAGGGTATTCCGTACGGGATTTTTACAGAGAAGGTTCGATTTCAATCCTGTTTGACGAAGTGTTTGGTTAGTATCGGCTTTTGAATTTTAAAGCTTTAGGAAAAATGCTATGAATAAACCCAAAATGATCATGTTTGACTATGGTCAGACACTCATAAGAGAAGCAAAGTTCAATGGAATAAAGGGAACGGAAGAAGTACTGAAACATGCCGTAAAAAATAAGTATAATAAGTCGGCAAAAGAGGTTCAGGCATATGCTGATGAGCTCAATGATGAGATCGGACGTTTTGACAGGTCAAATATTCATCTGTTTCAAAAAGAAGTGCCTAATCATATGTTCACAAAATATCTCTATGAATCTTTGGGAATAGATATCGCACTTTCACCGGAAGAAATAGACAATGTATTCTGGAATGCGGCATCACCCGGAACGGCAACAGACGGGATAGCGGATTTTCTTTCTTTTTTGAAAGATAATGAAATTCGTACCGCGGTTATCAGCAACATTTCATTTTCGGGTAAAGTAGTTGCAGACAGGATCAATACTTGCATTCCGGATAATGATTTTGAATTTATTCTTGCTACCAGTGAATATCTGTTTCGAAAACCGAATCGTCATATATTTGATCTGGCGATCGAGAAGTCTGAGCTTTCACCATCACAGATATGGTATGTCGGGGATCAGTATAAGTGCGATGTTATCGGCGCCAGAAATGCGGGAATGTTTCCTGTATGGTATATAGGTGCGATAGATATGCCGTACGATGCTCAAGATGATGTTCTTACAGTAAAGCATTGGGATGAACTTAGGGATTATATCTCACGGATATCAGAAGAAAGTGAGTGATCAATGAGTAGGGAGAGAGGGAATCTCATATTTATAAAAGACAGTGACTATGGGAGAGATACCGAAACCTTTATTAAAGCTGCGCTTGAGCGTGACGAGATATTAAAGTGGGCCTATATTCTGCATGATAAGGACATATACAATGAACATGATATGAATGCACGCAGGTACGGTGCGCAGTACTGTTGGGCTGACGGTTTCTTAGGCATGGAAAAGTATTCCTCAAAGGAAGAATATATAGACGAACAGATGAAGTTACCGCCGTTTATAGGTGATAAAAAGACTGCTATCTGGGTCGTGCTTGCGATAACCGACAGAGAAAGCAATAAAGAAACCGTTGCAGGCTGGTTTAACAAGCAGTTTTATGAAATAAGGAGAGCTGTCGATCGGACAGAGATAATAGAGCAGTTAAAGGAACTCACACAGGAGGATAAAGGATCAAGGCTATTGGAAAAATATCTTTATCCTGATGATGAAGTAAAGGCAAACTTTGACTTTCGAGCTTATATAGATAATCCTCCAAAGGAAAATAAAAGATTAAAGCGACTGAAGGATATCTTCATTCCCAGACATATTTACGAGTAAATTTATATAAAAAAGGAAATACATAATGAAAAGGATAATTAAATATCTCATACCTCTGACAATGCTCTTAACATTTGCAGGCTGTGCAAAGAATGAAGAAGAGATTCCAAAAGAGCCTGAAAAGACTGAACAGAGTGAAGTTAAAATTGAAGAAGATAAAAAAGATCAGGAGGAAGTAAAAGAAGAAGTAAAGGAAGAGATTCCCAAAGAACCTGACAAAGAGATTGATGAGGTATTTGATGATGATGCCGATATCGAGACATATTATTCCGAGAATGAGGATGTGGCTATAAGACTTAACTACACCGATATGACCGCCACCATCATAGACGGAAACGATAAGATGCCAGTAGAGATATCCATGGCACCGTACGGACCCTATATCGAAAAATGCGATGTAAATGATGACGGAAAGGATGATTATCTGATCGCAGAGTGTGAAGGTAACGGAACAGGTTTTTGTGTGTACGGTCTTTGCATCTTAAAGAAGAATGGCATTGATTATGATTTCTATCGCTATGACGGAAGATACTTTTCCGAAATACTTGAAGAGAGAATATCTCATACGTTCGATAATGATACCAAGGAAGTGACATTTACGATAGAAAATGAAAAGACTCTGACATACAAAAAGGTGATCGATACACAGGAAGAGCTTGAGGATGTCATATGGTCAGACATTATAAAGATAAAAATGATAGATAAAAAGCCCTATCTGTCAGCACCAAGCGGCTATATCTATAAGGATATACCGATGCCCGATTATGATCAGGCAATGGAAATTATTGTTTCTATAAAGATAAACAGTGACTTAAGTGTAAGTCTCGGTGATATAACGCCTGTTGACGATCCAAACGATCCTGATGAGATAAGAAAGATATTGAATAAATAAAAGGATTAAAAATGTAAGAGGGAATGATATGAACCAGAAAGATACGAATGCCATAGAGAGCATGTGTGCAGCCGGTATGAGCTTAGAAGCTCTCTATAAGATATTCAAACAGTTTGACAAAGGAGACATTAAGACCGTGTATGACAACTATGCAAAGACAAAAGAAGATTACGTAACGGAAGATATAACAATAAAGACCAATTGCTCATAAGACTTGTGAAAAAGATCACAGCGGAGAAATAAAATGAGAATATCAAGTTTTATTGAACTTGCCTCTTTTGGAATAAAAACAGTACTTTTCAGAAAGAAAGATCCTATACTCGGGACTATAATACTGACGGATAAGTGCAATCTTAAATGCAAACATTGTTCTGTTAATAATATCACGGCAGTAGTATATCCGTATTCCCAGATAAAGAGCGAGATGAAACAGCTGTATGATATGGGAGTAAGGATACTGTTCTTTTGCGGTGGAGAGACTTTCCTTTGGAAAGATGGTGATATCACCTTAAAAGACCTTGTCAGAGAGGCAAAGCAGATGGGATTTCTTATCGTTAATGTTGTTACCAACGGTACATATCCCATAGACCTTCCCGAAGCCGATCTTATCCTTTTAAGCCTTGATGGAGACAAAGAACGCCATAATGAGGTTAGAGGGGACACATATGATACCATAATGGAGAATATAAAGAATTCCACTTCTGATAATATCTGTTTCTATATGGCAATCAATCAGATAAATAAGGATGCGATACGCGATGTATGTCTGACTGCTCGTGATACAAAGAATGTGAGAGCAGTCTCTTTTAATTTTCATACTCCGTATCCCGATACCAGAAATCTGGCTCTTTCAAAAGAAGAAAAGAAGGAATGCTGTGATGTTATCACACAGATGATGAAGGAGAATGTACCCGTATTTAACCTTAAGAGTGCATTCCCTTATCTTATAAATAACAGTTTTCCTACGCCGTGTTATCAGTGTCTGGTGATGGAAAACGGAAAGATTTCAGTTGGTGGCAGATGTATAGATGTAGAAGGACTGTGTGAAGAATGCGGATATTTCTTTGTGGCGGAGTATACGCTGCTGTTTGGAGGAAACATTAAGATCATGTCCGAGATGCTTAGGACATATTTGAGATATATTTAGGAGGAATGATGGGTATACGAACCGAGCTGACAAGGATGTGGCTTACCCGTGCAACAAAACCTTTCATATTCAGAAATGAGTATGATGAGATACTGCCTTTTTCTGAGTGCAAAAACCTTGGCCTGTATGTTCATATTCCTTTTTGCAGAAGCATCTGTAATTTCTGTCCGTACTGTAAGGTGAGATATGAACAGAAAGAATGTGACAGATATATAGATGCCCTGATAAAAGAGATACACATGGTCTCAAAACAGCATGAGGGCAGAAAGGAAGTCACAAGTCTGTATTTTGGCGGTGGAACTCCCGCACTGGTAAAGGACAGGCTCTCTGAGATAATATCAGTCATAAAAGAACACTTCATTATAACAGACGGGATAGGCCTTGAACTTCATCCTGATGATATTGATGTAGAGACTCTTTTAAAGATAAGAGATGCCGGTGTGACGAGGATAAGCATAGGGATACAGTCTTTTAATGATAAATATCAGAGTATCCTGGGCAGAAAGAGCGTTGAAGCGGATAGACTTCAAAGTGTCTTAAGTAAAGTATCTTTTGAAACGGTCTCAATGGATCTGATCTTTGCGCTTCCTGATCAGACATATGAGGAGTTAAGATCAGATATTGACAGAGCATTTGCGATAGGTGCCAATCATGTGGCGATATACCCGTTCATAGATTTCACATTTACCGCAAGCAAAGTTAAAACAATGCCTAAAAAGGAGAAAAGGAAGCTTCTTGACAGTATAACCGAGTATTGTGATAAAAAAGGTTATACAAGAAACAGCATATGGACATTTTCTTCTAATAAGGATGCGCATTATTCTTCCATGACCAGAGACAACTTTCTTGGATTTGGCTGTTCTGCGACAACACTTTTAAAGGACAGTTTCAAGATAAACACATTCAATGTTGATGAGTATTGCAGGAGGATAGATTCGGGCAGACTGCCGACATCACTGACCATACGTTTCTCAAAAAGGCAGAGGATGGTATATTATCTGTTCTGGACCATGTACAGCACAAGACTTGATCCAAAAAGCTTTGAGGATTTCTTTGGAAAATCTCTTGATGATTACTATGGGGCTGAGTTTAAGCTTGCAAAGATTTTAGGATATATACGGGAAGAAAACGGTATATATTCGCTTACTTATAAAGGAGCATTTTATTATCATTACTATGAGAATTTCTATACTCTTTCATATATAGACAAAATGTGGGGGATAATGCGAAAAGAAGCATTCCCCAAAGAGATCAGATTGTAGGAAAGACAGTTATAAGAGCAGAATAGAGCAGTCTATTTTGCTCTTTTTGTCATTTAAATGATCTGTCAAAAAAGATATCATATGATCAGAACAACAGACAGGAGGTTTTTTAAAATTGAAAAGGAGGTAGCATATGAGTATAGCGATCATCATCATCTTTTTACTTGGTCTTATTTCAGTATTTGTTTTCACTGTTACAGTCATCGGAATAATACTGCATCTTAAAACTACCTTCAAAGGAAATGAAATACTAAAAGAATAATGTCAACCTTAGGGAATATTCCCATAATCTCTATACAGGAGCCTTCCATACTGCCAATGGAGGGCTCCATTTTGTTGACCATTTTTATGTGCTCGTTTAAAATATTTAGAGGGGATAAAACCAAAATATTTATGAAAAAATATGTAAAGATAATTTTAATATCATCATTAATACTTTTATGCGGATGCAAAGATAAAAAGCATGAAGATCAGGTCAATGAAGAGGTGATCTCACAGCCTGTGATCACAGATCAGGACATAAGATCCGAAGAGACGACAGATGAAGTATCTGATCCAACAGAACCTGTTAGAGAGCAGGTATCTCTGATCAATGCTGATGGCAGTACTCTTGAAGCAAGGATAAGTGTACCTGAGGGATATAAGCGTACTGAGGAAGATGAGAAAAGCCTGGGGGAGTTTTTAAGAAGTTATGCTGTTTTACCTGACAAGAGTCCTGTGCTAATGTATGACGGAAGCATAAAAGCTAACGACTCGGCTGTCTGTGTGTTTGATATGTATCTGGGAGATAAGGACCTTCAACAGTGCGCGGATAGTGTGATGCGTGTTTATGCGGAATATATGCGTGCAAGTTCTAAGGAAGACAAGATAGCATTCCATTTTGTGAGCGGATTTTTGTGTGACTGGACAAGTTACAAAAACGGAAAGCGTATCGTTGTTAACGGCAATGATGTTTCATGGAATGATTCTGCGGGATATTCTGAATCTGATGAGACTTTTGAAAATTACCTGAACACCGTGTTCAACTATGCCAGCACCCTTTCACTTGAAAAAGAATCAAAACCAATAGATTTATCACAAATAAAGATAGGTGATATTTTTATAAAGGGAGGCTCCCCCGGACATGTCGTGATGGTTGTTGATACCTGTGAAAAGGACGGAAAGAAGGCTTTTCTTCTTGCGCAGGGATATATGCCCGCACAGCAGTTTCATGTTCTGATAAATGAAGAACATGAAGATGATCCGTGGTATTACGAGGATGAGATCAAGTATCCGTTTATAACTCCGGAATACATATTCATGGAACCGTGTCTTAGGAGACCGGGATATCTTGATGAGTGAAAAAGGACAGATGATGAGAATCAGGGAACTTAAGGAAAACGAAACAGAGCTATTAAGGACTTTCTTGTATGAGGCCATATTTATACCTGAAGGAATTGAGCCTCCGCCAAAAGACATTGTTGATAAGCCTGAGTTAAAGCTTTATTTTGAAGATTTTGGAAAAGGAAGGGCAGATCATTGCATTGTTGCTGATGATGAAGGTCAGGTAATAGGAGCAGTCTGGACACGTATAATGAATGACTACGGACATGTGGATGATGATACTCCCTCTTTTGCGATATCTTTATATAAAGAGTACAGGGGGAAAGGCATCGGGACCGTACTCATGCAAAGAATGCTTGAACTTTTAAAGCAAAAGGGATACAAAAAGGCATCACTTGCTGTACAGAAAGACAATTATGCCGTAAGAATGTATGAGAAGGTCGGATTTAAAACTGTTGATGAGAATGATTGCGAATACATAATGGTCTGTATTCTTTAAAAAGCGATTTTGGAAGTATTATACGAAAACGAGGATATAAGATGAATTTTTTATACGTGGCTCTTGGCGGAGCACTTGGTGCAATGGCCAGATATGCGATCAGTCTGATACCTGTAAACGATAAGATTTTTGCATGCAGGAACAATATACCTTCCGTTCATCCTCGTACGGTTATATATAACAAAAAGTAACGGGGAAGTATATCTTACTATTTGTTACGCAGAAGATGCTAATATGGATAGAGTCGATGGATTCTATATTTATATCTCCGATGATGAATGGATAACTGTCAATAACCCGACGGATACCATATATGTGGATCACTATGAGATAATCTCAAAAGGTGTTCATAACGAAGGAACAGAATATGAGTTTGAATACGCGGGTGGAAATGACTTTACCCAGATATGGAATAAAGACGGATCCGGCAAGTGGAGTGAAGTCAGAAACAGACATTACTCAAGGGATACAATGCCGCTGGAATAATGTTTAAAGGATAGATAATATCGATGAATATCAGAAAATACGAACAGAATGATCTTAACGAGATCATGAAAATATGGAATGAAGTAGTTGAAGAAGGGATTGCCTTTCCGCAGGAGGATACGCTTGATATGGAAAGTGCTGCCGAGTTCTTCGCATCTCAGAGTTTTACGGGAGTAGCGGAGGGAAACGGCAAGATCTATGGACTATATATCCTTCATCCCAACAACGTTGGACGATGCGGCCATATCTGCAACGCCAGCTATGCCGTATCATCTGAGGCAAGAGGGAAACATATCGGAGAACAGCTGGTGATTGACTGCCTTAAAAAGGGAAAGGAACTTGGATTTAGGGTCCTGCAGTTTAATGCGGTGGTTGAGAGCAATGTTCACGCAAGACATCTGTATGAACGTTTGGGATTTGTCCAGCTTGGTACCATCCCCGGAGGGTTCAGGATGAAGGACGGTCATTATGAGAATATCTGCCCATATTATCATGAACTGTGATGATATTTGATCGATATGAAGGAATGTAATTGGAGTGGGATTAAGTATGGTGGAAAACAGGATCACTGAGGATGCAAAAAAGAGATTAGACTCGCTTTTTGAGAGCTATTCTATCATAGCTGATGATACCTTTGTGTTCATATGTGATATGAAGTATGACTTCTCAAGATGGTCTAAGAATCTGGTGGAATCTTTTGGATTACCCTCTGAATATATGTATGGCGCAGGAGATATCTGGGAGGGATATATTCATGAAGATGACAGACAGGCATATCATGAAGGCATGGATGCTATCTTTGCAGGAAAGCAGGCAGGACATGATATGCAGTACAGAGCAAAACGTCCTGACGGAGAATATGATATCTGTACCTGTCGCGGAACCGTTTTAAAAGATGAATTAGGTATACCCGAATATTTTTGCGGATCTATACGAAATCACAGTCAGAGAAGTCAGATAGATACTTTAACAGGACTTCGTAATCAGTATGGCTTCTTTTCTGATCTGCAGAGTTATATCAGGAATAAAACCCCTATTCGCATAGGAATGGCAGGTATCGGAAAACTGACTGAGATCAACGAAGTATACGGATACCATGCAGGCAATCAGATTCTCCAGGTGTTTGGAAGATTTCTTATGGATAATGTTGCCAACAGGGGAGGAACGTATCGTTTGGATGGATCGAGATTTGCGATCATATCCACTGTTCAGAGCGAAGAGGAACTTTCACAGTCATATGAGGAGATAAGGGCTTATTTCCGCAAAGGTATAAATATCGATGGACTTGATATCATTCTTGAACTCAATGCCGGTATTCTTTCCCTTGATGAATTCAATGTAGACGATCAGACAGTATATTCATGCCTGAATTTTGCATATCAGGATTCCAAGAGCAATAAACACGGAGATCTGGTGGCTTTCCGTACGGAGCTGACAAACGAGAGCAGAAAAAAGATTGAAATGCTTCATGCGATACGAGCTTCCATTACGAAAGGCTTTAAAGGATTTTATCTTCTGTATCAGCCTGTTGTTGATGCAGATACAGAGAAAGTTATAGGCGCGGAAGCACTCTTAAGATGGAAAAACGATGAATACGGTGTGGTTCCACCGGATATGTTTATTCCATTTATCGAGGCAGATCCGCTTTTCCCCGAACTCGGAGAATGGATCATAAAAACGGCACTTGATGATGCAAGGAAGATTCAGACATATCTTCCAGATCTGAAAATAAATGTCAATCTGTCGTATGCTCAGCTGGAAAGATCTGACTTTGCGGACGTTGTATGGGATACGATAGAAAAGGCAGACTATGACCCAAAGAATATGTGTCTGGAGATAACCGAAAGATGCAGACTTTTAGATATGGATCTTTTAAGAAATGTTATAGTTACCCTGCGCGCAGGCGGTGTTAGGTTTGCGCTGGATGATTTCGGAACAGGTTATTCATCCATCGGATTGATCAAAGATCTTCCCTTTGATACGATAAAGATCGATAGAAGCTTTGTTCAGCATATCGAACAGGATGAAAAAGAAAAGAGATTACTGAATAAGTTTACTGAGATGGCAGGTATATTCGGTGCCGATGTATGTGTGGAAGGCATAGAGACCTCAGGAATGCGTGATATCATAAGAACTTACGGTGTTCACAGTTTCCAGGGATATTTCTATTCAAAACCGTTGCCGATAGATGAATTTATTGACAAGGTAAAAAGCGGAGCCGACTGTCTGGCAAAACCGATCTGACAAAACCGATCTGACAAAACCGAGATATATTCAAACAAAGGGGAGAAAAATGGGAGAATTCTATATCAGAGATGCAAGTATAGAAGATGCTAAAAGACTGGTGGAGATATATTCCTACTATGTTCTTAACACGGCTGTATCTTTTGAATATGAAGTCCCTTCGGCTGAAGAGTTTAAGGATAGGATCAAAAAGATAAACGAAAAGTATCCCTATATGGTCAGCATAAAGGATAACAGGATAGTAGGATATGTTTATGCAAGCGCTTACAGTGTTCGTTCAGCGTACGACTGGACTGTAGCAACTTCGATCTATATTGACAGAGACTATCGAAGACAGGGAATAGGCCGGATGCTCTATAAAGAACTTGAAGAAAGATTAAAGGCACAGGGAATAGTGAATATTCTGGCAGGGGCAGCCTTTTGCGAACAGGAGGATGAGTATCTTTCGCATGACAGTTATAAATTCCATCTTAAGGAAGGATATTCGAAAGTGGCACATATGAAGGGCGTTGGCAAGAAATTTGGCAGATGGTATGATCTTTTATGGCTACAGAAAAAGATCTGAAAAACTTGGATAATGCTCAATGATATTAGATCAGGTATTATTCAGGTGGCCAGAAAAGATTTGGAGGGTATAGTTTTATCCGGCAGAGGATCATTGATGATTCAGCCGGATAATTTTTTATATTTTTTAATCTGTCATATGATATAGTTAAGAAAAGCTCATGGGGAATGGTTTTATGGAATACGATTGCGGATTTACAAAAGATAATAAGTGGTTCAGATACCGTGCAGCGGCGATCATCGTGGAAGATGGATATGTTCTGTTTGCGGGAAATGAAAAGGATGATTACTATTATTCTATCGGGGGTGCCGTTCATATGGGAGAATCGGCACAGGATGCAGTGATAAGAGAGGTGTATGAGGAGACAGGCATAAGATATGAGATAGACCATCTTGCCGTGATCCATGAGAATTTCTTTAATGAAAACATTGGTGCTCTAAAGAATATGGATTGCCATGAGATAGCATTCTATTATGTGATGAAACCTAAGGGTACAAGGGAACTTAAGAGCAACAGCTATACTCAGGGAGTCAGGGAAAACATGTACTGGATCCCCATAGAAGAACTGGATAAATATAAAGCGTTTCCTTCTTTTATGAAGGATTTCTTATGTTCCAAACATAGCGGAATAGAACATATAGTGACTGATGAAAGGGTATGAAAATGGCATCGAGCAAGAGATATATGGAGTTTATACTTGAACAGCTCTCTTTACTGGATGATATAGGCTGCAGGGCAATGATGGGAGAATACATAATCTATTACAGAGGTAAGGTTATCGGAGGGATATATGATGACAGGTTTCTCGTTAAGAACGTAAAATCGGCTGCAAAAAAGATGCCTGAAGCAAATCTTGAACTGCCTTATGAAGGGGCTAAGGAGATGCTTATGGTAGATGATGTCGAAAACAGAGTATTCCTTAAAGAGCTGTTTGAAGCCATGTATGATGAGCTTCCCGCACCGAAGAAAAAGTGAATCGATATTTCTTTATAGCATGAGGAAATTAAAATGATAAAAATGATACTTACGGATCTGGATCACACTTTGTTAAGGCAGGATGGGACCATATCTGATAAGACTCTTAAAGTCCTTTCTAAATGCAGAGAAAAAGGTATTCTGTTTGCCATAGCGACTGCAAGGTACTGGATAGGAGCAGAAAAGTATATAGAACAGCTAAGACCCGACTATGAGATAACAACCGACGGAACACTTATACATTCAAATGATGAATGTGTCTATTCATGTGAGTTTTCCGTGGATGATACGAATCAGATCATAAAGTCGATATTTGAGGCAGTGCCCGATGCAGAGATAACAGTGGCTAACAGAAAGCAGGTATTCTGGAACAGCAAACATATATCCGAATCCGAAAAGCTTTATAAAGCAGTTTACAACGATTATTCCAAAGCACTTAATGTGGGTGCGAACAAGATAGTAGCGGAACTTCCTGATGAAAAGTTAGCAGAAATGATTGCCGATAAAGCAGATTGCAAACTTCAGGGATACCGCGGTGAGAGATGGTATTCGTTTATGCCCAAAGATTCAGGAAAGACCGTGGCGATAAAGTATCTTTCACAGATAAGCGGGATAAAAACTGATGATATCGCAGCTTTCGGAGATGACAGCAATGATATGGAGATGTTAAAACTGTGCGGTAAGGGGATTGCCGTTGCAAATGCTGTTAAAGAAGTTTTAAAGATCGCTGATGAAGTGACTCTGTCCAATGATGAGGACGGTGTAGCAGCCTGGCTGATTAAAAACTGCCTGTAGGAATATATTTGCAAAGTAACTGCGTATGAAAAAGTGGTAATTACTGTTAATGATCGCTTTTTGCTTTAAAATATGAGCATGTATTTGCAACATCAGGTGAAAATATGATCTGATTATTTGTTATTATTTTCATTTATTATACAAGCATTCATACTTATAATGAATTCAGCAAAGGAGATAATAAAATGATCAATTGTCCTAAATGCAATGAACCAATCGGTGAAGATCTAAAGGTTTGTCCAATCTGCAGGTATGAGTTTTCAGAAAAAGACATGGCAGACATAAGAAAAGAACTGGCCGATAAGGAGAACAAGCTTTTCTATTACAGGAAAGAGATTCGTGAAAATGCGGCAAAGAAAAGGACAAGATATGTATGCATCATGCTGCTTTCACTTTTTGTGCCAGTGATCCTTGGATGCATACTGACGAAGATAACGAAAAATTACGGATTTATCAGCTTTCTTGCTCCTGTAGGGATTATCAGCGAATTGGTCGTTATGATAGTCGCAATGATAAACGGAGCATTTCGCTGTCCGTTCTGCGACGGGATTCTTTACAGAAACCATGGCAGATATTGTCAGAATTGCGGTGAAAAACTGTAAGAAAACTTTGGATTAAGCGATATATGAGAGGGGAATATATGGGAACATTTTCAAAACTTCACAGATATCATGAAAAAGGAGAAGGACCTAATGTTGTAAATACGGAAAACTTTGGAGAACCTTATAGATCTCTATATACATCTACCAGGCTTTTGACTCTGCATCATGAGATAGATATTACGGATGATGCCGGGAATGTAGTATATCTGGCCGGGACAAAGTTTTTTTCTATACTTGATAAGACGGATATATATGATGCGGAAGACAGACATGTTGCACATATCGAAAGAAAGCTCTTAAGTCTGCATGAGAGGCATTATGTATCAATGGAAGACGGACAGGACTTTGAAGTATCAAACGAACTTTTTCATCTGGTCGATGATATCACCAACATAGAGGGCTTAGGCTGGAGACTTGTAGGGAACATTCTTGCGCTTAATTTTGCCCTTTACGATGATGAAGAAAGGGTGGTTGCACTTATCAGTCAGAAGATGCTTTCGCTGCATGATAAGTACTGTATAGATATATATCAGCCTGAACACGAAAAGATAGTGGTTACCATAGTGATAACATTGCAGCATATGATCCGTGACAGACAGGCGGCTTCTTCTGCAGCATCGTCTTCATCTTCATCGTCAAATTAAGATATGCTTTTACTTTTGCGACATTTGCGGTATAATGTGTGCGTTTGTGTGAAAAAGAAGAGTATATGAAAGGAAATGAAAGATGAAAACTATTGCAAAGAAGTTTGCGGTAATATCAGTCCTGACTCTTATGATGAGCATGGTGTTTACCGCTTGTTCGAAGGAAGAGCTTGATTACGATGAGGATATTGAGACAGTATCGGAAACTGATGATACATCAGCAGATGATCTTAATACCGACATAGATCTGGATGCGCTGAATAAATCGGCTGATAACATAAAAAATCTTGATCTTACCTCTGATAACGGTAATGACTCTGAACCTGAAGAGGAAAATAAAGTAAATGATGAGTCAATGGATGAGCCTCAGGGGGATAAAACGGTGTACAGTTACACGGATGTTTACAGAACGGGAAATGATATTACGGTCATACCAAACGGAGGTCTGACAGGATCTACAGTCTTATATTCGGATAAGGATATAAACGGTTTCCTTGACTATGTTGATTCAGTTGTTCTTGAAGAGGGACGTACGATCAACAGAGATCTTTTCTATGATATCCTCTCAATAATGCTGGTCGATAAAGACTTGAGTTCTGACATAGGCTATATAGAAAAGAATATGATCATGGCACTTGCAATGGCAAACAACTTTCATGATACGGATATTGATATAAAGGAATGCTATCTTGATGCCAACAATGCTTCCGATTATGTGTATAAGCTCACTGCATTCGGAAAGGATGATACATGGACCGTTAATTACTCAAAACGTACAGTTCTTATGAATAACGGTTCAACAGAGTATTCTTCAGATATGTTCAAAGATGAATACCTTGCTGTCTGGATGGTGGCTATAGAAGAGTATTACGGGATAAAATAGATAAGAAAGTATGAATTTTAGTATGTGAGACCGGTTGTGATGATAACCGGTCTCTTTTTATTGAATCTGCAGGTTAAAAAATTTATTACGGTTTGAAGAGTATTATTCTAATATGTGATATTTGTGTGATTCCGGGTGAGAGATCATGGATTATAAATCTTTTTTGGAAACTTTTAATCGTTTGGCCTGTGTTATGTCGGTCAATCTAAATGAAGAAGGCGACAACAGGTATCTGATCGTAGAAGCAAACGATGCCTACAAAAATACCGTTGTAGAGAATATAGAGGACTTTGTACCCAATGTCCCGTATACAAAATATATTCCCAAAGCTGCAAACTTTGAAGATCTGTGTGATAAATGTGCCATTTCTGACAGACCTATCCATACATATTTTGATGTTGAGTTATACAATGCCTGGATGGAGGTGTTTTTAGCACCCTTAAAATCTGATGATCCGAACACAAAGATGCTTGTTTTCTCATATGAGATGAATCCCAAAGCCGAGATAGAAAAGCTTACCGATATATCTTCAAGGACAGCCACCAATGTTGTGAAGACATGTCTTAAACTTCGTGAGACCGATGATTTCCAGGAGACGATGAATTCGGTTATCGCAGATATACGTCATCAGTGCGGAGCCAAAAGGTGCAGCATACTTCTTACGGATTTTGAGAAGAGAGAATATACACTGTTATGTGAAGACTATGGCGGAGATCCTAATCAGATTCCTATGACGGCTTTCCTTAAGGAAGAGTTTTACAGGGTTATAGAGACCTGGCCAAAACTGATGAACAAGAGTGACTGCTTTATCATCGCTGATGAAAGTGATATGGAGGAGGCACATAAGATCGCACCGGAATGGATCGATTCATTAAGAAGTGATGAGGTCAGAAGTATAGTTATTTTTCCTCTTCGTTCAGATGGCAAGACGATCGGCTACATATGGGCAGGAAATTTTGATCCCAGCAATACTCTTATGATCAAAGAGACACTGAGTTTGACAGCATTCATCTTATCGACTGAGATAGCAAATGAACAGAACATACGCAAGATGAAGCTTATGAGCTCAACGGATCTGCTTACCGGCGTCTTTAATCGTAATGCGATGAACAACAGGATAAGCGATGAGCTTAACGGCAAAAAGAAGATCGATAAGCCATACGGAGTATTCTTTATTGATGTTAACGGCTTAAAGGCTGTTAATGATACACAGGGACATCTGGCAGGAGATAATCTCTTAAAAGATGTAGCATCAACGCTTCAGGAACTTGAATATGACAATTTGGAAGTTTATCGTGTAGGCGGGGATGAGTTTATGATCATCGCCATCGGTAAGACCGGTGATGAATTTGAAAAGATCAAAGAAGATCTTATCTCTAAATCGGAACGTTCAGACAGAGCTCATTTTGCGATCGGCTGCTGTCATATAGATGAGGTTGAGGATATCCTCAAAGCCATGCAGAAAGCGGATTCCAGAATGTATGAGAGCAAGGAAGACTATTATAAAAGGCATCCTGAGCATGTATGGCATCATAAAAAAGACTGATATATTATAAAACCAATAAATAAGAGAGAAGAAGGGTATAGAATTATCTATACTCTTTTTCTTTGAGTGTTTGAAAGGTGTTCTCTAAACTGATACAATCATATAAGGCGAAAAAGAGCAATATTATGGAGATAAAACATATGGATATAAAAGAAAGAGCAAGAAAAGCAGTGGAATTAAAAACTGTCGGTGGATATAACTGTTCTCAGGCTGTGACGGCTGTACTTGCCGACCAGACAGGCCTTTCAAAGGAACAGTTAAAACAGGTGTCTGCAGGTTTCTGTGCGGGCATGGGAAATCTGGAGGCAACATGCGGAGCCCTTATAGGAGCTGTGATGATCGCAGGATCAAAGACTGAAGGAAATGGAACATTACCTGTTGCAAGGAAGATGCAGGAGACTTTTAAAGACAGATGCGGTGCTATAAAGTGCAAGGATCTTAAGACCATGACAGATGGTAAGCCATTATGTCCGTGTGAGGAATGTGTCAGAAACGCCGTAATGATCTATGGCGAGATAATGGGACTGGAGTAAAGGTTAAATATGATGAGAACACTTTTTATAGGTAACAGCCATACATATTTTAATGACATGCCAAAGATCTTTAAGGATATATGCAAGGATAACGGTATTGATATGCATGTGACCATGCTGACAAAGGGCGGCATGGGACTTGATTATCATGCCGAAAATGAGCAGACAAGGTTTAATATCCTTTACGGTGATTATGATTTTGTTATCCTTCAGCATACGGCACATCCGATGGGAGACTATGAGGTTATGGAAAAAGGTGCTGACAGGATAATGGAATGGATAAGACAGACAAAAGCTATTCCCTGCTATTTCATGACATGGGCAGAAGAGGATAATGAGAGTTATCAGGAAGAAATGTCAAAACGCTACAGAATGCTGGCAAAAAAACATGATTGTTTTGTGGCTGAGGTAGGAGAAAGATGGTGGGATAAGATACATAAAGACCCGGCTCTTGATCTGTATGCCAAGGACAGGAGACATGCTTCGCCTGAAGGTTCCAGACTGGCGGCAGAAACAATCTTTGAGACTCTGAAAGAGAAAATGTTAAATAAGTGAGGTGCATATGAGTGATCTTGTCTGTGTAAGATGTGACGGAAACAATAAGGATTTTATTGAAAACTGCAGACTGCTTGATATGGATCTGGATAGAAGAGTCGGAAGAGTGATAGAACGTGACAAGTATGCTCAGTTTAACATGCTTGATAAGATCAATGAGGCTATAGTTATCTATCGCGATGATAAACCTGTCGCGGCAGGAGCGATACGTTTCTATGATGAAAAAACAGTCGAACTAAAGAGAGTGTTTGTCAGACCCGAACAGCAGGGGAGGGGAGTCGGTACTTTGCTTGTTTCCAAACTGATAGAATGGGCAAGGGAGCTGGGATATGAAAAGATGATCCTGGAAACCGGAGAACTGCTCTCAGAATCCTGTCATGTGTATGAAAAACTGGGTTTTGTTAAGATACCCAATTACGGAGCGTATGCGGATATGCCGGAATCATTATGTATGGGACTTGATCTGTAACAGAAAAAAGGTAGAGATAATGAATGATGAGAAAAAGGTTATTTCGGGACAGCTTTTTATAGACAGGTGGATCTATTCAAAACCCGAATCAAAACCAAACAAAGATGGAAAGATCGTTGTGATTTCAATGAAAAGCTGCGGGCCATTGGAAGTCTATGAATGGGGTATCGCATCTGATAGAACATTTTATGAGAAATATGTATGGTGTGAGAATGATCTGTTTGAGGACACAAGCTATGAAAGAAAGATCAGCAAAGAAAGCTTCTTGGAACAGATAGAAAAAGTAGAAGAACTGATAAAGGATACTGATCTTAAGGATTGGACATATGTGTATGATGAGATAGTACACATGATAGGATAGTTCAAATGGGGGGAACAGTAATGAATGTAACTAATGAGATGGCTGCGGAAGAATATCTTGGATTGAGAAAAGCGGTAGGATGGAGCATATTTCCCGTTGAAGAGGCACAAGCGGGACTTGATAACTCATATGTTGTCTGTATCAGGGATGAAGACCGAGCCGTTGCCATGGGAAGGATCATATGGGATCATGGATACTCTGTTCTTATCGCTGATATTATCGTTGCTCCCAACTACCAGGGATGCGGTCTTGGCAGGATGGTCATGGAAAACATCATGGATCATATAAGGAGCCTTTTAAAACCCGGATACAGGATAATGGTAAGTCTTTTGGCTGCACAGAACAAGGAAGAGTTTTACAAGAAGTTTGGGTTCATTGACAGACCGAATGAGAACTTTGGATGTGGAATGCATCAGTGGCTGGAGAGTCATGAATAGAAGCATGATCATTGCAGATTGGATCTGTTTTGGAGGATAAAACATTGAAGATAATAAGATTAAATATGGAAGATGATAATGAAAGAGTCAATGATTTCATAAATGAGGCTTTTACAGACTATGCGATCAAGAATGAGGTTGCCTTAAACTTTGAGGAATACTGTTTTATAGCAGAAGATGATACGGGCAGGGTAATAGGAAGTATCACAGGCAGAGCATATTATAACGAAGTTCATATCGGGGATCTGATAATAGACAAAGATCATCGTCGACTCAATCTGGGATCAGAACTTGTAAAGACGGTTGAGCAGGCTTATGAGAATAAGGGATATGACAAGATAACTCTGACGACATTTGGATTCCAGGCCCCCGAGTTTTACAAAAAACTGGGATATCAGCTGGAGTTTGTAAGAGAAGATAAAGACCCTAAACTGTGTAAATATTTCTACTGTAAATCATTGGGATAAAAGGTGATCCATGAATCATTGCGGAACAAAAAAACTTGAGACCAAAAGACTGATATTAAGGAGATTTGTGCAATCGGATGCGGAAGCTTTTTATAAGAACTGGGCGTCAGATCCTGAAGTGACAAGGTTTCTGACATGGCCGACACATACAAGTATTGACGTATCTAAAAATGTTCTTGAATCATGGCTTAAGCTTTATGAGAAAGAAGACTATTATCACTGGGTTATCACTTTAAAAGAAAACGAAAACGAGCCGATAGGAACGATCCACGGTCAGGTGAACGATGATCTTGAACTTATACAGATCGGATACTGTCTTGGCAGAGCCTGGTGGAATAAGGGAATAATGTCAGAGGCTGCACAGGCCGCGATCGACTTTTTCTTTAATGAGGTAGGTGCAAACTGTATCTGTTCCTATCATGATCCGAACAACCCAAATTCGGGCAAGGTGATGGAACATTGCAGGATGAGGTACGAAGGGACAAGAAGAGCAGCAGACAGGAATAATACGGGGATATGTGATGCAAGCTGGTATTCCATCTTAAGAGAAGAGTATAAAAGTGAGTTAAAACAGTGAAAAGACATTGTATGGTAAATACAGAGGGGAGGATATTATGAAGTTTCACTATGGAGGGCATTACAAAAGCGAGGAGGATCTAAAGTCAAAGAGGGAGAATCCCGAAGGCGCAGTTTCATTTAAAGAACCGGCTCAGAATGTTTTTGCTCTTGTGGCAAATGTCGGCTGTCTCATACTGGGGATTTGTCTGCTGGTAATTATATATTTCATGATAGATTATGACAGACAGCTGTTTTTCAAAAATATAGGGAGCGGTGCATTACTCTCAATGCTTACTCTGATACCGCATGAATTTTTGCATGCAGCATGTTTTAAGGAGGATGTATATATGTACATGAATCCTGCCAAGTTTCTGATCTTTGTGCATGGGACAGAGAGCATGAGTAAGGGCAGATTCATATTTATGAGCCTGTTACCGAATATCGTTTTCGGATTGATACCGTTTGTTTTATTTTTGATCGATCGGGATATGATCCTGGCAGGAATGTTAGGAGCTTTCTGCTTAAGCATGGGATTTGGTGATTATATCAATGTTTTCAATGCGATCACACAGATGCCGAAGGGGGCGAAAACCTACCTTAACGGTTTTCATTCCTATTGGTATATAGATTGATGTTAGGGGAGAGATAAATGTATAAATATATGCGTATACAGGGAAGAGAAGATTCCTATATAACAAAGTATCCGAAAGGTATTTTCAGCCTTTGCTGGAACATGATAAGAGATAAGATCTTAACAGATGAGGAAGAAAAGCTTTTCATCTCGATCGATGACTGGTTCAAAGATAATCTTCCGGAACCGGAGCCCTGTAAGAATCACGAGATGGTCATAACATTCTTTAAATGTGACACTATAGAGCATATGCTTGAAAAACTTAAACCTGCGATAGATCTTTTGGATAAGTACAACAAACCTTATGATGTTGTATACACTAATTTTGTGGGCAGGATCGTATATGAGGATGAATGGCAGATAGCCGTTAAAGTCGCAGACGGTAAAATGAGTATGTAATAGATTAAGAAGTTTCTTGGTGACTTACAATAATCGGAAGGATAGAATCATGAATTACATAAATGAGATGAGAAAAGTGATCGGTCATGATCTGATAATGGGTGTCGGATGCGGAGTGCTCATTGAGGATGATAAGGGACGTTTGCTTTTGCAAAAAAGAAGTGATACAGGAGATTGGTGCATCCCCGGAGGAGCCCTTGAACCAGTAGAGACTTATGAGGAAGCCGCAAAAAGGGAAGTTTTTGAAGAGGTCGGGATAAAGATATCGGATCTTAAACTGTTCGGATTGTATTCCGGAAAGGAAAGAGAGATACATTATCCGAATCTGGATGTTGTCTATTCGCTTGCAGTGATCTTTATAACGAATAAATATACCGGTGAGATATCCGACACAAGTGATGAAGTATTAGAGCACAGATTCTTTGACAGGGACAGTATCCCAAAAGAACTTTTCCACTGCGATGCACGGATCATCCTTGACTGGAAAAACGGACAGACCGAGGTTGTGGTTAAGTAGTAGAGGATGGTGTGTTGAACGAAGCAGAGATTTATAAAGAACTGGGAATATTAACAGATAAAAAGGATGAGTGGGAAGAGAGCATACCTTATGTATTGTCTTTACTTACACATGACTCCGTAAAGATAAAAGCCAAGGCGCTATGGCTTATCGGTGAGATGGGACTTATATATCCAATGGCTTTAAAAGAAGATATGGATATGATCACATCCTTTTTTGACAGTACAGATGCGGTCCTTAGAGAGCGTGCCGTTAATGCGACAGGTAGGATAGGACGCGGAGATTTTCTGTTGATAAAACCATATTTTATCAGACTGTTGGGGTTTGCATCCGATGAGGTGGCAAAGGTCAGACTAAGTTTTATATGGGCATGTGAAAATATCGCAACAAACACTCCCGATATCTATGAGGGGCATATGGAGATATTTGAGAAGCTTTTGTATGATGCTGATGACAGAGTAAGGATGGAATCACCGGAGATCTTTCGTGTTCTTGGTAAAAGAAGACCTGAGTTTGTGGCTCCGTATATTGAGCAGTTACGGAAGATAGCAGAGAATGATGAAAACAGGGTAGTAAGGATACACTGTATGGGGGCTGTAAAGGCTGCCACATCTAAAAAGAGTGAAGAGTGTTAAGGATAAGAAAATGATACATATAAAAGAAGCAAATTTTGAGGATATCGAGAAAGAATGGCTGTTTGTCAAAGATATGCCTGAGGATGAAAACGGCCTTACAAATGAATGGAGCGGTATATCAAGAGAAGATTTTGAAAACAGGGCTCTTCCTCAGATGCTTGATTATTCAAAGGGAGTCGGACTGGAGGACTGGCTGGTTCCGGAAACATTTTTGTTTCTCTGGGATGATGATGTCATAGTAGGTCAGTTCAGGATAAGGCATTATCTGAATGATGCACTCAGAGAAGGTTCGGGTCATATCGGTTATTATATCGGGAAGCAGTTTCGCGGAAAGCATTATGCAACACAGGGGCTGAAACTGACTTTAGAGATCGCAAAAAACATTGTACCCGAAGAGGAGTTTTATCTGCGTGTGAACAAGGATAATCCCGCTTCGCTTAAAGTGATGTTAAATAACGGCGGAAGAATAGCTTACGAGAATGAAGAAAAGTATTTTGTAAGGATCATAAATCCCGGAAAGAGCATAACTTTAAAAGAAGTTACAAGAGAAGAAATAGAAACAGTCTGGCAAATGCAAACAGAGGCATTTTCAGGGCTTTTAAAGAAATATCAGGATTATGATACTTCTCCGGGAGCGGAAGCTTTCGAGAAGGTACTTGCCCGTTTTGAGCAGCCATGGACAACATACTATTTTATCGTTTCCGGAAAAGAAAGAGTGGGAGTGATCCGTATAATAGATAAAAAAGACGGAAGCAGAAAAAGGATATCTCCTGTATGGATCATGGAAGAGTACAGGAACAGAGGATATGCTCAAGATGCGATAAAGGAAGCTGAAAGGATATACGGATCGGACAACTGGTGCCTTGATACTATTCTTCAGGAAGAAGGTAATCTTCATCTGTATGAGAAGTTAGGGTATCATCAGACCGGAAAGACAGAACGCATTAATGAACGGATGGATATAGTATTTTACGAAAAGAACTAAGATGCTGAAAGACAAAGATATCAGGGGACCGTTATTCGAATTTCTCGAAGATACATACGGGAAGATAAGAATAATCGAAGAAAATACAGTGGGATCATCCAGGGCGGATATCGTTATGATCACTGACGATATCCTGACGGGTATAGAAATAAAAAGCGATGCCGATACATACGTAAGATTATCCGGACAGGTAAAGGATTATGACAGGTATTTCGATAAGAACATCGTTGTCGTTGGAACGACACACGCATTGCATATCGAAGAACATGTTCCGCCCTACTGGGGGATAATCACTGTCGAAGAGGTTGAAGGTGTTCTGGATTTTTATATATTGAGACAGCCTGACAATAATTCAAAGGTTAAGCTTAAAAAGAAACTTAGTATTCTGTGGAGACCGGAGCTCTTTGAGATACAGATGCTTTTCGGTATGCCAAAATACAAGGATAAGAACAAGGATTTTGTCATAGATAAGATCTGTGGCATGATACCTGAAAAGTTTTCGGTTAATGAGCTTAACGAACAGATAAGCAGGATATTATTTGAAAGAGATTATACGAAAATAGAGGAGATTTTACAGGAATATCGCAAGGGAGAATTTCAAAAAGCCATAGAAAAGGAGTCTGATCCTCAAAAAAAGCTGGAACTCTTTCTGGAAAAGGAGAAAAAGGCTGCAAATCTGAAACCCAAAAAGAAGAGAAGAAGACGAAAAAGACTTATATAGAGTAATAGTGTGCTTGCAACAAAGCGCACTTTTTTATTTCAGATAACAAAAAAATATCATTCGCATTCCAAAAAATGATAAGTAATGAATTTATACGGATGATATCATCTTCATGTAATGCGAAGAAAGAAAAGGAAAGGTATATATGAAAAAAGAGATTTTGATAAAAAGGATAGCAATGTCGCTTTTTGGTGTTATCATATGCGCGATAAGTGTAGGGATATTTAAGATCGCAGCTCTTGGAGTGGACCCGTTTCAGTCATTTATGGCAGGCCTTGACGATATGATACCGATAAGTTTCGGAACACTGTATGTCATAACCAATGCAGTACTTTTGCTGTTTGCTCTTATATTTGACAAACATTACATTGGGATAGCGACTTTCATAAATCTGTTCCTGCTAGGATATATAACACAGTTCACATATGAGTATCTGCAGACGATCATCGTAAATCCGTCAATAGTGATCAGGGTTATCTGTCTTGTGGTGGGAGTTGTCATCATATGTTTCGGATCGGCATTCTATATGACAGCGGACCTGGGTGTATCTACATATGATGCAATAGCGCTTATCATATGCAATACATGGAAGAAGGGCAAGTTTCAGTATGTAAGGATAATAACAGATCTTGTTTGTGTTATACTTGGAGTGGGTTTGTTTTTGCTGGCAGGCGGAAGTGTATCAATGATACCTACAATAGCTGGAGTCGGAACCATAATAACTGCTTTCTTTATGGGGCCGCTCATAGAGTTTTTCAATGTTCATGTTGCACGTCCGATACTTAAGGATAAGACTGATAAGAAGGTGGATTGATATGAAGATTTATGATATCTCACAGGAGGTTTTCGGATGCAGGGTTTTCCCGGGTGATCCAAGTCCTGTGAAAAGAACAATGCTAAGTATCAAAAACGGTGATGTTTGCAATCTTACCGCATTTGAGATGTGTGCCCATAACGGGACGCATGTTGATGCACCGTATCATTTTATAGATGACGGGAAGAAGATAGACCAGGTTGACCTTGACAGGTTTATCGGTTATGTGTATGTGGCAGAGCATGAAGGAGATATCGATTCTGATGATGCAAAAGCCATACTGAAGAAAGCAAAAGAGTGTGATGAAAGAGCTGTAGAAAGAATACTTATAAAGGGAAATGCCACAGTTACGGCTGAAGCGGCAAAAGTATTTGCTAAAGAAAAGATCAGACTGTTTGGCAACGAATCGCAGACGGTAGGTCCTGAAGATGCTCCAAAAGAAGTACATCTTATAATGCTTGGCGCTCAGATAGTATTGCTTGAGGGTATCAGACTTGAGGATGTTGAGGAAGGTGTGTATATTCTTCATGCCGCACCTCTTAATCTGGGAGGCTGTGACGGATCGCCTTGCAGAGCCACACTGATCAGAGAATGATATATATGTATAGACGTGAAACAGCACCGACCGGTGCTGTTTTTATGCGCTTACAGTTTCAGGCAAAAGGGCCCTGTCGTCTATGTAGTAATCGCAGGTTATCTTTCTTGAGTTGTTACCGTACATCTCAACGATCTCCGGAAGATTATCGTTTACGGCATCAAACTTAAGTCCCTGATCGTCACACCAGGATATGGCATTTTCAAGCGCTTCACCTGCGCGGCAGGTCCAGAGTATCAGTTTGTTTCCTGCTTCCTTCCATTTTTTTAAATATTCTATGAGATTAACATTCGGACTGCCAAGCTCAGGCCAGGAGCTGTAGCAGAGAGTGCCGTCAAAGTCGACTGCTATAATCTTGTATTCGGGCATATGAAAACCTCCCTTCAGCTGTTATCATCCAGTTCAAACAGTTTATCAACATCAATTTCAAGAAAATCCGCCATACGAAAGGCTATCTCCAAAGACGGAGCCCTGTCGCCGGTCTCATAGCGGCTTATTGTCCTTTTGTCGCATTTTATGGCATCGGCAAGCTGTGCCTGAAGTATGTTTTTTTCTAGCCGCCTGGCTTTGATATGATTTTTCATTGCCACATGATCACCACCTTAGAAACCGCACATACGTTCTGATTGCTTGTGGATTTAGATTACCATAAATCGAACATATATTCAATAGCGTTTTATGAAAATCTCTCTGAATCTACCAAAGTGTCTATTGAAATACGTTAAGACCGGATCCTATACTGAAACCAGAAAGGATGTTCGATTATGGGAGACAGAACGATTCTTCACAGCGACATGAACTGTTTTTATGCCTCTGTAGAGATACTTCATGATCCGAATCTGAGAGGAAAACCTGTGGCAGTAGGCGGAGATGTCGAGGCAAGGCACGGGATCGTAATGACTGCCAGCTATGAGGCAAAGAAGTTTGGCGTTAAGACCGGTATGGCGCTCTGGCAGGCAAAGCAGTTATGTCCTGATATTGTTTTTGTTTCGCCTCATATGGACAGATATTTCAGATTTTCCCGCATGGCCAGAGAGATATATTCCGAATATACCGATCTTCAGGAACCCTATGGGATAGACGAGAGCTGGCTGGATATAACAGACAGTGTAAGCATAAAAGGTGACGGATTAAAAGTAGCTACAGAGATAAGCAGCAGGATAAAGAAAGAACTTGGAATAACAGTCAGCATAGGTGTCTCGTTCAATAAGATATTTGCAAAACTGGGCTCGGATTACAAGAAACCCGATGCGATAACCACAATGTATCGTGATGAGTATAAGACTAAGGCTTGGCCTCTGAAAGCATCCGATCTTTTATATGTCGGAAGGAGCACGAATGCAAAGCTTAAGAGAGTGGGGATAAATACAATAGGTGATATCGCAAATGCGCGAGAGGAGTTTATGGTGGATAGACTCGGCAAGATGGGAAGTATCCTTTGGGGATTTGCAAACGGATATGATGATACTCCTGTAAGGGCACAGGAATCTTCGGCTCCCATAAAATCCATAGGTAACAGTGTGACATCACCAAGAGATCTCATAAACGATACGGACGTAAAGATCGTTCTTTATATCCTTTCGGAGAGCGTGGCTGCTAGACTCAGGGAGCACGGCTTCAGATGCAGGGTTATTGAAATATGGATCAGGGACAATGATCTGTTTTCATTTACCAGACAGCATAAGATAAAGAATGCCACAAATATCACAGGTGAGATCGCGGATGAAGCATTTAGGATTTTCAAGACCCATTACAGATGGGATAAACCGATCCGGAGTGTCGGAGTAAGAGGTGCAGACCTTGTAAATGACAGTTACTGGGAACAGCTTGATCTTTTTACGAGTTATGAGTACAGACAAAAATGCATGAAGCTTGATGCCTCACTTGATGATCTAAGAAAAAGATTCGGTTTTTACTGTGTTCAGAGAGGCCTTATGTATATTGACAGAGGATTATCCGACGTTAATGCAAAGGAAGATCATACCGTGCATCCGCTCGGATATTTCAGATAAGGAGAAGGATAATGGAAAGTGTAAAAGTATATGTTGACGTAAAGGCAAAGTTTTCGAAGGACGGAAGGCTGATACCTTTAAGCATCACATGGACAGACGGATCCGAATATAAGATAGACAGGATAAAAGATGTCTGCAGGGCTGCCAGTTTAAGAGCAGGCGGTGCAGGTATCAGGTATACCTGTATGATATACGGAAAGGAGAGCTATCTCTACTATGAGGACAACAATTTATGGTTCGTTGAGAGAAAGCAGGCCTGATGACATCGGATACGGCAATGGTATATAATCGGGAATGTAAGAAATAAATTATGAGGTCAAAAGAGATGATAAAAGCTTTGATAATCCTTTCATATATTCTGATGAAAGCATTTGGTGCCGTGATCGAATATCTCAATCATGCACACTTAAAAGGAGAGCTCCCTTCAAACGTAAAGGACGTATATAACGAGGAAGAGTACAAGAGATGGATGTCGTATGAGGCTGAAAACGGAAAGATAAGCCTTTTTGAAAATATAGTTCAGGTCATTGTAATGGTACTGTTGCTGGCATTTGATGTGTATGCAAAACTGTTCGGACTGTTTGAAAATGTAAATATATATATTCAGTATCTTTCTGTGATCATGCTTATAGGATTGATCAATACGATCATAGCAGTTCCGTTTTCATATTATGATACATTTGTCATAGAAGAGAAATACGGTATGAACAAGTCCACAAAGAAGACATTTATACTGGATGTCATCAAGGGCTTTTTTATCGAAGCGGTGATTTCATTTCTGCTGATATCTCTGATGAAGATCCTGTTTGAAAGATTCGGAAACCTTGCCATAATCCTGGGGACTGTCATCATACTTGTCATCATACTTTTTGTGATGCTCGTAATTGTCCCTCTAATGAGGATATTCAACAAGTTTACACCACTTGAGAATGGTGAACTTAAGGATAAGCTACTTGAGCTGTGTGAGAAATATGATGTGAAGGTTCAAAAGATACTGGTCAGGGATGCGAGCAGAAGGACTACAAAGTCAAATGCCTTTTTCTCAGGTTACGGAAAGCATAAGGTGATCTCTCTTGATGACAACCTGGTAAAGAACTTTGCCGAAGATGAGATAGTTGCTGTCTTTGCACATGAATTTGGTCATGCAAAACACAAACATACATTAAAGACACTTCCGTTTTCGGTATGCAGCACACTGATCGTCTTTATAGCTCTTGGGATTGTTTTAAACATTCCTTCGCTTTATACGGCATTTGGATTTAACGGAGTCAACTATCTGTTTGCCGAGATGCTGATCTCGATAATCACATGGCCGGTCTCAATAGTGATCAATGCCATAGGAAACGGCCTTTCAAGGAAAAACGAATATCAGGCGGATGCTTTTGCAGCCAGAGAGGGATACGGAAACAATCTGATAGATGCTTTAAAGAAGCTTAACAAAGAAGCGTTGGGAGATATAAATCCTCATCCCTTAAAGGTATTTCTTGATTATTCACATCCGACGTTATCTCAAAGGATAACAGCGATCGATAAGGAGAACATATGAAGAAAAGCGTAATTCGCGGTGGACATGTTAACAACAGTGATCCCAATGCTCCAAAGGTGATCACATCAAAAAAACCTGTTGGGTTTGATACTCATTTCTGGGTATATACAGGGATAAACGGTCGCGGATACGAGGCCTTTAATATCTCTGTAAAGAAAAGCGAAGACGGGACTGAACTTATACTGTCATGTAAAGACAGAAATGATATCGTAACAAACGAGGAGTTTCTAAAAGAGGTTCAAAGGATAATAGAAAAGAATTCGCTGGTGAGTTTAAACGGCAGTGTTGAGTATGTTAACGGACTTCCGCCTGAATATCAGCCGTACTGGATGGATGTGGAGTATGACTCGGGAGAGACACTCTCGTTTACGATCCCAGGAAATCCCAATGCAGACTGGTGCAAGGATCTTAAAAAGCTATTGTGTGATGAACTGGTAAGACACGGGATAGAAGACATGCTGCCGCCAAAGGAGGACCGCCAGATCGCCAGGTTTGATCTTAAGATCCACAAATGGCCGTACAGCATCTGGTACGCGACCATAAGAACACAGGATGATGACGAAGACAAACGTCCTGTGCACTATTTAAGATCTGTATGGAATAAGGAGACCAAAGAATCCGAGATATCCGATATCACAGTGATACCTGAAGACTTTTATGAGAATATCACTAGGCTGGTCGAAGAGACAAAGTTAAGAGATTACAGTAACGGAAAGATAGATTTCCCCACGGGAATGAAATCCGATGAGGTAAAAGAGGATGTTATCGGATACTGTGCGGAAGGCATAAGCGGAAAGCAGTTCAATACATTTATATATGGTGATGAGATACCTGACGGATTGCGTAAAGCAACGGATGAAATAAAGAAATATATAGACTCCGTACTGCCTAAGATCCAATGAATCAAGGGGTGCCTTTGGGGGTACCCTTTTTCTTATCAAAAAAATGACACGGATAAGACTGTAGTATATAATGGAGATAGTTTTGGGGAGGAGAGATATGCCGCATGTAGAGATCAAATGCTTTGAGGGAAGAAGCGACGAACTTAAGAAAGAATGCGCCATGAAGGTGGCTAAGACCGTGGCGGAGGTGCTTAATGTAAATCTTTCAAGCGTATCCGTAGCGATAAAGGATTATAAGCCTGCAGACTGGAAGGAACAGGTCTGGGATAAGGATATAGTCCCTGATGAAAAGTATCTGTATAAGAAACCTGAATACACCTGTGAATGATATGTATCTGATATCTTTATATTTTGATGAAAAAACAAACAGTATACTGCAGCGCTATATCGATAAGGTCGCAAAGGTTACGGGAAACACCTTTATGACAGACCATGAGGTGCCGCCGCATATGACACTGTCTGCAATAGAGGCAAGGAATGTTGATGTGTTAAAGCCTTCTTTCGAAACGCTTGCAGGAAGACTTAAAGGAGGGCAGATACAGTTTGTATCAACGGGTCAGCTGTTTCCTTATGTTTTTTATATCACACCTGTATTAAATGATTATTTAAGAGAGTTATCTCAGACGGTGTTTGATGAGTATTCAAAGATTCCTGAGACTTCTGTGAGCAGGTATTATAAGCCGGGCTCATGGCTGCCTCATGTTACAATAGGAAAGACACTGACAAAGGAACAGATGCTTAAAACTCTTGAGCTTGTGCAGGATGAGTTCTCGCCGTTTCTATCAGAGGTGACACGTATTGGGCTTTCGAGAGTCAATCCTCACAAGGATGTGGACAGCATCATCCTTTGATCAGAATGGTATAGATAAATGTTGACTGATCATAAAGGTAAAAAAATAAACGAATACATACCGGATTATGTTGTGTTTGATCTGGAGACAACGGGAATAAACTGTAATTGTGATGATGTCATAGAGATATCTGCCGTAAAAGTCATCGGTTCAAAAGTTGTGGATGAGTTTTCGACTCTTGTAAATCCCGGAATATCCATACCATGGAGGATAACGCAGATAACAGGTATAGATGACAGCATGGTAAAGGATGCACCGGACTTTGAGCAGGCGCTTATAGATTTTTTTGAGTTTGCAAACGATATGGTGCTTGTGGGGCATAACATATCTACATTCGATCTGTTATTCATATACCGTGAATCAAACAGATTCTTTGATAAGATTCCGGGAAATGACTATGTGGATACACTCACGCTTTCCAAAACATATCTGCCTGAACTTCATTCACACAGACTGGGTGATCTGGCTGCACATTATCATGTTGATCCAAGCGGTGCTCACAGGGCGCTGGCCGACTGTCGTATGACTCAGAAACTCTATGAGGCATTAAAAGAAGAGATGAAGAATCCTTCCGAAGCGGCCAAAGCGGTAAAGAAATGTCCCAGATGCGGTTCTGTCATGAAAAAAAGAGACGGAAGATTCGGCCCGTTCTGGGGGTGTGGCGGATATCCGGATTGCAGATATACCGAGAATATCTGAGAAACTGAAGATTATATTTGGAAAAAACATATGTCTGATATATACAGAGATAATTCTTTAAAATACTGGAACGAAACACATAAGGATGTTAAAAGGTCGGATATAAAGACCGACGACTGGCTTTATAGATTTGATGATCTGATAGAGGCAAGCGCATCTCCGATACTTGATCTGGGATGTGGCGGCGGAAATGATACCCTGTATCTGATCGATAAGGGTAAAAATGTCATATCATGCGATCAGTCTCCAAAAGCCATACAGAGTATCATAAAAAACTTTCCGGAAGTATATGATGCGAAATGCTTTAACATGCTCGACGGCTTTCCGTTTGAAGACGGATCGTTTGAGATAGTGATCGCAGATCTTTGTCTTCATTACTTCAGAGAAGATGATACAAGAAAAATTCTTAAAGAGATATACAGGATACTTGCAAACGGCGGACATCTGATCTTCAGGGTAAATTCGATAAATGATATCAATCATGGTGCGGGCCAGGGAAAGGAGATCGAGCATCATCTCTTTGAGACCGAGTCCCATACAATAAAAAGATTTTTCGATGAAGCTGATATCAGAGAATTCTTTAAGGATTTTGATATCGAGTTTATGAATGAAGAGATCATGACAAGATACAGCCTGGAAAAGCGTCTGTACAGATGCTGTGTACAAAAGAAGAATGTCAGGGGATGAGTAAAAAAGTGGCAATAGAAAATCCGTGGATGGAAATGCAGATAGTGAATCAGATCAAGATTTCCGAGAACTTCAAAAATACATGCTATATCGCATCAAAAAAAGATGATGGTGTGACAAGCGAGGAAGAGAAAAAGATCCTCGAAAAGATAAATAAAGAAACTGATTCTTACATAAAAGCTTTAAGAAAGATCGTTCAGTGATCCTTAAGGTGGATGAATAGATGAATGATACTGAGTTTCAGATAATAATATCAATAGTCACCCTGTTTTCGATCTTTTTTCTCATATTTCTGTTTAAGGCTCTTTACTGGCGTTCGCATATCGAGACACCCGAAAAGAGAGCGGGAAGGATGGGAGAGCGTTTTGTCAGTGAGCTCATTTATGAGACGCTTCATAAAGATGATGAACTGCTGACAAATGTGCATATATATGCCGATGACAAACAGACGGAACTTGATAATGTCATCATAAACGGCAACGGGGTATTCATAATTGAAGCAAAGAACTACCATGGAGAGCTCTTTGGAAATGAAGATGACAGTGAATGGATAAAGAACAAGATAACCCCTTCGGGTTCGATATATCAGACAACCGTGAACAATCCCATAAAGCAGGTGAAGAGACAGATCTATATACTTTCGACATTATTAAGGGATAACGGGATCGATGCCTGGATCGAAGGTTATATTTTCTTTGTGGAAAGAAACTCGCCCGTTAGCAGTGAATTTGTACTTGAGACGCAGTCTGACATAGATGGGGCGATACATACCGCTTCTAAAAAGATGTTATCAAAAAAGACACAGGATGAGATAATATCACTTCTTCGAAAGTGATAACAGGATTATATAAAAGATACAGGAGAAAAGTATATGAAGTATTCTGAAACAGGATTCAGGGGATTCTATAAACAGTTTGTGGCTGTACCGGTCACTGAAAGGACAAAGGAAGCTCTTGAGGGATTTCCGGGATGTGAGGATGCAAATTATATCGTTACATACGGATATTATGACAGACAGTCCGGACTTAACATGGAAGTATTGTGCGGTGCCAGATTTTCAAACGGCAAGGTTCAGTATGCCATCGGAAATGATTCCATATCATCAACGATAAGGGTCAACAATATAGAAGATGATGAGTGCTATCTTATAAAAGATGACGGCGGCCTTAGCAAAGAGCATATGAAAAAGATAGAAAAGCTAAGTGCATATGATGCATCAAAAGATATAGAGAATACCCGTACAATGCCGTTTCTGGATGCGAGCAGGGATAAGGTGTTCATAGATGATGTACTCGTATATCTTATGAGAGACGGATTTAAAGATGAAGGATGTCACGTAAGGATAACAGGACTTGGAGAACACTGCCTTGAGGGAGAGATGCTCGATGAACCAAGACAGAACTTTGGATGGCATAAGGGTGATACAATATCATTCTTTGTCAGTGAAAATGAGGATAAGTCTGTCATATGCTATACGGATACAAGACCGTAAAATATAACAGAGTCATGTGAATCATAACTTATCAGTTTTATGGAGGGAATTGTTATGGCTACAGCAAAAACATCAGCAAAGACTACTGCAAAGAAGACTACAGCATCTTCGGCAAAGAAAACCACCGCAAAGAAGACAACAGCAAAAAAGCCTGCAACCGCAAAGAAGACATCAACGAGTGGAAGCAGGATACAGGTGACCGCAACAGAAAAGAAGCTGGTTGAGTTATACAGAAATGCCGATTCCGATACAAAGAAAGCCGCTATTGCTCTTTTAAAGGGAGAGAAAACACAGGCAGGCAATATACTGTCATCAATACTTGAAGACAGCGGATTGCTAAACAACCTGACAGACATGATACCGGGATTGAAAAATTAGTATATGGCCGGCAAAAAAAGAACATTTTATATAATATCCGCCCTTATCCTTTTTCTAATAGAGTGTATTATCGCAGTGTTTGTACATGACAGGATAGTAAGACCGTATATAGGAGATCTTCTGGTAGTGATCCTGATCTATATGACAGTAAGGAGCTTTGTTCCGAAAGGCGTGGTTTTGCTGCCGTTGTATATTTTTATCTTTGCTGTTATTGTCGAGATCCTGCAGTTTGTGAATGTTGTCGGTCTGCTAAGAGTCTCTGACAAGGCAGTTGCACGAACTATAATAGGTACTCAGTTTTCATGGATAGATATCATAATGTATGCCATCGGCTGCTTAATGACATGGATCATGCAGACTCTGATCAATAAAAAGAGCAAGAACGATCATGACGAAAAAGGCTGAATCCGGGGCTTTTCATGGAGGTAAACGATTCGTCGGTTGTTTTTATCCTTTCGCAGATAGTAGGATTGCTATCGGAGGTGATAGTTATGGATTCAGACAGATTCGGTCGCTTTGTGGCTGAGAGACGAAAAGAACTGAATATGACTCAGAAGGACCTGGCCGCAAAAATTCAAGTGACGGACAAGGCAGTCAGCAAGTGGGAGAGAGGACTGGGATTTCCGGATATCAATTCCATAGAGGATCTTGCTGCGGCTTTGGATCTATCCATAGTCGAACTTATGAGATCAGAAAAAGAGGTAAAAGAAACAGCTGTAAATGAGATGGAAGAAACCATAAGTGATGTTGTGAGAGTTGCTTCAGCCGATCTTGATGAGAGGCATAAGATTATCATTTACACATTTGCGGCAACAACAGTCGTTTTTTCAATACTTGAGATACTATTAAGCATTGAATGGCAGGCTGAGAAGCTTATGCTTTCCGCAACCATCCCGCATACTGCGAGCATTCCGGGTATCATCCTGATACTTTACGGGATCATATGCAGGGTACGGGGAAAGAAGACATACGGGGCAGGAGCCATAGGTTTTTGTCTGCTGTTAATCCCGATCATCATATTGGGATTGGCATTTTTGATAAATGCATTGATCTTGGGCTGAATTGTTTATTTAACAGGGGGAATTTCATAAGGGCAGATCGGTTATCGGCCGGTCTGTTTTTTTGTCCATACACTCAAGTACAACTTGAATAATATCTTGAAACTTAAACCTCTTCTCGCTACAATGAATATGTGATCTCTTGTAATATCAGGATGTAAGGAGAAAAAACATGAGTATCGGAACAAATCTAAGGAGCTTAAGAGAAGAACGAAAGCTCACGCAGGAACAGGTTGCGGAAGCTTTGGGTATCACTTTTCAGGCTGTTTCATCCTGGGAGAGAGATGAGTACAGACCGGATACGGATAAGTTAATAAAGCTTGCAGAGCTTTTTGATGTATCCGTGTCAGCTATCGCCGAAGAGAAGCATAAGGCCTTTAAGACCAAAGAGGCTATATATAACTGGGAACATATGAAGACATATGTGAAGACCACAGCCAAGAACTACAAGTTAAAGAATACGCTTAAGGCAGTGGATTATGCGGTGCAGGCACATGAGGGACAGAAAAGAAAAAGATCTGTCGTTCCGTATATATATCATCCGTTAAACCTTGCCTGCCATGCCCTTTCCATGGATATCTTTGAGGATGAGGTCCTGGCGGCATGCATGCTTCATGATGTTATAGAGGACTGTGGCAGAAAACTGGAAGACCTGCCGGTAAATGATGAGACCAAAGAACTTGTAAGACTTTTAACATGTCAGAAGACGACGGACAGCGACAGGGAGCATATACTGACCCAGTACTATGAAGGGATTTTAAGCAATCCCAAGGCTGCACTTATAAAGTGCATGGACAGGTGCAACAATCTGACGACCATGTCCTGGGGGCTTAGCCGTGATAAGATCTATCGAATGATCAATGAAACGGAAAAGTATTATCCCAAGCTTCTTGAAACCGTCAAAGCAACACCTGAATATAACTCTGCCGCATGGCTTTTAAAGTATCAGATAGAAAGCATGCTGGATATATACAAGAGATTAATGTGACAAAAGATTTGTCATATCATGGATCCATATGGAAAAGTTTACACGTACAGATGAAAATATCACGGAAAACTATATACTGGTCGGAATAAGTGCCGATGCTGATGAGAACAGATCGCTTGATGAGCTTGAGGCTCTCCTTGACACTGCAGGTGCCAAAGCTGTCTGCAAGGTTACCCAGCGTCTTGATTATCCCGATCCTGCGACATATGTCGGAAGCGGAAAGGCTCATGAGATAAAGAGCCTTGTATATCTTCATGATGCTACAGGTGTCATATGCGACGATGAGCTTTCACCCGCTCAGATCAGAAACCTGACCGATATCCTCGAAGTAAAGGTTATAGACAGAACCATACTTATACTCGATATATTTGCCTCTCATGCGACAACCAATGAAGGTAAGATCCAGGTTGAGATGGCTCAGCAAAAATACAGGCTTTCACATCTTCACGGACTTGGAAAAGAACTTTCAAGACAGGGCGGAGGTATAGGAACAAGAGGCCCCGGTGAAACAAAGCTTGAATCGGACAGAAGAAGGATACAAAAAAGGATATCGATCCTGTCGGGTTCCATAGCCCGGATGAAGAAGGTAAGAGAGTCAAACAGAAAGAAAAGACAGAATGAAGGCATCCCTGTGGTAGCCGTGATAGGATATACCAATGCGGGAAAATCAACACTTTTAAACAGACTTACCGGAGCGGGTGTTTTGGCTGAGGACATGCTGTTTGCCACACTGGATCCTACGACGCGTATCTGCAGGCTTTCAAGCGGACAGAACATCCTTATGACAGATACGGTAGGTTTTATAAATAAGCTGCCTCATAATCTGATAGATGCGTTCAGAAGCACACTTGAGGAAGTAAGATACGCCGATATACTGCTTCATGTCGTGGATGTATCGGATCCTGATGCTGAAGCGCATATGAAGACTGTGTATGAGACACTTGACGAATTAAACGCTGCGAACAAACCTGTTATCACTCTCTTAAACAAGATAGATAAACTTAATGATAACAGCAGGGAAGCGAGTCGTTTCATAAAGGATATCAAAGCCGGTCACACACTTTGTGTCTCTGCATTTACCGGAGAAGGTGCGATTGATGTGCTTGATGAGATAGAAAAGGTCTTAAGGGAAGATAGAATATTTGTTCAAATGTCTTTTTCGTATTCACAGACAGGAGATGTGGAAGCATTAAGAAGGAACGCAAATATCGTTAGTGAGGACTACAGAGAGAGCGATATTTTGATTGAAGCATATATTCCGAGAGCATATCTTGGAAAGTATGATAAAAATATTATATCTGACGGAAAAAATCTGCTATAATAATATCAATGCAATAGCCATTTTAAAACTAAAGGAGAGAAAACAATGATACTTACTACTGGGCATAATTTGGAAGGATATGTAATTACAGAGTATATTGATGTGATCTTTGACGAGTTATTAGTGGGAATTGGATTTAAAAAAGGATTAACATCAACGATTGACAATGTGATATCTTCATTTACCGGAACAGAGGCTACTGAGATGATCGAGAGACTCAATACGGTAAAAGCGGCACTGAAGTATCGAGTTATAAGAAAAGCTGAGAACCTTGGTGCAAATGCATTGATCGGTGTTAGTTTTGAAAGCAGCAGAATAGGCGAGCTTGTTATGGTATCCATGACAGGTACAGCAGTTAAGATCGAGACTCTTGCCGATTATAATCCTGAGACTATCGAAAGCAATCAGAGAATGATAGAGGAAGAGCAGAAGAGACTTGAGAGACTTAAGAGAGTTGAGGAACAGCGCAAACAGGATGAACTCAGAAGAGCCGAGGAACAGCGTAAGGATGACGAGTTCTTTGCTTCATTCGGCATAACCGAAGAACTGTCTTCAACCGAAAGAAGTCTGTTTAAGACCATTCACAAGAATGAGTCAATAGATATCGGCGGAATAAGCAGACTTATTCCGAGAAATATGTCACAGAATGAAGTATTTGATGCGCTTAAGAGACTTGAAGATATAGGTGCGATAATCATAGAGGATGAGTGCTACAAGATAAGAGAGGACGAAGAGGAAGAATAGAAAGAGAATATTCTTTAAATTCTTATTTTGTCCACCATTCCGGTTTTTTATCTATATCCGGTATATTGTCACCATGCCCGATAAAAAGATCCGTAACGGCATAGGAGAGCAGGCTCTTTGGATCAGAGCCGGGACATATCCAGTCATCAATCTTTTCAGAGGGCATCATAAGTGGCATCCTGTCATGGATCTTTAAAACTTCTTTTGCGGGTTCACGAGTCAGGATGACAAAGACGGGAAGATCATTTTCATAACGGTAAAGACCACATAACCATGTGCTCATTGCACCTTTAGGCTGGATCAGATATTTTGATCCGGTCTTTGTTTTTCCGTCATTTGTATTAAAGTGCTCCCATTCATAGTACCAGGAAGCTGGTATGATGCATCTGTGCTTTTCCCACGCATCAGAAAAAAGCTCCTTTGAAGAAGCGGTCTCAACCCTGGCATTGAATATGGGGGTCTTGCTTTTGGGAATACTGAATCCCCATTTCATGGGATAAGCGGATCTGTTGCCGTTTTTGTTGGGGGCAATGACGGGTACCAGATCGGTAGGCCTTATCTCGCCTCTGTAGTGCAGTGCCATGGCATATTTATGCCTGATAGAGGTATAAAGAGGAGAATTAAGAGCTTTTTCTATTGCATAATCAAATTCCGGAGTATCTTCATCAATATAGTATCTGGTACACATTTTTAGATCCTTCAGCTTAGATGTCTCATTGACTTAAACGAACATTAGTTCTATTATGATTATAGCAAACAGCAGATTATATTGCAACAAAAGTGTGATTTAAATGAGTGAATATCAAAGAGAATGGACAAAGGCAAAAAATGAGCTGGTGTCGGATATGGTGAATCTTGGACATACGCAGGAACTGGGAGAACTGATAGCAAGGCAACTGGGAAGCCCAAAAGCCATGCAGCGTATGAGAGCCTATCTTTATAGCGCACGACCTCATAACGCTGAAGAGATTGTGGATGAGATGCTGGCCATACAGAGCGATATAGACAGATGGAAGGATAAGAAGGCATCCGAAAGAGCAAATGCCGCATATAATGAGTGGCTTAACAGAGATTTGGAGGATATGTGATGGGATATCTTATAAGTGAAACAACAAAAGAAGAACGTGAAAGGATAGTTGCCGAATCAATAGGAAACATCAACGGTTCATGTGACGGATGCATGTCCGGGCTTGCCGATATGTATCAGGACTATATTGACGGTATCAGAGAGCTTAAAGATATAAACATGGCCTTCAGAGCTCGTTATGAGTCGGGTGAGGACAGACCTCAAAGAGAAAGATGCGATTATTTCAGAGGATGATCATATACAGAAATTAAGGGGATAAACAATGAGCAGATTAAAAAAACTTAGAAACTACATAAATGAGCAGTTGGATCAGATTAAGGATAAGGATGAAAGAACAAGTGCGATCGTTCATCTTTACGGCGTGTCACTGGCAGCGACCATACTGGCAAAGAAAAGAGGACTTGATCCGGAGCTCGCATCCATGGCAGGAATGCTTCATGACCTTTATGCATATAAGAGCGGCTCATACGATGACCATGCACACAGAGGGGCGGATCTTGCAAGAGAAATACTTGATGAACTTAAGCTTACCGATGAAGCCGAAACTGATATGCTATGTTCAGCCATATATCATCATGACGATAAACTCGTTACGGATGGAGAGATGGATGAACTCTTAAAGGATGCGGATGTGATATCCCACTGCCTTAACGATCCCTCAAAAAAGATCAAGGAAAAGGAACAGGTACGTTTTGACAATCTGACAAAAGAACTTGGAATGTGAGGAAACATATGAAGGTGTATGTACTGATATTTGGTGTTCTTGTGCTGATCATATGCGGAGGCTGTGCTCTTAAGGGACAGGTCCTTGACGGTGACGACATGGTAAGAAGCTATAATCAGATAACCCAGGATGAAGCAAAAAAGATGATGGAGAAAGACGACGGTCACATTATAGTGGATGTCCGCAGGCAGGATGAGTATGATGAGGGACATATACCGGGAGCCGTCTGTATACCAAACGAGAGCATAACCGACACGATGCCGTCTTTGCTGCCGGATTCTAATCAGGTGATACTGGTCTACTGTCGAAGCGGGAGAAGGAGCAAGGAGGCCGCTCAGAAACTCTTTGATATGGGATACAACAATGTTTATGAATTCGGGGGTATCATCGATTGGACAGGAGAGATAGAAAAGGATTACGAGGATTACAGCATGGAGCCTGTGGCTATATTTTGCATGAGGATCAATGATAAGTATTATTCTCCTGATTTTGAAGATAACAGCTCCGCCGAGGCTTTTCGTGAAAAGATCAAGGAAGAAGGCTCTGTTACAGTTAAGATGCAGGATTACGGAAATTTTGAAAAAGTCGGAGAGCTTCCTTGGGATCTTGTGACAAATGATGAAAAGATCACAACAGTTCCCGGTGATATCATACTGTATCAGGGAAATAAGATATCTGTATATTATGATGAGAATACCTGGGATCTTACAAAAATCGGACACATAGATGATGTAACCAAAGAAGAGCTTCTTAATGTATTTGGAGATGGTGAGGTTACGGTTGAGTTCTTTGTTGAGTGGACGGAGTAGGAATATATGTCTGAAAGGATTATTTTTTTAGGTTCATCAGTTACTTACGGATCAGCTTCCGGCGGAGTATCTTTTGCCGATATCATATGTGAAAAGAACGGATATGAGATGATCAAGGAGGCGGTCTCGGGGACAACACTCGTTGATGAGGATGACAGGTCATACGTCAGCAGGCTGAGATCGATCGATACTGACAGGGCGGATCTGTTTATCTGCCAGTTATCGACAAATGATGCGTCGTATAAAAATCCTCTGGGAAGTATATCCGAAAGCAGGGATATGGATTCGTTTGATGTGAATACCGTAGCCGGAGCCATAGAATATATACTTGCCTATGTTACAAAAAAATGGGGATGCCCGATGGCTTTTTATACAGGTACCAGATATAATTCACGTGCTTATGAAAACATGGTCGCCTTATTGAAGGAGATTGCTGACAAGTGGGATATACGCATTATCGATCTTTGGAACGAACCCTCATTTAATACAGTGAGCAGTAAGGATTATGAACGGTTCATGGCAGATCCTATCCACCCTACTTTGGAGGGATACAAAGAATGGTGGGCTCCTTTTATAGAGGAAAATATCAAAAGCATTCTGGATGAGACAAAAAATCCGTAATAGATCGATATTGCCATATTAAAAGCTCCTATTTTGCAGCTGCAGTCATTTATTCTGAATTGGTTATGGGTTATTATAGTATCATAGAAACACTGGTCTGCTTAACAGAAGGGAGGATCAATATGGGATATTTTGATGAAAGTGTTTACGGAATCGATATGAATATGGACGGAAAGACAGACTGGAAAGACGACGTCATGATAGTTTCCATGATGGAAGAGGAAGATCGAAAAAGACCTGCTGATGAAACGGATGACATGGACTTTGATTGAAAAAGACTAAGAAATTCAACTTGTATAGATAAAGCAAAGGAGACCAAAAAGGTTTCCTTTGTTTGTTTTTTTATATGATATAATGATCATATACATAAATGAGCACCCAAAGGAGATTAGGATATGACATTCAATGAACTGGTGGAAAAGGTAAGAAAGCTAGCAGGCAACGTTGATGCAAGCGGCCGAGATTTTCTTGCTGTGCAGGTAAATATCGAAGGCAAGGAAAACGGAGTATTTTATGTTGAGGTCAAGGACGGCAGGATAAATGTTGAGCCTTATGATTATCATGACAGAAGTTGTGCCGTGACCATGAATCTTACAAACTTCAATAAACTCATAGACGGAAAACTTGATCCTGTTCTTGCGTTCACGACAGGAAAATTAAAAGTTGACGGCGATATCGGAAAGGCTTTAGAGTTTTCAAAACTGCTTAAATAGCGAAAATACGGGGGTTTGAGCATCATATATCGGTTTTTCTTAATCGAAAAATCATAATTACTTTATTTTTTGAACACAGTTTGGTCATACATTTGCTTTATATTGTAAACGTAATCGAGAGAAACACCGATTATACTAATCCCTGAATAAACCCTATACATTAAGTTGGATCGAGGTGAGTGTTGTTCACCTCGATCTTTCTTTTGTTAATCAAACTTTAAGAAATCGTTAAAGCATATATAAAAATTGTATGAGGGGATTATGTTATAATGATTCTATGAGTCTTATATTATATTTCGGGTAAGTTTAATGAACATAAATGAAAAGAATACAGCGGTTAAAGAAAAAAGAGAATATATCCTTATAACTTTAAATGTTCTTATAGTGATATTTGTATTAATAGGGACAATCGTCATGTTAAATAACCATGACTCAGCCACAGGACTTACTTCTGAAGGGATTGAGAATTTCAAATACTTCACGGTCATTTCAAATGTTTTTTGCGGCATAGTGGCAGCTTTTTTCCTGATATTAAAGTTCAAGAACAAACAGCTGAATATTCTTGTAAAACTCATGGCGGCATCCGCCACGGGGCTGACGTTTATCATAATAGCTGCTTTTTTGCAGCCTCTGTATCCAGATCTTAATCTGTATAAGGGCGGAAATCTGTTCTTTCATCTTATCGTTCCGATAATAGCGATGATAGAATTTGTGCTTATAAAGACTGAACAGATACCTTTCGGATATACTTTTTTATCAGCTGTACTCGCACTTGTTTACGGGACGGGTTACTGCATGAATATTCTGATAAACGGTAAGGGAGTATGGCCTGATACAAATGACTGGTATGGATTTTTAAACTGGGGATGGCCTGTCGGTATAGCGATATTTGCATTTGTTGTACTGATGGACTGGATAATGGCTTGTCTTTTAAGATTCCTTAATAAGATCATAGGCAGACGTTAACGGAGGGAATAAGATGAGAAAGATAAAGATCGGAAAGTTTGCAATAACTGCAATAGTAGGTGTACTTTCTGCTATCAGCGGATATGCCACGGCTCAGTATATCAAGAGCAAAGAAAATGACATCAGGGAAAAAGAAGATATTGAGCGTATCACGGATCATGGAACGGCACACAAAAAACAGATGATATAAGGGTGGTATCTATGAATAGTGAGATAAAGATGAGCGTGTCTTCCATGACGCGTACAAATGACAGTAAAGCTGTATATATCCTTTTTCAGGACGGAGACAGGACTGCTGAATTTACTCTTCCCGGAGGAAAGCTTTTAAGCAACAAGGGTTTTGACCGCGAAGAGATAGATCAGCTTAAGGATTACATAGATAATGAACAGGATTCTATCTATGCCCTGGCTAAACAGGTTAATCCGATGAAAGCATTTATGGGGGATTGATTCAGACTTTAAAGGCGTCGATCTTAACAGACGATGTTTGTGTGGATTGTTCACATTTTTTAAGATTTTCTGAATGTTCTTTATCTTCCTATGTTTATTTGGTATAATACAGATTTGGAGAAAAGGGGAGTTTGTGTCCAGAGGGGATTCGGGCACATGATTTTGGGAGATTGTAATGAATTATTCCAAACAAGGCATTATAAAAAGAAAAAGAGAAATACGTTCTTTCAGTACTAAGATGGGCAAAAAGCTCGTGTTTTATCTTGTGAGTTTCTTGATCATCGCTATGGTTGCGTCCGCTATCATGGGAGCATGTGCGGCTGCAGGTGTACTTAAAGGCGTCATAGCTTCATCACCCGATATCACAAATATAGATGTTTCACCTACAGGTTTTTCAACATTTATATATGACAGCGAGGGACATCAGACAGCAAAGCTGGTCGCTACGGATTCAAACCGTATTCCGGTAGCTTTAAGCCAGGTGCCGGATAATCTGACACATGCTTTTGTTGCTATCGAGGATGAGAGATTCTATGTACATAACGGTATAGATATCAAAGGTATCATAAGAGCCGGAGTTGACGGTGTTAAGAACGGTCTTGACGGCATGCAGGGTGCTTCCACGATAACCCAGCAGCTTTTAAAGAACAATGTATTCAAAGGCTGGACGGAAGAGAACAGCTTTATAGACAAAGTAACCCGTAAGATCCAGGAGCAGTATCTTGCCATGGAACTTGAAAAAGTCATGGACAAGGATAAGATCATTGAGAACTACATGAATACGATCAACCTTGGACAGAACACTCTTGGTGTACAGGCTGCTTCACTCAGATATTTCGGGAAAGATGTATCGGAGCTCACACTTTCCGAATGTGCGGTAATAGCTGCCATCACACAGAACCCCAGCAGATACAATCCGATATCTCATCCTGAAAAGAACAAGGAAAGAAGAGATAAAGTCCTGCGTAACATGTGTGAGCAGGGATATATCACCGAGGCTCAGAGAGATTCCGCGATGAAGGACAATGTCTATGAGCGTATACAGGTAAATAACAACACTGTTGAGGAGACAACTGTTAATTCATATTTTGACGATGCGGTAACGGAAGCGGTATATGAGGATCTTTTGGCTACAGGTTATACAGATCAGCAGGCATATACACTTCTTTACACAGGAGGTCTGTCGATCTTCTCAACACAGGATCCGCATATACAGAGTATCTGTGATGATGTTTTCAGCAATCCCGATAACTATCCCGAAAAGATCTCATGGGAGTTAAGATATGCTCTTACGATAGAGAATTCGGATGGTGAACGTTCGAATCACAGTACCGAGATGTTCAAGGCATATTTTAAGGAGAACAATTCCAATTTCAATATGCTCTTTGCATCACAGGAAGATGCATATGCTGCAATAGAGGAATACAAAGCTGCAGTTATGAGGTCAGGAGACGAGGTACTGGCAGAGACGGTAGCGCTCACACCGCAGCCTCAGATCTCATTTACAATAGCGGATCAGTCAAACGGCTATGTTCTTGCCATGGTCGGCGGAAGAGGAGAAAAGACCGCATCAAGAACACTTAACAGAGCCACGGCCGCAAAGCGTCAGCCGGGATCTACTTTCAAGGTGCTTTCCACATATGCACCGGCTCTGGACGCTGCAGGACTTTCTCTTGCAACGGTACAGAACGATGCGCCCTATACTTACGCTGACGGTAAACCGGTAAGCAACTGGTATGGTAAGAACACATACTGGGGTATTCAGTCGTTAAGAGACGGTATCAGAGAGAGTATGAATATCGTTACCGTTAAGACTCTTACACAGATAACTCCTCAGCTTGGATTTGATTATCTGATCAATTTCGGATTTACGACACTTGAGACAGGTAAGGTAATAAACGGTAAAGTTTATTCGGATATACAGCAGTCACTGGCACTGGGCGGTATAACATACGGTGTTACCAACCTTGAGCTGAATGCCGCTTATGCGACAATAGCAAACCAGGGAACATACATTAAGCCCAAGCTTTATACAAAAGTTGTGGATCATGACGGAAATGTTGTACTTGATAATACAATTCCGATATCACATCAGGTCCTTAAGCAGAGTACGGCATGGCTTCTTACTTCAGCGATGAAGGATGTTGTTACCAGCGGTACAGGTACGAGATGTAAGCTTGATAACGTAACTGTTGCAGGTAAGACAGGTACCACTTCGGATTATAACGATGTGTGGTTCTCAGGATTCACACCTTACTATACAGCTACTGCATGGGCAGGCTATGATCATGATGCAAAGCTAAAGAGCGATGCGGAACATAACCTTGCAAAGACCATGTGGAAGCAGGTAATGAGCAGAGTGCATGAAGGATTTGAAGACAAGCCCTTCCCGACACCGAGCGGAATAGTTACGGCAACCGTATGTTCAAGATCGGGCAAGCTTCCGATCGGAGGACTTTGTGACGGATGTTTAAAGACGGAGTACTTCGAAGAAGGAACCGTGCCTACGGCAACATGTGATGTGCATTATGCCGGTATAATATGTGCATATGATAACCTTCCCGCATGCGAGAACTGTCCTTTCAAGGTTGAAGGTGTATTTGAACTTCCGCTTCCCGAAGATCCTGCTGTTGCAAAGGGATCGGGAACCATTACTGCGGACGGAACCGTAGTACAGACAGGTGCAAGAGGAACGATAGGAGAAGACGGAGTACATCGCTGTTCACATGATGCGCTGTTCTTCGCAGATCCTAACCATGAAGCCATAATAGCTCAACAGTCATGGGAGATGCAGGCAGCTGCAGAAGCGGCGGCAGCGGCAGCGGCTCAGGCGGCTGAAAATCCTGAAAGCACAGAGTGATAACAAAATAATTGAAATAAAAAAACAGGCCTTGGAAAGTGATCACACGATCCAAAGCCTGTATTTTTTTTGTCTGGTTATTCTATCGGGATCTCGCTGTCTGAAGAATTATTCATTGCAGCTCCGCACTTGGGACAGAACTGAGCACCGCCTTCAACAGAAGCTCCGCATACGGGACATTTAACATTGCCCTGAGCATCCATGAGCTTTGCCTCGAGTTCAGCGATCTTATCGAGAGCCTCTTTTATGGGAGCCATCTTATCTGAATAAGCAGCGGCTTCCTTGTTCTCATCATAATATGCCTTGCCGAGCTCTTTATAAAGCTTTCCAAGATTTGCCTGAATTGAAGCTATCTGTGTCTTGATAGCTGCAACATCTTTCAATTCCTTACCTTTATCGAGAGCAGTCTTAGCTCCACCGCCAATAGTTGCCCCAAGATTTTCCAAAAAACTCATTGCCATACCCTCCATTTTACGTTTTCTTTGAGTGATGTGTTATCCACTAAAGTCAGTATAA